>VOFI01002224.1_pt1 | contig 30137 bp, 63 predicted proteins | sample 5384131 | NCBI WGS metagenome assembly VOFI01 (sample SAMN12384728, study PRJNA508395) | human gut metagenome | isolation source: healthy gut H | host: Homo sapiens
ATACTTATAACAACCTTAGAAAGGAGATATTACCAGAAATGAGAAAAAACATAAAAAAAGTTTGCAGGAATAGTGCTTTGTATTGGAATGTTTACAGGATGCGCACAGACCCCGGATTCTTCTTTGGTAAAAGCCGAAGGGGAGCAAAGCTGTAGATGCTTATACGGAAGCGGATGATGTTAGCGGTTCTAAAGGAGAAGCATCTGAAAGCAAGAACGATGACGGTTCAGAGTCAAAGACAACCATCAGGAATCTCATCGATGCTCCTCAAAATTATAAAAGCCATGTGGAAGATGACAGTGCCAAACTCGTGGTAAAAATACAGATGCAAGTGTAGAAATTCCGGAAGTGGAAAAGATATCTGCTATTTCTGTCACCGCGGCAGAAGTTACCCAGGAGCTTCTCGACCGTATTACAAACGCATTCTTCTCAGAGGCAAAACTTTATACCATGGATAGTTATTATGTGAAGACAAAGGATGAAATTAAAAAACTCTGGATGAACTAAAAGAAGACGTTGCAAACGGAAACCTGGATCCGTATAACTATGGAACAGACGATGATGGGAATTATGTCTATGATATCTATGAAGATATTGAGACATGGGAACAGGAATACGAAACTGCTCGGAAAAGAAAAACCCTGACAGAGGCAAAACCTGTTGCCGGAAATTTTTTCAGTTGTATTGCACAAATGCCAGACGATTCACAATACTACTATATGATATCTTCCGATGGCTCCGATACCTTGTCAGTCAAGATCAAAGAAAGCAGCAAACAAGGGCGGGGAAAAAATACCGGAGGATGCAATGTGGTGTGATTACGGATATTCTGAAGAGGAAGAAAAACCCACAGAAGAATCTATCGGGCTGTCCCTGGATGAAGCAAAAAAAACTTGTAAAGGAAAAAGTTGAAAAAATGGGCATCACAGATTTGCAGTTTTCTAACTGGAATTACGCAGTGTGCAAAAGTTTTGAAGACGATAATAGTTCAGGTGATTTTGGAAATGGATATAGAATTGATTATGCACGTACCATAAATGGTGTGCCGGTCACTCAGACAATTGCAAACGGTGGGGCATTGGAAGATATGGACAGCTACAATGGAAACATGGTCTTATGAAGTCTCTGTTTCTATGTCGATAAAAGATGGCATAGAAAGCATGACTTATTCAAATCCCTACACAATTGGTAAAATAAAGACAGAGAATTTAAATCTTCTTTCGTTCAGCGAGGTTATGAAAATTTATGAAAAAATGATGGTGGTAACAAACGCTGATAATATGCAATATAAAATTCAGGGTCTATAATATTGATCGGATCGTTCTTGGCTATGTCAGAATATATGAGCCGTCTACTGACGCACACACAGGTGTTTTGATCCCCGTCTGGGATTTTTTCGGCAGCATGACTTCAGAAAGTGAATATAACGGAGAAACAGAATCAAATACCAGTAAAGATCCGAATGAAAGTTTCCTTACCATTAATGCCGTGGATGGCAGTATCATAGACCGGAATCTGGGTTACTGACATGAGACAGGTATTTGGAATTGTAAGGTACAATTTCTTCGGATTTCTACGCAATCCCAAAGTTATTTTTATATTTCTGTTAGAATTTGTACTTAGTTTTCCTGCTTACAGGCAGAATCATGGTTGTAATGGAGACCTACGATACACCGGTACAGGCCATTGAACCATTTATCTGGACATTTGGGGATGGGATAGCAGTACTGTCAGTTCGCTGCTCTTGCTTCTTATGTTTTCTGACCTGCCGAAGATGACACCTATTACTCCGTACCAGCTGACCCGGACAACCAAGAGGAAATGGCTTTAAGGTCAATTCATTTATGTTATTCTTGTAACTGTTTTATATACGGTTTTTGATGCTGCTGTTTACGGCCGTGCTGTGTATGAAAAGAGTTATCAGGTAACCTGTGGAGCGAAACTGCGGCCATGCTTGGTTATTCAAAATTAGGAAAAAACCTGCAGGTCCCTTCTACAGTAAGGGTCATGGAAAGTATCTCACCCTATGGCTGTATGCTGCAGGTTTTCTTCCTTCTGTTTTGTTATTCCTGACCTTAAGCTTTGTAATCCTTGTAGGAAATCTCTATAAAGGGAAGACTAAAGGGGATGATTTTGGCCTTCTTTACAGTGTCTTTGTGTTTTTTATTGGACCCGAAAGTACTGGCTGCAATTTTACATAAAGAAAAATACGAAATGTATCAGGTAAATGTATTAATCTGCTGGATCAGTCCTCTGAACCAGGCAGTATACGGAAAACATAACTTAGGTTATGACCCATTGCTTCCGAAAATCCACGCATTCCTACATGTTTTCTGGGTATTTTAGTTCTTCTTGCAGTTTTGCAATTAACCGGATGAAAAAATATACCTTTGAATTTCTTGGAGAAAAGACACATGATCGGGAGGGGGAAAACCTATGTGGGGTGAAACAAAACGTATGTTATTTAATAAGAATTTTCTGGCAGCATGGCTGATAGCCTGCATTTCCATCGCCATTGGCCAGACTTATCCCAGCTTAAAAAAGCACTGGCATGTGGTACTTTTATCAGTATACTGGAAGGTTCCTTAAAAAGTCAGGCAGTATCTTTTGCCATTCCGGTAGCGGCCGTATTGCCATGGAGTGATTCCATTCTGCAAGAATATAAAAGTGGATTTTAAAGGAGATACTTCCCAGAACGACCCGCAGACAGTATGTCGAAGGTAAAGTCTTTTTCTATTATGATGTCTGGTTTTATGGTCTGGACATTAGCTATACTAACGGTACTTTTATCAATTTTATTGTGTTCTATCCGCTGGAGATAAAGGGTGCTATTCAGAAAGAAGCACTTCTGGACTTACTCATGAAGGCATTCGGACAGGGCTTATCGGAAGTATCATAAGTACTTTCGGTGGAAGCTGCGGGATTTTATGGGATTCTGCTTACATGGCATATGGAATCCCTTTTGTAGCTTTATTTTGGAATTATCCTTCATGACCGCTATTTTAAGAATCAGATATGGTTTATCCAGTAGAATGGATACTGGCTGATGAAAATTGGGGACCGGACAAAAATAGGAGTTTGGCTATTTCTACTGTTGTTTTTATTAGTAATGCTGGGGAATTCTGGGAGGTGTTTTTATATGGAAGATTGGAAGAAATCTGAAGGGACATTTAATCTGGCCTGTGATCTGGAAAGAGCAAGTGGAATGATACAGAACACCTGCGTAAAAAATAGAACACGTGACCAAACGTTTCGGTGAAGACATCGTGTTACAGGAAGTAAATCTTTCCCTGAAAACAGGGAACGTCTATGGGATTGTTGGAAATAACGGTTCCGGAAAAGACCGTCCTTATGAAATGCATCTGTGGGTTTCTTCCTGTAACTACGGGCACTATTTTGTATTCGGGAAAAATATAGGTCATGATGTTGATTTTCCTGAAAGTCTTGGAGTTATCATCAGAGACTCCCGGTTTTCTTACACAATATACGGGATTTAAAAATCTGGAGATCCTGGCAGATATGAATGGTCGGATTTCGAAGGCCGATATCCGCATAGTCCTAAAAAGGGTAGGATTGAATCCGGACATGAAGAAACCCGTCGGAAAATATTCCTGGAATGCGTCAACGCCTTGGTATTGCACAGGCCATTATGGAAGATCCCTCTGTTTTGATCCTGGATGAGCCGTTTAATGGACTGGATAAACATGGCGTGGAAGAAATAAGAGAACTTCTGCTGGATTTAAAAGCAGCTTAAGGAAAAACCATTTTGCTGGGAAAACCATAATGAAGAGGACATCAAATCTTATGTGACCACGTATATGAAATGGATGGAGGAATCTTAAGAGAAAGGACTGCCTGATAATGAAAAATTTATTTGTAAAAACGGCATTAGTATTGTGTACGACAATAATATTTCTTCCAGCTACCATTTTTGCCACAGAGCCTCAAAATACGGAAGTTACATCTGCTGAAGAAGGATTTACGGACTCAGATCCGTCCGTATCTTATGTTAACCCTTGATGAAAAAAGAGGATGAATCTCCGAGTACCGAACCTCCGAGTACCGAACCTGAGTACCGAACCTCCGGCAGAGGATGAAAAAGACTCCTGATAAAGCTGATACCGATAAAGAAAATCCGGATCGGATATTTTTACATCAGGAGATGACTTTGGTGATGGTTCTAAATCGAATCACTATGGATACAGTAGAGATCCCGGTAAAAGCAATGAATCTAGGAAGAGACAAAATATACAATGCAAGTGTCAGCTTAAAGGCTGATGAATTAAGCTCAAACGATACTGCATTCTTAGGGACCATAGAGGCCGGAGATTTATCCCAAGGAAGTCTTCGCATATATGTAAAGAAAAACAGGAAAATGTGCAGGTCAATTAATTCTTACGTATGAGGATGCAGATGGCAAATCATATGAGGAAGAAATAAAATTTGATTCTGAAATCAAAGAAACCCAGATAAAGTCTTTAAAGGTTGAAGATGACCAGGAGAAAGCCAATAACTGGTGGTATTCCATAGCTGCAGTTGTTGCAGTACTGCTTATTTCCATAATCCTGATTCTGGTCAGAAAGCTTCATAAGAAAAATATCCTTCTCGAAGAAGCGAGAAAGGCGGATTCTCATTGAAAAGAAAAAAAATAGACAGCTTTTTACCTTATTTGTCATACTTCTGCTGGCATTGATACTTACATTATTAGGAATGCTGCTGGCAGGTATGAAAGAAGAAAAACGGCAATTTACTGTGCTGCTCCCACTTGGAGATCTGGCTTATGATGAAGATTTTTTGCAGAAAGCGAAGAAGATAAAAGGTATAAAAGAAATCTGGCCAGTCATAGAAGTCCCAGTTGTCATCAAAATTGAAGATTATACGGAAACAACGACTTTTCAGGAATTGATATGAATGCGTTTGGAAAAAATCCAACTCAGAATGAACTGGGGAAGATGCCGTTGTTATTGTTGGGAAATGGTTCCCTACGGATATGAAAGACTATAATAATCATGCCATTTCAAAAAAAAACAACAGGAAAAATTTTTAGAGATGGGTGAAAACCTGAATATTTTTGATTACCTGATGAAAAAGAGAAGGATACTTCCAAAGCCACAGATGATCTTACTACCTTATCCAGCAATTCCGCAAGAGGACCGCAAACCTCATATATGCCCTGTAAAGCCGCTGTAGTAATAGAAGGCAACGAAATCTACATACCCATTTCCCAGGCACAGGATCTCTGCGGAGAAATAGGAGAGCCTTCTGAAATCAGTAAAGTATATCTAAAAAATAAATGGAAAAAATAACCTGGAGAACGCAAAGAAAATACTTTCAGGAATTTAACATAATATATAGCAAGAAGTCTCTTTCCTTTACAGATGTGCAATGAATTGTAAAAGCACTGTACGAACGCTGTAAAAGCAAAAAAGAACACTTGGTTGGTGATGCAGTTCATGGTATAATAGTATCAGTTGATAACATAAATGATAAAAAAGCTAATTTTGTTAAAAAAAGGATCACAATGTACATTTAGAATATCAGATTTACCGCCTTTTGATCATGTGGTTGTAATGTTCCGTGCATAGCCCAGAATGGAACTAAGTAAATTTATCAATGTCTGTCCTTTTTTTCAAAAAATCTGAGATTTAATTGGCAGAAGTATATCACATGATAATGTTTATGGTATGGAAAAAAAGCTTTCGTTGTAGCCTATGGTTTTGCATGGAAAGTTATTGGATAAAAGATACTGATTAATACTTGGTAAAATGAGGGAGCTCACAAATGAAAAAAAATTACAATTGCCTTAATTATGGTTATATCATTAATAGCACCAATTCAGACAATGGCGGAGAGTGTTACCCAGAACGGTACAATAATAGAGCCTTTGGAACAGAATATTGAACAGATCATCGATGAAATCACTTCTGAAACCGCGTCCAATAAATTCTGATGCAATACAGAATGTAAAAAGAATATATTAGTAATATTTTGGCAATCTGGGATATGACAATATAGAATACCAGAAATTCGAATATAACGATGAAAAACAATGAGAATGCAATAAGGCATTCCTCGCAGGCGGATGTTTCTGGCATCAACAGCCGAGAATGCAATTGTTGACGGCATTGGTGAAAATATTATTGTGACAAAAAAGTCATCCACTGATATGACGAAAAATCTGATCATAAGTGCCCATTATGACAGTGCAGAAGATTCGGTAGGAGCCAATGATAACGGTTCCGGTGGCAGCAGTACTTGAACTGGCAAGAATTTTAAAGATACAGAGATGCCGTATAATGTAAAATTCATCCTGTTTTCGGGCGAAGAAAAATATATGCTGGGTTCAAGATGGTATGTTGGTAAGCTGACGGAGGACGAGCGGAAACAGATCATCGGAGTAATAAATATTGATACTATTGCAGAAAAAGTGATCTGGGTTATATGGCGATGATCGAAGGAAACAAACGACCAGATGATATAGAGTATGACGATGAGGGATTGAAAAAACTGGCCGAGTTAAATAAAAAACAGCATGTCAGATTTATTTACATCCAGTGACAGATTTCTACCTGACAATGGCAACTAACAGTGACCATTATCCATTTGCTTTGGTGGATATCCCGGCAGTTTCCATTGTCCAGGACTGGCAGGATGGATTGAACGTGAATGACAGTTCTGATGTAAAAGAAAAAGAACAATTAGTTCATAAATACATATCCGTTGATATAAGAAAAAGGACGATAAATATAATGGAGTTAGACCATGAAAGATGCATTCTGGGGTCAGATATTCTGTCTGCTCAGTGCAGGCGGAGCAACGATTGAAACGATACGGCAGTATATAGAAAGCCAGGGTGAGAAAGATAAACCGGGCAGTAAAAATAAGGATCTATCCAAATAAAGAACAGATAACCCAGATAGAGAAGACAATCGGCTGCAGTCGTTTTCTCTATAACCGGATGCTTGCGGACAAGATCCGTTATTATCAGGAAGAAAAAAAGATGCTGAAAAATACGCCGGCCGGATATAAGAAGGAATATCCCTGGCTGAAGGAGGTGGACTCCCTTGCCCTGGCGAATGCGCAGCTGCATCTGGAAAGTGCGTTCCGGAAGTTTTTCCGGGAACCATCCTGCGGATTTCCACGTTATAAATCAAAGAAGCATGCAAGAAATTCGTATACGACCAATGCACTAAACGGGAATATCTTTTTGCAGGATACCCATCTGAAGCTTCCAAAGATGTCTGCCATAAAGATAAAACTCCACCGGCAGATCCCGTCAGACTGGAAACTGAAATCCGTAACTGTGAGCCGTGAGCCATCCGGGAAATATTTTGCAAGTCTTTTGTTCTGCTGTGAGAACCAAACAGTGGAAAAAAGACCGGCAGAAAAATTCCTTGGGATCGATTTTGCCATGCGGGGAATGTGTGTATTTTCCACAGGGGAAAGAGCCGGGTATCCTATGTTTTACAGGAAAGCAGAGAAAAAACTTGCAAGGGAACAGAGAAAGCTCTCCCACTGTGAAAAAGGAAGCCGGAACTATCAGAAACAGAAGAAAAAGGTTGCTTTATATCATGAAAAGATAAAGAACCAGAGGAAGGATTTCCAGCATAAGCTCAGTAGGGAGCTTGCTGAAAGATATGATGCAGTATGCGTGGAAGATCTGAATCTGCAGGGAATGTCCGGAGGGCTGCATCTTGGGAAAGGTGTGCAGGATAACGGGTACGGTCAGTTCCTTTCCATGCTTGGATACAAGCTGGAAGAACGCGGAAAACATCTTATAAAAGTAGACCGTTATTTTGCATCCAGCAAGATCTGCAGTCTATGCGGACATAAGAAAAAGGAACTGGCATTGTCGGATAGAATGTATGTCTGTGAATGTGGAAACCGGATGGATCGGGATGTGAATGCAGCAGTCAACATCCGAGAAGAAGGAAAATTCAAAACTACATATCAAGTATATGAATACTATACCACTATTATTCAAAAAATGCAACCCCTATTTTCGAAAAAATTTTATCAGGATTTATTTCTGCAGCAGGCATACGACAATGCGGCTCCTGCGACAGATAAATAAGAGATTTTTATGCATATTTCTCCCAAAAAGGTTTTTCGCATAATAACCATATGAAAACAAATAGTTAACATAACATTGACGTACAATGAACAGAAAATACAGGAGGAATTCAGGAAGATGAAAGCAACGGGAATTGTTCGCAGGATCGATGATCTGGGCAGGGTTGTGATTCCATATGAAAAAAAGAGATACGAAAGACACTGCAGGATCAAGGAAGGGAACGCCACTGGAGATTTTACAGACAGGGAAGGACAGATCATCCTGAAAAATATTCGCCCATTGGAGAGCTGAATACGTTTGCTGCGGAATATGCAGAAGCGCTGGTACAGACCACCGGACTGACTGCCTGTATTACAGATCGTGATCAGGTCGTGGCGGCATGCGGCAGCGGAAGCCGGGAACTGGAAGGAAAAGAGATCAGTTCTGATCTGGATGCAGTCATTGCCGGCAGGAAAGGCAGAATGGTCAGGCAGGACAGCAGGGAAAAAATATCAGTCATTTCCGACGCTATGGATTCATTTTGCCAGAAAAATACAGCCGATCCTGTGTGCGAGTGACGCTATTGGAGCAGTGATTCTTCTGACTAAAAGTGAAAAAACAGCACTGGGAGACACAGAACGTGCCCTTATCCGCACAGCAGCCGGTTTTCTTGGCAGACAGATGGAGCAGTAAAAGTGCATCAGATGTACAGAAAAATGTGTGCAGATCAAGATATAAACATCAGATGCAGATGCCAGGAGCTGCAGATCAGGGAGGGTGCGGACACCGGGAAGGAAAGCAGTGGTATTCTTCCAGAGTCAGATTTGTGATAGTGAGCCAGGAAGCCAGAGGTTTGGTCACATAGCGGATGTGCCATGCGTAAGGGATGCCGGTGATCTCCTCTTTGCTTTTGGGATACCGGAGGATAAAACCATAGAGCGGAGCGTTCTTTTTCAGCCAGCGGCCTTCTCCTGTTGCGGAAAACCTTTCGGGAGAGCTCCATATGGATGGAAGGGCAGGATACATCCAGAGCAAGTCCGCTCTGGTGCTCACTTGTTCCTGGCTCTGCAACGAAAGGACTTCCTGTAAAAAGCTCCTTCTGTCGCTGGTAGGAACAATATCCGGAAACTGCCCACAGGTTCAGACCGCATCTGTGACAGGCATGGAAAAGCTGGGAAGCGGCTTTTGCAGCCTGATACTCCAGAAGCCGCTTCGATCTCCCGGTGCTGCTTCAAATGGAAGTCCGATATCGATAAGATGTTCCGGCACAAAGGCTTCCGGCAGAGGATGTTCCCTGCTGATCAGCCGGGTATAAAATTCTCTGTGATAAAAAACCCCCTTTCCTTATCCATCTTATGATAAGAAAAGGGGGGTTTATGAATGCTTATTTCTGTTTATCAGAGCTCTTTTTCGCTCATTTCTTCCAAAAGAGCCTTCTTCATGTCATAGAGGGGCTGGGAGAGATCTACATATACTTTCTGAGGATTTACGAAACGTCTGGATTCATCCCAGAGAGTATTCTGCTCCTGTTTGCAGTAGTCGCGGAGTTCCATGACAGATGGAGACTTGTAAACGCTCTTACCATCTTTAATTACCGGAACAAGGAGCTCACGGAGTTCGTAGGTTCCGCTAAGAACCTTGGTCTTTTTTCCAGGTGTCAACCGGGTCGAAGATCACCATAGTTTCTTCCGGATCGAATTTCTCATCTGCAAGGCAGATCAGATCGGCCTTGATCTTGCCGGTCTTCTTGCTGTAGATACGGTATACAGTCTTGTTGCCCGGTTGGTAACCTTTCTGTGTTTTCGGAAAGCTTGATCTTCGGCTGGAAGGCATCGCTGTCAGCGTCCTTTACAGCGGCAAAGCTTGTATACGCCGCCGAATGCCGGATTGTTATCGGCTGTGATGAGGTTGGTTCCAACACCCCAGGAATTGATCTTGGCATCCTGTGCCTTCAGGCTTTCGATCAGATATTCGTCCAGATCACTGGATGCGGAAATGGTAGCATCATCGAATCCGGCAGCAGCCAGCATCTTGTAAGCTTCTTTGGAAAGGTATGCAAGGTCACCACTGTCGATACGGATACCGTATTTGGTAAGCGGATACCTTCTTCGCGCATTTCCTCAAATACACGAATTGCATTTGGAACACCGGATTTCAGGACATCATAGGTGTCAACCAGAAGAGTACAGGAATTCGGGATAAAGTCTCGCATAGGTCTTAAAGGCAGTGTACTCATCCGGGAAACTCATGATCCAGGAATGAGCATGTGTTCCGAGAACCGGTACGTTAAACATCTGTCCGGTCAGTACGTTGGAAGTTCCGGCGCATCCACCGATGACTGCGGCACGGGCACCAAAGATACCGGCATCTGGACCCTGGGCACGGCGAAGACCGAATTCCATGATGGGATCGCCCTTGGCTGCGTGGCATACACGTGCTGCCTTAGTGGCAATAAGACTCTGATGGTTCATAATGTTCAGGATGGCCGTCTCTACAAGCTGAGCTTCCATGATCGGTGCGATAACCTTGACCATCGGTTCTCTTGGGGAAGATCACGGTTCCCTCCGGAATTGCGTAGATATCACCGGTGAATCTGAAGTTGCTCAAATACTCAAGGAAATCATCCTCAAAGATGCCAAGACTTCTCAGATAGGTAATGTCTTCTTCTGAGAAACGGAGATTTTCGATGTATTCGATCATCTGCTCCAGTCCTGCACAGATGGCAAAACCGCCATCGCACGGATTGTTGCGGTAGAACATGTCAAAGACAACGGTCTGGTTGGTAGGGTTTTTGAAATATCCCTGCATCATGGTAAGCTCATAGAGGTCCGTGAGCAGAGTAAGGTTATTTGCTCGCATAGCGTTCTCTTTGGATGCCTCCGGATATTGTGACCGGGGAAATACACGGTTGTTTCCGTTCTTTATTATACGGCTTATTATAACACAAAGGAGTGGATTGTAAAATTTTTTTTTACTGCGTAAACCCGCATATAATAAGGAGTTTTAACAGTAGTTTAAGAAATTTTGAAAAAAAAAAAAAATTAAAAAAAAAAGGGGTTGCAATTTCAAAAAGCTGTTATATAATAACATCCGTCGCAAGCGATAAGGCAAGCGAAAAAACAAAACACATAGGGCTATCGCCAAACGGTAAGGCAACGGACTCTGACTCCGTCAGTTCAAGGTTCGAATCCTTGTAGCCCTGCTTCTTAAGTACCTCAGTTGCGAGGTACTTTTTTGTACTCAAAAATAAGAAGATATTCGCAATCCGCTGCGCCCAAAAAAAACAAGTGCGTTTCTTCCTGCCAAGTGTTACAATAAAGTATAGACAGTATGACAGGAGGCATGAATGAGTTACAGTTTTGAGAGTCGAGTAAGATTCAGTGAGATCGGAGAAGATGGATGTCTGACGCTGCCGGGAGTTCTGGATTATTTTCAGGATTGCTGTACCTTTGAATCCGAGCAGACAGGAGTCGGCATGGAATATTAAAGGAACAGAAAAGAGCCTGGGTACTTTCTGCATGGCAGGTGATCGTGAAGCGATATCCAAAGCTTGGTGAAAAAATATAAAAGTAACAACAATTCCTTATGGATTCCGTGGATTTATCGGAATGCGTAATTTTATTCTTGAGACAATGGATGGTGAGAAGCTGGCATGGGCCAATTCCTACTGGTCCTTTCTCAATACAGAAACCGGTCTTCCGGAAAAGCTGACACCGGCAGATACAGATCCCTATGATCTGGGCGAAAAATAGAGATGGATTATGCACCAAGAAAGATCGCGCTTCCGAAGGAACGGGAAGTGCAGAATGCTTTTTCCGTACAGAAGCATCATCATCTGGACACCAATCATCATGTGAACAACTGTCAGTATATCCGGATGGCAGCGGATCATCTGCCTGAGGATTTTAAAGTTGGTCAGCTTCGTGCTGAATATAAACGTCAGGCAGTACTGGATAATGTTATCATTCCGGAAGTATATATGACAGAAAATAAAGAAGCTGTAGTTCTCAACGCGGAGGATAAAGAACCTTACGCAGTAGTTGAGTTTACAAAATAAATATAGGCGGTAGAGATTAGTACATCGTTTTTGAAACAACTATACCGTAAAAGGAGGGCGCGCTATGCTTGAAAAATTAAAAGAAGAAGTTTACAGAGCAAATATGGATCTGCCAAAATATGGTCTTGTTACCTTTACATGGGGAAATGTCAGCGGGATCGACAGGGAGCAGGGACTTTTTTGTGATCAAGCCAAGTGGTGTGGATTATGACAAGCTGACACCGGAAGACATGGTAGTGGTAGATCTTTGATGGAAATAAAGTAGAAGGAAGATACAATCCATCCTCTGATACACCGACACATGCAGTTCTTTACAGAGCGTTTTTCGAATATCGGCGGCATCGTACATACCCACTCATCCTGGGCAACAAGCTGGGCGCAGGCAGGCAGATCGATCCCGTGTTATGGAACCACACATGCAGATTATATTTATGGTGAAGTACCATGTGTGCGTAATCTGACCAAAAAGAGAGATCGAAGAGGCATATGAGAAGAACACGGGAGTTCTTATTGCTGATTATTTCAAAAACAAAGATTATGAAGCAGTACCGGCCGTGCTGTGCAAGAACCACGGACCTTTTACCTGGGGTAAGGATGCTCATGAGGCAGTTCATAACGCAGTTGTTCTTGAGGAGGTTGCCAAGATGGCATCTCGCTGCGAGCTGATCAATCCGGATGTAAAACCGGCACCACAGGAGCTTCAGGATAAGCATTATTACAGAAAACATGGTGCAAATGCATATTATGGTCAGGTAGGACAGGAAGACTGATCAGAAAGAAAAAACAGTTTGACCCGATGGTGGATCGTCAATATCCGCTTGAGTGGAAATGCCGCGGAACAGTACCGCGGCATTTTTTGTCGAAAAATGCAGAAAATGTCAGATTTGCTGACCTTTAACACAGGTGCCGCCGAAATATATGCTAATGTCAAGAAAAATGCAGAACATTAACACATTTATTAAAATAGGTGGCAGGATGAAAATATACACTTATCAGGGAAAAAAGAACGTTTCCGGAGAAAAAATACGCCAGATGAGGAATATGAAACGGATGTCGCAATCTGCGCTGGCAGCAAAAATGCAGGTGGAAGGAGTGATGCTGGAGCGTGACAGTATCAGCCGGATCGAAGGAGGAGAACGTTTTGTGGCAGATTATGAACTGCGGGTGTTTGCAAAGGTGCTGGGAGTGGATGTGAAGTGGTTGCTGAATGAGCAGTAAATAAGGCAATATTGGATTACAGTTCGCTGGTAATATTCCGCGAAGCGTGTTACTGAAAACGGAGTGAAAAGTAACAATATTGGTCTGAATGGCAGGAATCTGTGTAAACTACTTGATATTTATGTCGGAAACTGCTACAGTATAAAGAAAAAAAGATGGCCGGGGGTCCTGCGGAGGGCAAACGGTCACGGATAAGAAGATAGAGGCGCGGATTTTATCAGTATTTATGGATGCAAGGCCCTGGCAGGCTGTTCATAAAGAAAGGAAAATTTGCCGAAGTGCTCTGGAAGGCCAGATGACAGGGTGCTGGGATAACGCAGAATATGCGTTGTACTGTCACGGATGTGGAGCGCTATCGGTAGCACTTCGGGAGATCTGCATTTAATATGCTGAATGGAGATTTTCTGACAGGCTATTAGTTAAATAAGGATTATTTAACCGGAGGTGTTCTTAAGAAGAGACAGCCTCCGTTTTTTTTGTCCCCGAAAAGGGAGGAGAAAAATGAGTAAAAAGCAGGAACAGCATTGTCTGTTATGGCAATGGTATTCATGGGCGCACTGGCAAGTCCCCTGACTGTGCTGGCTGCGGATGCGGAGGAGACTTACCAGCCTGCTCTGTATGCAACGATCTGGGCACTGCTTCCACCTCTTGTTGCGATCGTCCTTGCACTGATCACAAAAGAAGTATACAGTTCTCTGTTTGTGGGAATTGTAGTAGGAGCACTGCTTTATTCCGGATTTAAATTCGAAGGAACTGTAACCCAGATTTTTGAGGGAGGAATCATCAAGGTTCTTTCCGACAGCTACAATGTAGGTATTCTGATCTTCCTGGTAATCCTGGGATCTGTGGTATGTATGATGAACAAGGCCGGCGGCTCTGCCGCATTCGGACGATGGGCCAGCCAGAAGATCCATACACGTGTAGGTGCCGAGCTGGCAGCGATTATTCTTGGTATCCTGATCTTTATTGATGACTATTTCAACTGCCTGACAGTAGGAAGCGTTATGCGTCCGGTAACTGACAGACATCACGTATCCAGAGCGAAATTTGCATACCTGATCGATGCAACAGCTGCTCCGGTATGTATCATCGCGCCGATCTCATCCTGGGCAGCAGCAGTCAGCGGATTCGTAGAGGGACAGGATGGACTTGCGATTTTTTGTAAGAACCATCCCGTATAACTTTTACGCGATCCTTACTATTGTAATGATGGTTGGCATGGTACTGATGAAAACCGAGTTTGGTGCCATGAGAACACATGAGATCAATGCTCTGAACGGAGATCTTTATACAACATCTGCAAGACCGTATGAGAATGCAACGGATGATGAGACACCGAATCCGAGAGGAAAGGTGATCGATCTTGTGATCCCCGATCGTTATGCTTGTTATCTGCTGTGTCATCAGTATGATCTATACAGGAGGATTTTTCAGCGGAACAGATTTTTGTTACCGCATTTTCACAGAGTGATGCCTCTACAGGCCTTGCAATGGGAAGTGCTTTTGGTCTGGTGTTTGCCATTATTTTCTATATGATCCGCCGTGTGGTCAATTTCAGAGACTGTATGGGATGCATCCCGGAAGGATTCAAGGCTATGGTACCGGCGATCATGATCCTGACCTTTGCATGGACACTGAAGGCTATGACAGACTCACTTGGTGCAGCGGTATTCGTAGAAAAGCAATGCGCTCCGTTGCCGGTGGCATTGAAGTTATCCTTCCGGCCATTATTTTCCTGGTTGGATGCGGACTTGCATTTGCGACAGGTACTTCATGGGGAACCTTCGGTATCCTGATCCCTATTGTGGTTGCCGTATTTGAGAAATCAGTCCTGAGATGATGATCATTTCCATGTCTGCCTGCATGGCAGGTGCTGTATGTGGAGATCACTGTTCACCGATTTCCGATACAACCATCATGGCTTCCGCAGGACTTTCAGTGTGATCATGTGACTCACGTTTCCCACAGCTTCCGTATGCGATCCTGGCTGCGGCAGTATCCTTTGTAACCTATATATTGTTGCAGGCTTTGTAAAAACAGCATGGATCGCCCTTCCGGTGGGAATCGTGCTGATGCTGATCATTTTTTTGTCATCAAGATGATGAACCCGATGCCGGTTGAGAAGCCTACAGAATAACAGACTGACCCAATGTGGGGGGCAGATCCCCCATGAATGGAATAAAGGCAGTGACGGAAAGAAATTTCCGAAGCTGCCTTTTTGTGCTTTCTATAATAATTCTCTTATGTTATAATGCAGGACAGACAGCAAATAGTAAATGATCATATATAGTTTTAAGGAACAGGAGTAAGAATGATAGAATTAGGTAAAAACAGAAATTACTGGTTGTAAAAACCGTGGATTTCGGAATATATCTTGGAGAGGACCGAAACGCACCTCAGAATGAGCGGGTGCTTCTTCCGTCTAAACAGGTACCGGAAGGAACCAAAGCAGGTGATGAGATCGAAGTATTCATCTATAAGTGATTCCCAGGACAGACTGATCGCAACTACCCGTGAGCCGATGCTTCCAGGTAGGACAGACCACCAGGATAAAAACAGGTCACCAGGATCGGTGCTTTTTTCTTGACTGGGGACTGGAAAAAGACATTCTTCTTCCGTATCATGAGCAGACCAACCGGGTCCGTGAAGGTGAGGAGTGTCTGGTAGCTCTTTATGTAGATAAGAGCAGCAGACTCTGTGCAACCATGAAGGTGTATCATTATCTTTCCACCAGAACTCCTTATGTACCGGGAGATTCGGTAAAGGGGCGTGTCTATGAGATCAGTGGGAATTTCGGCGTTTTTGTTGCGGTAGATGATAAATATTCCGCTCTGATCCCGGCACGGGAGGCAACAGGCAAGTACAGACCGGGAGCTATTCTTGATCTTCGTGTCACAGAGGTGAAAGAGGATGGCAAGATGAACGTCAGTGACCGCCAGAAGGCATACCTGCAGATCAATGAGGATGCAGAGAGCGTATTCAGCGTGATCGAGGAATTTGCAGGGGTGCTGCCATTTGATGATCATGCCTCACCGGAAGTCATCAGAGAGAGTTTGGCCTCAGTAAGAACGCATTCAAGCGTGCAGTCGGTCATCTGATGAAGGAAGGAAAAGTAGAGATCCGGACAAAAGGATCTACATTAAAAAATAACAAGGTGTTGACCGGCTCCGGAAAAATATACTGCGATAAAATTGCAGAGCGGGGAGGATCCGGGTTTTTTACGATAAAGGAGAATAAATTTGGAGTTTACACATTTCATGTCCATACAGAATACAGCCTTCTGGATGGTCCAATAAGATAAAAGAATATGTAGCCCGTGTCAAAGAACTTGGCATGGACAGTGCGGCGATCACAGATCATGGAGTTATGTATGGTGTGATTGATTTTTATCAGTGCAGCAAGAGCCGAGGGAATCAATCCGATTCTGGGATGTGAGGTTTATGTGGCTCCGGGCTCCCGTTTTTGACAAAGAAGTGGGAGGCGGGGAAGACAGTTATTACCATCTGGTTCTTCTGGCAGAGAATAATCAGGGTTATGCAACCTGATGAAAAAATTGTATCCAAGGTTTTTCGTGGAAGGATTTTATTATAAACCGCGTGTGGATCTGGAGGTTCTGGAAAAATACCACGAAGGGATTATTGCCTTAAGTGCCTGCCTTGCAGGGAGAGGTCGCTAGATATCTTGCGTGGAATGTATGAGGATGCCAAGATCGCGGCATTACGTTATCAGGATATTTTTGGAAAGGGAATTTCTTCCTGGAATTACAGGATCATGGAATCCCGGAGCAGGAGACTGTAAACCAGCAGCTTCTCCGTATGCACAGAGAGACGGGGATCGATCTGGTTGCCACCAACGATGTGCATTATACAAGGGCAGAGGATGCGGATCCTCATGATATTCTTCTTTGTCTGCAGACAAACAAAAACTGGCTGATGAGGACAGAATGCGGTATGAGGGCGGCCAGTATTATGTGAAAACCGGAAGAAATGGCAGAACTTTTCCCATATGCGTTGGAGGCCCTGGAGAATACTCATAAGATGCACAGAGATGTCATGTTGGAGATTGAATTTGGCGTGACCAAGCTTCCGAAAGATTGATGTGCCGGACGGATCTTACCTCCTGGGAATATCTGAACAAGCTTATGCCATGAGGGACTGGAGCAGCGTTATCAGCCGGTTACAGAAGAGCTGAACAAGCGCGTTGGATTATGAGTTGTCTACTATCAAAACATGGGCTATGTGGATTACTTCCTTATAGTATGGGATTTTATTAAATATGCCAAAGACAACGATATTCATGGTGGGACCGGGACGAGGCTCTGCCGCAGGAAGCCTGGTTGCCTATACACTTGGGGATCACCAGCTGGACCCGGCAAAAATATGATCTGCTCTTTGAGCGTTTCCTGAATCCGGAACGAGTATCCATGCCGGATATCGACGTTGATTTTTGCTTTGAAAGAGACAGGAAGTTATTGAATATGTAAGAAGAAAATATGGGGATGATTGCGTGGTTCAGATCGTTACTTTCGGTACGCTGGCAGCCCGTGGTGTGATCCGGGATGTGGGCCGTGTCTGGATATGCCTTATGCACAGGTGGATTCCATTGCGAAAATGATCCCGCAGGAATTAAATATTACTATAGATAAAGCCCTTCAGGAATGAACCCTGAGCTGAAAAAAGCATATGAAGAAGCAGGATGAAATTCATTATCTGATCGATCTGGCAAGAAACGTCTGGAGGGCCTTCCGAGGCATACCTCCATGCATGCGGCAGGTGTTGTTATCAGCCAGAAGCCGGTGGATGAATATGTGCCTTATCCAGAGCACAGGACGGTTCCATTGTCACCCAGTTTACCATGACAACTCTGGAGGAATTGGGGCTTTTAAAAATGGACTTCCTGGGACTCCGTACTCTGACGGTTATCCAGAATGCTGTTGAAAATGGTGGAAAAAAGACCGGGAAAACTTCTGGATATGCAAAAGATCGACTAAAACGACAAAAAGGTACTGGATTCTCTCGGAACAGGACGACTGACGGTGTGTTCCAGCTGGAGAGTGCCGGAATGAAAAGCTTCATGAAGGAACTGAAGCCTCAGAGCCTTGAGGACGTGATCATGCAGGAATTTCCTTTACCGCCCGGGCCCCATGGATTTTATTCCTCAGTATATCCGGGGAAAAAACCGTCCGGATACCATCCGTTATGACTGTCCGCAGATGGAGCCGATCCTGGAGCCAACCTACGGCTGTATCGTATACCAGGAACAGGTTATGCAGATCGTGCGTGATCTTGGCGGGTACACCATGGGACGAAGTGACCTGGTGCGCCGTGCCATGTCAAAAAAAAAGGCTTCTGTTATGGAAAAAGAACGCCAGAATTTTGTGTACGGAAGCGTGGAAGAGGAGTACCGGGATGTATTGCCAACGGTATTTCCGAGGCAATCGCAAACAAGATCTACGATGAGATGACAGATTTTGCCAAGTATGCGTTTAACAAGTCACATGCTGCGGCTTATGCAGTGGTTTCTTACCAGACGGCATATCTCAAATATTACTATCCGGTAGAATTTATGGCTGCACTGATGACATCCGTTGTGGAAATGCCGAACAAGGTTGCCGAGTATATTTCGGTATGCCGCCAGATGGGGATCCGGATCCTTCCGCCGGATATCAATCATGGTGTTTATGGCTTTTCTGTTGACAATGGTTCCATTCGTTATGCACTTTCTGCCATAAAGAGTATCGGCCGTCCGGTAATCGAAGGGCTCTGTGCGGGAGCGTGAGGAGCACGGAGAATATACCTCCCTGAAGAAAACATTTATTGAGCGAAATATCGACCAGATGAACAAAGAAAGTTATGGAAAATTGATCAAAGCAGGTGCACTGGATTGCCTGGATGGTAACCGGAATCAGAAAATGACGGTTTATACGCAGATCATAGACAGTATCAACCAGGATAAGAAGCATACCATGGCGGGACAGCTGAGTCTTTTTGATATTGCGCCTGAAGAAGATAAAAAGGAATTTGAGATCCGTATGCCGCAGGCAGCAGGAATATCCGAAGGAGACGATACTGACTTTGAGAAGGAAGTTCTGGGAATCTACCTCAGTGGTCATCCTCTGGAGCGTTACCGGAATATGATGGAAAAAATGATCTCTGCAAAAACTTCTGATTTTCAGCCGGATGATGAAACAGGGATACCGGAGGTTTACGATAACCAGAAAGTGATCGTGGGTGGAATGATCACGGATAAAACCATAAAATATACAAAGAATAATAAGGTAATGGCGTTCCTTACAGTGGAAGATCTGGTAGGCACCGTGGAGGTTGTGGTATTTCCACGTGATTACGAAAAATGCCAGATGTTCCTGAATGAAGATGCCCGGCTCTTTATTCAGGGAAGAGTATCCGAAGACGACAAAGCCAGCAAGCTGATCCTGGAAAAGGTCCGTCTTTTTGATGATATGCCAAGAGAACTGTGGCTCCAGTTTGAAAGCCGGGAAGAGTACGCAAAGCCGAGACCGGTCTGGTAGACGATCTGATGGAATCCAGAGGAAACAGCACGGTGGTTATTTATCTCAAAGATGTCAAGGCAATGAAGAAACTTCCCCTGCTTATCAGGTCCATATCGAGGATTCCTGGCTGGAGCGCATGTGTAAAAATATGGAAGTTCCAATGTTAAAATTGTGGAGAGAGTATTGAAAAACTTATAAAATGCTATAAACTATACCCGAATATGTGTATTACAATAGGTTGTTTCATAAGATGGAGGATAACAATATGGCAGAGAACAAAATCAAAACGATCGGCGTTTTGACCAGTGGCGGTGACGCACCTGGAATGAATGCTGCAATCCGTGCAGTTGTCAGAAGAGGATTAAGCAGCGGACTGAACGTAAAGGGAATCTATAAAGGATACAGCGGTCTCTTAAATGAAGAGATCAGAGATATGACAGCAAAGGACGTTTCCGATACGATTGAGCGAGGCGGAACAATTCTTTATACTGCCAGATGTGCAGAGATGAGAACAGAGGAAGGACAGCAGCAGGCTGCAGAGATCTGCAGAAACATGGAATTGACGGACTTGTTGTCATCGGTGGTGACGGATCCTTCGCAGGTGCTCAGAAGCTTGCGAATCTTGGAATCAATACCATTGGCCTGCCGGGGAACTATTGACCTTGATATCGCATGGACCGAGTACACCATCGGTTTCGATACTGCTGTAAAAATACAGCTATGGAAGCTATTGACAAGGTACGTGATACATCCACATCCCATGAGAGATGCAGTATCATCGAGGTTATGGGACGTAACGCCGGATACCTTGCAGTATGGTGCGGTATCGCAAACGGTGCTGAGGATATCCTGATCCCGGAGAAATATGATTACGACGAGCAGAAGCTTATTGACAATATCGTAGAGAGCCGTAAGAAAGGCAAGAAACACCATATCATCGTAAATGCTGAGGGTATCGGCCATTCAGAGGCTATGGCAAAACGTATCGAGGCTGCAACAGGTATTGAGACACGTGCTACGATCCTCGGACATATGCAGCGTGGTGGAAACCCGACATGTAAGGACCGTGTATATGCATCTATGATGGGTGCTCTTGCAGTAGATCTTCTTGTTGCCGGTAAACGCAGCCGTGTTGTTGGATATCGCCACGGTGAGTTCGTTGATTTTGACATCAATGAGGCTCTTGCAATGCAGAAGAATGTAGATTCCTACATGTGGAGGTCTGCAATTCTCTTTCTCACAACTACAATAAATAAAAAATATGAACTTGAAAAAGTTTCAGACGGATTGCATAAACTGAATACGTCACAAATAATTGCCCTCGGCTTTGCGGGGGTGATTTTTGTAGGTGGACTTATTTTGTGGATGCCGTTCTGCAGTGCACCCGGGCAGGCTGTTACCTTCCCGGATGCTGTTTTTACAGCGGCGACCAGCGTATGTGTGTAACAGGACTTTCCACAGTTGTTATGGCAGTCCAGTGGAGCCTCATTGGAAAAGCGGTTATCCTGTGCCTGATACAGATCGGCGGGATCGGACTGATCGCACTGGCGAATATGATATTCATCAGCCTCCGGCGGAAAATTTCCCTGAAAAACCGGCGGATCATCAAGGAATCCACAACCTGGATGAAATGGGTGGAGTCGTGGCTGTAGTCCGCAGTGTGGTGAAATGCGTGTTTCTTGCAGAAGGAATCGGTGCGGTCCTGTATGCGTTTTGCTTTGTACCGAATTTGGAATAAAAAGGTCTGGTGCATGCCATATTTCTGGCGGTATCTGCATTCTGCAACGCAGGGATCGATCTTTTCGGGGAAACAAGCCTTTCGGTATATGTGAGCAATCCGCTGGTCAATATCACTACGATTGGCCTGATCATTGTGTCAGGTCTTGGATTTATCGTCTGGTGGGATCTGTGGGATAAATTCCGCAAGGTTCTGAGAAAAAGCTCTCCCCCATCCAGAGTTTTCGTGTACTGCGGCTTCAGAGCAAGCTGGTCCACGATGACCGGGATCCTGGTATTTTCAGGAGCATTTCTGGTATTTATCTTTGAATCCGGAAACCCTTCCACGCTGAAGGGCACCACTGGGGAACAAAGCTCATGGCATCCTTTTTCCAGTCAGTGACAACACGTACGGCGGGATTTTTATACCATGGATCCATTTCCCTACTGTGGATGTTTATCGGAGGATCACCCATGGGCACTCGCCGGTGGTGTGAAGACTACTACCATTGCGGTTCTGATCCTTTCTATTGCAGCATATCTTCAGGGAAAAAAAAAGGATGTAGAGGTATACGGCCGCAGGATCCGTGAGAGCTATCTCCGTTCTGCCATGGTTGTTGCAGGAACCAGTGTGCTGATCCTTTTTACCATGACGGTGCTTTTGTCCGCAGTAATGCCGGGAGTGGATTTGGCAGATGTTTTATATGAGATCACTTCTGCGGGGGCTACAGTAGGACTTTCCAGAGGACTGACACCTCAGCTGAATGTGGCAGGCAAGTGGATCGTGATCCTTACCATGTATCTGGGACGTATCGGACCGCTGACACTTGAACAGCAGTTGTGATGCGTGTACGCAACAGGCCGGGAAGCACCACGCATCTCGGTGAAGAAGATATCATGATCGGTTAAACAGGAGAATAGAATGAAAAATAAATCTTTTGCCGTGATCGGGCTTGGACAGTTTGAATGACTCTGGCGGTGACGCTGGCAGAGTCAGACTGCGATGTCCTTGCCATTGATGACAAAGAAGAAAAATATCGAAGAGATTTCCGAAAAGTAACCTATGCGGTAAAAAGCAGATGTCCGTGAACCGGGAATCCCTGAAGGCTCTGGGAGTTCAGAATGTGGATGTAGCCATTATCGCAGTTGCCGAAAATCTGGAAGCCAGTATTTCCGCAACCATGCAGGCCAAAGATCTGGGAGTGCCCTTTGTAGTTGCAAAAGTATGAATTTCTTCATGGACGTATACTTGACAAAATTGGTGCAGATAAGATCATTTATCCGGAACAGTCCATGGGACTGCGGGTTGCCAGAAATCTTATGTCCGGCGGGTATCTGGATGTGTTTGAGCTTTCGGCGGAGTTCAGTATGGCGGAGTTTTCCATGCCGGTATCCTGGATTGGAAAAAATCTGGCAGATCTGAATGCGGGAGCGTTTTCACATTAATATCATTGGCATCAAGCAGGGTGAAAATGTCACGGTAGATCTGGATCCTTCGAACCGCTTCCGGACAACTGTTCCATAATCGCCATCGGAAAAAACAAGGATCTGAATGCAAGTCGTGAGGAATTACGTTAACCGAATACGGATTGCCGGAAGGAGAGAAATAAAAGTATGATAACCAGTGTATCAAATGCAAAAATAAAAAAAATGTCATGCAGCTGAACCAGAAGGCAAAAGCCAGAAGAGAGCAGGGACTTTTTGTGGCAGAGGGCCGGAAAATGTTTCTGGAAGCACCGGAAAGCTGGGTTTCCCAGGTGTTTGTTTCCGAGGCCGTTTCCCGGGATGGAGAGCTGATGTCTCAGGCAGAAAAAATATCCCTGTGAGATCGTGAAGGATTCCGTATTCCGTCAGATGTGTGATACCAAGACTCCCCAGGGGATCCTGACAGTTCTGAAGCTGCCTTCCTGGAGCGAGGAAGAGGTACTGGCGGGAAAAATCCTCTGGTCATGGTTCTGAGGATCTTCAGGATCCGGGAAATGCGGGAACCATTCTCAGGACCGGTGAGGGCGCCGGCGTAAGCGGAGTTTTTCCTGACAAAAACCTGCGTGGATATCACAAATCCCAAGGTGATCCGTTCTACCATGGGCTCCATTTACAGAATGCCTTTTCTATACGTGGAAGATGTGGTATCATTAGAAAAGAAGCTGAAAGAAAAGGGAATCCGCAGTTTTGCAGCTCATCTGAAGGGCGAGAATTCCTATGATCAGGAATCCTATAAGGGTGGTACCGCATTTTTCATCGGAAACGAGGGGAAAGGGCCTGACTGATCAGGCAGCGGAGGCAGCAGACTGTCTGATCCGCATTCCATGTGCGGAAAGGTAGAATCGCTGAATGCTGCCATGGCATCAGGAATTTGATGTACGAAGCTGCAAGACAGAGAAGAGAATAAGAGAGGAGGGGTTTTGGCGACACCTTTGGCCTGGCTTGGAAGATCATTTATCTTTTGGACCTTGCCGCAGAATTAAAAGAAAAGAAGAAAAAAGGGATACTTGTAAAATGTGGCGCTGATCTTTGAAAAAGACAGTACGCGTACACGCAGTTCTTTTGAGATAGCGGCACATGATCTCGGAATGGGGACGACTTATATCGGAACGATGGGATCTCAGTTCGGGAAGAAAGAGAGCATCAAAGATACGGCAAGAGTACTTGGAAGAATGTATGAAGGAATCGAGTACAGAGGATTCGGACAGGAGATTGTCGAAGAGCTGGCTCAGTATGCGGGAGTACCTGTATGGAACGGATTGACAAACGAGTATCATCCGACACAGATGCTGGCAGATATGCTGACGATCCGTGAACATTTCGGGAAACTGAAAGGTCTGAAACTTGTATATATGGGAAATCACCGTCCGGAAGCAGTATCTATATGACGATCCTGTTGTATCCGGATATTCCGCCGGTAAAGGCACCACAGCTTACGTTACTTATGGCGATCGCTGTGGCAGAAGGTATCCAGGAAGTGACCGGACTTGAGACGAAGATCAAGTGGCCGAATGATATTGTGGTGAACGGCCGGAAGATCTGCGGTATTCTGACGGAAATGAGTACGGAGATCGACTATATCAATCATGTCGTGATCGGTGCCGGAATCAATGTGAATCAGGATACATTTTCGGATGATATTAAGGCAACGGCTTCCTCACTTAAGCTGGAACTCGGAAAGAGCGTAAAGCGTTCCGAACTGATCGCAGCAGTGATGAAGAGCTTTGAAAAATGCTATGAGATCTTCATTAAGACGGAAGATCTGTCGGGCTTACAGGAACTTTATAATTCCATGCTGGTGAACCGGGATCAGGAGGTCAAGGTCCTGGAACCAGGAAATGAATATAAAGCGCACGCCATCGGCATCAATCAGACTGGAGAACTGATTGTAAGAACGCCGGATGGGAAAGAAAAAGAAATCTATGCCGGAGAGGTATCAGTTAGAGGTGTTTATGGGTATGTATGATGAAAAAGTGGTGCTTTGCGGCGCCAATTCATATGAAGAAAAATATTATCTGAATCCGGATTTTGAACAGCTCCCGGATGATGTAAAGAATGAACTGAAGATCATGTGCGTGTTGTATGTGCATGATGTAGGAGGAATCCTGACGCTGGTATTCGAAGAGAACGGGGAATTATGCTTTGAAGTAACCTCCGATGATTTTGACCCGATGTTCGATGACATCGGAAGCCAGCTTAAGATCAAGCAGCTGCAGAGAGATAAGCAGGATCTTCTGCAGGCATTGCAGTTATATTATAAAGTATTCTTCCTGGGTGAAGAGATAAACAGCGAAGAGTAACTATAAGGAAACAGACAAAACAGGAGGAGAAAGATGCTTCTTGTAATCGATGTAGGAAATACGAACATTACACTCGGAGTGTTTAACAAAGACGAATTATTTGGCACATTCCGTATGAAGACAAAGCAGCCGAGAACATCGGATGAATATGGAATTACTTTACAGGAACTGGTAGAAAGACACGGGATCGAAAGCTCGAAGATCAATGCAGTGATCCTTGCATCCGTAGTGCCGGATGTGATGCATTCACTTGGCAGTGCGATTATCAAATATTTCGGCGTAAAGCCGGTGGTTGTATCTGCAGGAATTAAGACGGGAATCCGTATCGTCACGGAGAACCCGAGACAGGTCGGCCCGGACCGTATCGTAGATGCAGTCGGTGCTTACACCTTATATGGTGGACCGGCGATCGTGGTAGACTTCGGAACGGCAACGACATTTGATGTGATCGGCCCGGACGGAACATTTGAGGCGGGCGTGATCGCACCGGGAATCCGCACTTCGGCACAGTCTCTCTGGGGAGAGGCAGATATGCTTCCGGCAATCGAGATCCGCAAGCCGAATTCCATTCTCGCAAAAGAGACGATCACGGCAATGCAGGCAGGCCTTGTATATGGTCAGATCGGTCAGACTGAATATATCATTAAGCGTATGAAAGAAGAGTCCGGCTACCCGGATGCAAAGGTTATTGCAACCGGCGGACTTGGCAAGATGATTGCGAATGAAACAGACATGATCGATGTGTATGATTCACAGCTTACGTTAAAAGGACTTCGGTTCATTTACGAAAAGAATAAAAAAAGTAAATAATCTACGGTGTTGATAATGTAGACTTTCAGAGAAATGTGCAGCACTATATATCAAGATGGTTCCGCCAGTGTAAGAGTGGGGCTATCTTAGCTGATATATAGTGCTGTGTGTTTCTTACAGGAAATGAAGTATAATTGTGAGAAGAATGATAAGTATCCTGGAATAATCGAAAATAGAAGATGTTTGTAAATTGTTCAGGGATAACCAGGATAGAAGATAATAGTAATTAAAATTAAGTAACAGGAGTAGAAAGATGAAAATCGGGAATGTTAATCTGGCAAATCCATATATTCTCGCGCCGATGGCGGGAGTAACGGATCTGCCGTTCAGATTGCTCTGTAAAGAGCAGGGAGCCGGACTTTGTGCATGGAGATGATCAGCGCGAAAGCCCTGCAGTATAAAAAATAAGAATACCAAAGCATTACTTGCAATTCATCCGGAAGAGTATCCGGTGTCGTTACAGCTCTTTGGTTCCGATCCAAAGATCATGAGTGAGATGGCGAAAATGATCGAAGAGCTGCCGTTCCAGATCCTGGACATCAATATGGGATGTCCGGTTCCGAAGGTAGTACGGAACGGCGAAGGTTCTGCACTTATGAAGAATCCGAAGCTGGTACATGAGATCGTATCGGCAGTGTCGAAAGCAATCGAAAAGCCGGTAACGGTGAAGATCCGGAAAGGATTTGACGATGATCATATCAATGCTGTAGAGATCGCAAAGATCATTGAAGATGCAGGCGGTGCGGCAGTTGCCGTGCACGGACGGACAAGGGAACAGTATTATTCCGGTAAATCAGACTGGGATATCATCCGTCAGGTCAAAGAAGCCGTATCCATTCCGGTGATAGGAAATGGTGATGTGATTTCAGGAGAAAAGGCACTTCAGATGAGAAGAGAAACCGGCTGTGACGGCGTGATGATCGGAAGAGGTGCACAGGGCAATCCATGGATCTTCCATGAACTTCAGGAATATGAAAGAACCGGTGTTGTTCCTCCGAGACCGACTCCGGAGAAAATCAAAGAGACAATGCTCAGACATGCAAGACTACAGATTGAATTCAAGGGAGACTTTATCGGGATCAGGGAAATGCGTAAGCATGTTGCCTGGTACACAAAGGGAATGAAAGGTTCTGCAAAACTCAGGGATGCGATCAACCAGGTGGAATCTTATGAAGAGTTGGTGGAACTTCTGGACAAGGCGATTGTATAAACAGAGAATCTGAATAATAGATACCGTCGGAAAATGAAAAGAACAGGCGTAAAATAGGGATATACAAGAGACAAAAACATTGACATAAAACACGCATTTATGTATAATAATGAAATTGTGAAAGTATCTTTATTCTATGACAGATTAAATATTCAGATAGATGATTCAGGCATAAAAATGTCAGAGTATTATGGAACAGAAAAAGGAGCAGGAGACAGATGGAAGCAAAGAAAAAATTACTTACTTATGCTGGTTTAAAAGCACTGGAAGATGAACTTGAAAACCTCAAGGTTGTAAAACGTAGAGAGATTGCACAGAAGATCAAAGAAGCAAGAGAACAGGGAGACTTATCAGAGAACGCTGAGTACGATGCAGCAAAAGACGAGCAGAGAGACATTGAAGCACGTATCGAAGAACTGGAAGCAATTCTCAAGAACGCTGAAGTCGTTGTAGAAGATGAAGTTGATTTCGATAAGATCAACATAGGATGTACTGTAAAAGTATTCGACATCACATTTGACGAAGAGATGGAATTCAAATTGGTCGGCTCTACAGAGGCGAACAGTCTGGAAGGAAAGATCTCTAACGAATCACCGGTTGGTCAGGCTCTGATGGGCAAACAGATCGGAGATGTCGTAACAGTAGAGACACAGGCTGGAGTAATGGAGTACAAGGTACTGGACATCAGCCGTTCATTATAAGAGACAGGCAGATACCCGTCGAAGAATAACCAGGACACAAGACTCAGGCCTCTCTTACACGGGAGGTCTGAATTCAGATAAGGAAGGAGAATAAAAAAGTGGCTAAGCAGCAGAACAATGGAAAGGAACAGGACGTGAATCAGTTAAGAAAGGTTCGCCGTGATAAATTAGCAGAACTGCAGCAGAATGGAAAAAGATCCGTTCAAGATCACAAAATTCGATCAGACACATCACTCACTGGAAGTGAAGAGTCTGTATGAAGCACATGAGGCAAACTTTTAAAAGATCATCATACATCAGATGTAGAAGGTATGGATGAAGAGCAGGCAAAAGAGGTTCTGAAGAAAGATTATGAAGAGAGAAGAAGCATCATGGATGCCAATCCAATCCACGTAGCAATCGCAGGACGTATGATGTTCAAGAGAGTTATGGGTAAAAGCTTCTTTCTGTAACATTCAGGATCTTCAGGGAAGCATCCAGGTATATGTTGCAAGAGATGCGATCGGAACAGAATCTTATGCAGATTTCAAACGTTCTGACATCGGTGATATTTTCGGATTAGAAGGATTTGCATTCAGAACAAGAACCGGAGAGATCTCTATCCATGCAGAGAAGATGACACTTCTTTCCAAGAGCTTACAGATCCTTCCGGAGAAGTTCCACGGATTAACAGATACAGATACACGTTACCGTCAGAGATATGTAGACCTGATCATGAATCCAGAGTCAAAAGAGACATTTATCAAACGTTCTCAGATCCTCAAAGAGATCCGTAATTTCTTAGACGGACGTGGATTCATGGAAGTAGAGACTCCAATGCTGGTAAGCAACGCAGGTGGAGCAGCTGCAAGACCATTTGAGACACATTACAATGCTCTGAACGAAGATGTAAAACTTCGTATTTCTCTGGAATTATATCTGAAGAAACTGATCGTCGGAGGACTTGAGCGAGTATACGAGATCGGACGAGTATTCCGTAACGAAGGTGTAGACACACGTCACAACCCGGAATTTACACTGATGGAATTATACCAGGCATATACAGACTATGAAGGAATGATGGAACTGACAGAGAGCATGTTCCGTTACCTTGCAGAAAAGGTATGTGGAAGTGCAATGATCAGCTACAACGGAACAGTTATCGATATGGCAAAACCATTCGAAAGAATTTCTATGATCGATGCTGTTAAGAAGTATGCAGGTGTTGATTTTGCAGAAGTTAAGACAGACGAAGAAGCTAAAGCATTAGCAGATGAGCATCATGTAGAATATGAAGAACGTCACAAGAAGGGTGACATCCTGAACCTCTTCTTTGATGAGTTCTGTGAAGAGAAGATGATTCAGCCAACATTTGTAACAGATCATCCAATCGAGATTTCACCACTGACAAAGAAGAATCCGGAAGACCCGAATTATGTAGAGCGTTTCGAGTTATATGTATATGGACGTGAGATGTGTAACGCATACTCAGAGTTAAATGACCCAATCGACCAGAGAGAGCGTTTCGCAGCACAGGAAGAAGCATTTGCAGCAGGTGATGAAGAAGCCAACCACACAGATGAAGACTTCCTGAACGCACTGGAGATCGGTATGCCGCCAACAGGTGGAATCGGATACGGAATCGACAGACTGGTAATGTTGCTGACAGATGCACAGGCTATTCGTGATGTATTATTATTCCCGACGATGAAGTCCTTAGATGGTGTAAATAAGAAAAATGATGTAAATAATACAGCTTCTGAAGCACCTGAAAAAATGTAAAAACTGAACTTCATTGCGAGGTCACGATTGACGGATATACAGATTTTATTTTCATCAATCGTTTTGGTCAGGCACAGCACCAAGCCACACTCAACAAAGCAATCCGAAGAATTATCCGTGATTGCAATGATGAGCAGTTTTTGCACAGTGATGAACCTGATGTATTACTTCCTCATTTTAGCTGTCACTCGCTTAGACATACATTTACAACAAGAATGTGTGAAGCTGGAGTAAATATAAAGGTCATTCAAGACGCACTCGGACATTCAGATATTTCAACTACACTGAACATCTATGCTGATGTTACAAAAGAAA
>VOFI01002343.1_pt1 | contig 30078 bp, 51 predicted proteins | sample 5384131 | NCBI WGS metagenome assembly VOFI01 (sample SAMN12384728, study PRJNA508395) | human gut metagenome | isolation source: healthy gut H | host: Homo sapiens
CCCGACCAAAGTTCGATTCCTGCTTTTACCCAAACATAGCTTACGCTATATTCATGCATACCTATGATAACAGTTTATACAGAAAACTACAACCTTATTTCTCAGGATTTTTACAATAAAACTATTGATTCTCTTGATCTGAACCTTATTTCATGTACCTGCGGCCACTCTGGCTGTCTCATCCGTTATGGTTCTTACATACGCAACGTCCAGCTTACTGACCGTGTCCTCTCACTTTCTGTTGTCCGTGTATACTGCAAAACCTGCGGACATACCCATGCATTGCTGCTTTCATCCATGGTTCCTTATTCGCAGATCCCTCTGGTTCTGCACGTCCGTCTGATCCATGCTTATGAGCATGAAACCGGATTCCGGAACATACTGGCAGAACAGTACCTCGTGGATGAAAACAACCTGAAATCCATCATCCGGAACTACCGTTTACATTGGAAGCAACGGTTGCTTTCCATGAGGCTTCACCTCCCCGATATCCCCAGCCTGATTTCAGGATGTTTTTCCCTCTTTTCCAGACAGTTCATGCAGATTAAATCAACCTCCAATAAACTTTTTATCCTACCAACATAACCTTACACGACAGGTCTGGTTTTATCCTTTATCCTTAAGAAAAAGGAGGAAGATGAAACTTATGAAACAGGAAAAACAACAGGAAATCGCACTGATGCGCTATGGCGCCATCGCACCTATCATTGCAGGACTTGATGAACGTTATCCAAACAAAACCGCTTTTTACACAGAAATCTCTGCCAAAGGACTTATGGGACCGGATGGAAAGCTCCATCATTATGCTCCCGTCACCATTGAAAAATGGTATCTTGACTACCAGAACCATGGGTTTGAAGGTCTCGTCCCGAAAGGGCGGTCAGATGCCGGTGTGAGCCGCAAGCTTGACGAAGAACTTCAGGAGAGGATCCGGTATTTCAAGACCAACTATCCACGTATGTCTGCAGCTGCTATTTACAGGCAGCTGAGATCCGATGGTTCTGTCATAAACGGACAGGTATCGGAATCCACCGTCTGCCGCTTTGTAAACCGGCTTCAGTTGGAACTGCGGCAGACACCGAACAAGGATATGCGCTGATATGAACGCCCTCATATCAACGAAGTCTGGTGCGGAGACAGCAGTGCCGGTCCCCGCCTTACAGATCCGGATGGAAAAAAACACCGGGTCTATATCATTGCCCTGATCGATGATGCCAGCCGGTTCATTACCGGGATCGATGTGTTCTACAATGATAACTTTATCAATCTGATGTCCGTTATGAGATCAGCCATAGCAAAGTATGGGCGCCCAAAAGTTTTCAACTTTGACAACGGGAAATCTTATAAGAACAAACAGATGGAACTCCTTGCCGCAAGAATCGGTACAACACTCAGTTACTGCCAGCCATACACTCCCACCGGAAAAGCCAAGATCGAACGCTGGTTCCGGACGATGAAGGATCAGTGGATGGCAGCCCTTGATATGCGGGATTTCCATTCACTGGAAGAGCTGAGGGGAAGTCTGTACGCTTTTGTCCAGCAATACAACCAATCCCCCCATTCTTCCCTCCGTGGACTGTCCCCACAGGACCGTTTCTTTTCAGAACCGGAGCAGATACGCCGACTTTCTGAGGAAGACATCCGTCAAAATTTCCTTCTGGAGATTGAACGCCGGGTATCTGCTGACAGTGTGATCGTCATCGACCAGATTGAATACGAAGTTGATTATCGTTTTGCACGGCAGCGTATCCGCCTGCGCTATTCCCCGGATATGAAAGAAATCTTCATTGTGGAAGCTGACGGGACGCTGACACCCATCCGGCTTCTCAATAAAACCGAAAACGCATTGATAAAAAGAGAAAAAGTACGCTTATGCAAAGGAGACGAATGATTATGGATTACACTGCAAGATACGGATTGGAGTTCAATCCTTTCCTAAAGAACTCAAAAGAAGTCCTCGTAGAAACACAGGAATACAAGGAGGTTCTGTTCCGTCTGAACTACCTGCTTACCACAAAAGGCTTCGGTCTCCTGACCGGAAGCGCCGGAAGAGGAAAGACCACCGCCGTCAGGAACTGGGCTTCGGGACTGAACACTTCCCTTTATAAAGTAGTTTATTCCAGTCTTTCCACCCTGACTGTAAATGATTTTTACCGGAATCTTGCCGCTGAACTTGGCGCCCAGCCTGCATTCCGCAAAACCGATAACTTCAAGATCATCCAGGGTGAGATCAACCGTCTCGTACTTGAGAAACGACAGACGCCTGTCATCATCATAGATGAAGCGAACTATATTGGAAACGCAGTACTCAATGACTTAAAAATGCTGTTCAACTTTGAAATGGATTCAAAAGACCGGGCGGTTATCCTTCTTTCCGGTCTGCCACAGCTCAACAGCACCCTGCGCCTGAGCATCCACGAACCTTTCCGCCAGAGAATTGTCATGAATTATAATCTGGAAGGAATGACAAAAGCAGAAGGACATTCCTATGTTACTGCCAAACTGAATGGTGCCGGATGCACACAAACGGTATTCGAAGAGAATGCACTGGAAGCGATCCTCAATGCAGCGAATGGGACTCCACGTATGATCAACAAACTGTGTAATGCAAGTCTGTTGGTTGGAAACAGCTCAAATTTAAATATCATAACCGCCGATGCCGTCATGCAGGCAATCAATGACTGCGAGCTCGGATAGTTTTAGAAACCATCATGTAAAATAATCTGCATGATGGTTTTTTACATAAAACAATGTGCCGGAATCGTCCAAAACTATGTGATTGATGCCGTTGTCATTTACGGGAAGGTGAAGCCATAAAGAGGAATGAGGGGCTTTTAAAGCAGGCGGTGGATAAAAATGGGGGTGCACGGGAGGAAGCCATAAAGAGGAATGAGCCGGGACAGAGGACAGACAGCGTTTCTGGCTCCAGGACAGAAAAAAGGAGGCGTATCCTACGCCTCCTCATCGCTCCGGCCGGACCTGGCCTCTTCCAGATAGTTATACAGAGTGTACTTGGAGATCTGAAGCGTCTCGCAGAGGAGAACGCTGGTCTTTGAGATCTTGAATACGCCCTTCTGGTCCAGGTAGTCCAGGGCTTTTATTTTTTCTTCTTTATTCATCGGGGACATGGGCTTGCCCACCAGGGCTTCGGCCTGGTTCATATAATACTGGAGGATATCGTCCACGTTTTTCGTCGCCAGGGCGTCCATATCGGTGGCCGGGGGCGTGTGGATATCCGTAGCCGGGTGCTGGATGAAGGCCTGTAAGGCGTTCTGTGCGATCAGAAGCTGGGACACATCCAGGTTGACGCAGACAGAGCCGATGATCTTCCCGTTTTCATCGGGGATCAGTGTCGTAAAGGATTTAAAAAAACGATCCTTGGGCCCGTTGGAAAAGGTCTGGATACTGTCCTTTAAGGGCTCAATGCTCTTTCCGAACTGGGTGATCATACCACCCTTGGGAGAACCGCCCACGTGACGGCCGCTTAAGTCTGCGTTCAGCGCGTACACGATGGTATGGTCGTAGCCCTTCCGGTAGTCATGGATGAGGATCTCGCTGTCCTCACCAAAGAAATTTCTGGAGCCCCTCCAGAAAACGGATCAAAAAGTCAAAGTCCAGGTAGTTTCCTATCTCCACAATGTTCCCCTTTCGGTGCTGGTTCAGATTTGTCCGCCCGATGCGGACATCATATCTATTATAATTCCGCAGAGGCCATTTGTCAAATTCCGGAGGACGCCGGAGGCTGCTCCGATACAGGATGGGGTGATGATGTCCATGACATCCCGGGTCCACGATTCCTGGCCGGAGAAGCCGCACTGCACCGTTTCCCCGTCGGAATAAAGGGTCGTCTCCATAGAAATTATTCACAAGGAGAAGATCTCCGGTTTCCGTATCTTTGAGGGAAAAGAACAGATTCAAACCGGAACAGGACGATCCACTGGAAATCACCTTCGCTGTATCGGTGGGTTTTTGTTCCGCGGGGGAGGAGATTCCCCAGTTTTGTCCGGAAGGCAGGGGAGCCAAACAGCCAGGGAGCGCTTCTTTAAAGTGCGGGTCCTCCGGTGTTATGAGGAAGCGGGTGTCCTCTGCCTGTATTCCTTCACTGTAATATCCGTGGATCTTGGATACACTGGTCCAGGTCCAGGAACGGATACCGCTGGGCGATGGTCCGGGGGCGGGTATAGATGGCTGCGGCCAAAGAAGGCCTCCCGCCAGGATGGCTGCGGCAGCCAGACATTTTGTTTTTTTCTTCATAAGGTCCTCTCCTTTCGTCCCCCCTCCGGGGAATTAAGCGCCTGGATTTTCGCGGTAAACGCAGAAACCAGATTCGCGATAGTATACGGTCTGTTTACACAGCCAGTATACCATCTGGAAGAAAGCCTGGGAACCCAGGCTTGTACATAAATTCATACAGAAAACCCCTTGACAACCAGAAAGGGAGACAGTATAATGAAATCATCCAAACAATTTGGAATCCATACAAACTTTTTGTAATACCATACAGTTCTCCGTGTGAGAGATGCCCCATTCCGCAGAGTGGATGCCTGCGGATCAGCCATCCTGGATCTTTTCTCCAATCTTTTTTTGATCCGGATGCTGCCGTTTCCCCCATGAGGAGGGAGACCGGGGCAGAAACAAATCAATGCTGCAACAGAAAAACAGGCCACGCGTAAAAGCGCCGGGCCTGTTTTTCTGTCTGAAAAATAAGAAGAGCATCTGTACTGTGTCCCGAAGATGAAGTATAATGGGAGCATATAGCAGAACAGGAGGCGGAAGGCCATGACAATATCCCAGTATTTTCCCATTTATGACCAGCTGGACAAAGCAGACCAGGAAAGGCTCGATTATGCGGCGGTGAAGCGGAGGGTTCCAAAAGGCACGCTTCTCCATGGCGGAGACGGCGTATGCACCGGCCTGCTGGTGATCGCCTCCGGCCAGCTCCGGGCCCATATGATCTCCGAAGAGGGGAGGGGAGATCACTCTGTACCGGCTGTTTGAGCGGGATATCTGCCTGTTTTCGGCTTCCTGCATCATGAGCAGTCTCCAGTTTGACGTGTTCATCTCTGCGGAGAAGGACACGGAGCTCTGGATCATCCCGCCGGATTTTTATGAAGGGGCTGATGGAGCGGTCGGCCGTGGTGGCCAACTATACCAGCCAGATCATGGCGTCCCGGTTTTACGGATGTCATGTGGCTCATGGACCAGGTGATGTGGAAGAGCTTCGATAAACGGCTGGCGGGCTTCCTTCTGGAGGAAAGCGTCCTGGAGGAGACGGATACCCTTAAGATCACCCATGAAAAGATCGCCAGCCATATGGGCACCGCCAGGGAGGTGGTCACCGGATGTTAAAGTATTTCCAGACCGAGGGCCTGGTACGGCTTTCCAGGGGGCTGTGGAGATCCTGGACCGGAAGGGACTTTCCCGCTTATTTTCAATGAATCTTAAGATCTCCTGTTTTGGCATGGCGCCCATGGTCTTACGGACGACTTTTCCGTTTTCCATGTAAAACAGGGGAGGGAATGCTCATGACGCCGAACTGTCCGGCCAGCTCCGGCTGTTCATCCACGTTGATCTTTCCCACCCGGATCTCCGGATGGTCCTCTGCGATCTCATCCACAATGGGGGGATACCATCCGGCAGGGGCCGCACCAGGACGCCCAGAAATCCAGAAGGACAGGACGGTCGCTTCCCATGATCTCCCTGTTCAAAGTTTTCGCTTGTGATATTCATAACTGACATAGAAAAACCTCCTTGTGGCTGATCGTTTATTTTCGTTCTTTATATCTGTATCATACCAGAAGGAGGCGGGGGCTTCCGTGACAAGATCACAAAGCCCATGCCGGGCTGCCGGGGCAGTACGGACTGGAAAATCAAAAAAGGAGGAGCAGAAACATGAACTGCAGACCAGAGGACATGCTTGTATATGCGGTGACAGACCGGGCCTGGTTAAAGGGGGAAAGCCTGAAGGACCAGGTGGAAAAGGCATTAAAGGGAGGAGTGACCTTTGTGCAGCTCCGGGAAAAAAATCTGGACCGCCGCTTATTTTTTAGAGGAGGCTGCGGCCATAAAGGAGCTGTGTGATTCCTTCCACGTTCCCTTTGTCATCAACGACGATGTGGAGATCGCCCTGGCCTCCCGGGGCCGACGGGGTCCATGTGGGCCAGAAGGATATGGACGTAAAAGAGGCCAGAAGGCGTCTGGGGCCGGGAAAGATCATCGGCGTGTCCTGTAAGACCGTAGAGCAGGCAAAGGCGGCGGAGGCCGGAGGGGCCGATTATCTGGGCGTGGGGGCCATGTATCCCACAGATACCAAATCGGATACCTCCCAGGTAACGGTGGAGACCTTAAAGGCCATATGCCGGGCGGTGGATATCCGGTGGTGGCCATCGGAGATCCGGGCGGACCGGATCCAGCCCTTAAAAGGGACCGGGGCCGACAGAGTGGCCGTGGTCAGCGCCATTTTCGGCCAGCCGGATATTGAAGCGGCCGCCAGACGGCTTTAAAGAGACGGCAGAGATGTATCTGGGAAGGCACAGACGCCGGAAGACGGTCCTGACCATTGCGGGCAGCGATTCCAGCGGCGGGGCCGGGATCCAGGCAGACTTAAAGACCATGCTGGCCAACGGTGTTTACGGCATGAGCGCCATTACGGCCCTGACTGCCCAGAATACCACAGGGGTCTCCGGGATCTTTCCTGTGACGCCGGAGTTTTTGGCCATGCAGATCGACAGCGTCTTTTTCGGATATCCGTCCCGATGCCGTAAAGATCGGGATGGTATCCTCGGGGAGCTGATCCGGGTCATTGCAGAACGGCTTTCCTATTATAAAGCGGAGAACATCGTGGTGGATCCGGTGATGATCTCCACCAGCGGCTCCAGGCTCCTGGACGAGGATGCTGTGGGGCCTTAAAGGAGCTCCTTCTGCCTATGGCTGCGGTGGCGACGCCCAATATCCCGGAGGCGGAGGTGCTTTCTGGGATCTGCATCCGGTCATCTGAGGACATGGTCCGGGCGGCGGAGATCATAAGCCGGGAGTACGGCTGTGCTGTTTTATGTAAGGGCGGTCACCGGTTAAACGATGCCAACGATCTTTTGTACCGTGACGGCGGCTTTTGCTGGTTCATGGGGCGGCGGATCGACAATCCCAACACCCATGGGACCGGCTGTACGCTGTCCAGCGCCATTGCCTCGGGAGGGCTTGCCAGGGGATACAGCCTGGAGCAGGCGGTGGAGAGGGCCAAGGAGTATCTGTCCGGCGCGCTGGAGGCCATGCTGGATCTGGGCTCTGGTTCCGGCCCCATGGACCATGGGTTCCAGATCCCATAGGAACCGTCTTTACAAGGAGGACGGGTCTGTGATATAGTTGACTAAGTATTTAGAACTGCATACACTGGAGGAAAAATCATGAATTTTTTGGAAGAACGGATCCAGAAGGACGGATCGTAAAAGAAGGAAATGTATTAAAGGTTGACAGCTTTTTAAACCATCAGATGGATATCCGTCTCCTGGAGCAGATGGGAGAGGAGTTCAAGCGCCGCTTTGCAGACGTACAGGTGGACAAGATCCTGACCATCGAGGCATCCGGCATCGGCATTGCCTGCATTGCCGCCAGATATTTCGATGTGCCGGTGGTATTTGCCAAAAAAGACCCAGAGCATCAATCTGGACGGAGAAATGTATGTGGCAGAGGTGGAATCTTTACCCATAAATGCAAAACCAGGTCATCGTATCCAAAAAGTTTTTAAAGGAAGGGGAGCATGTGCTCCCTGATCGACGACTTCCTGGCCAACGGCTGTGCGCTTCAGGGGGCCTTTTATCCATCGTAGCCCAGGCTGGAGCCATTACAGAGGGGATCGGGATCGCCATTGAAAAGGGGCTTCCAGAGCGGCGGCCGGATCATAAGAAACCTGGGCTACCGTCTGGAACCCCTGGCTATCGTGGATGCCATGGACGCAGAGACGGGAACGGTAACCTTCCGTGAGCAGTAGGGGGGCGGAATCCGTTCCTTCTGCTGATCCTGGCAGCTTTTCTGGTGATGAATGTGGTGGGGACAGGTCTGACGCTTCTGGGCCTGCCCCCAGTTTTCTATTTCCAGGGAAGCGCTTCTGGGGGAAAATGGAAGGAACCTAAAAAGAATTTGAACTGGGAGAACGGGGGAGCTGACGTCTCTTTCCAGTGATCCGTGGATCTATTACGCCTTTGGAGAGCCGGTGAACGTCCGGTTTCTTACGGTGAAGGTATCTGGTGTAGGAGGAGCCGGCTCGGAGGCCCAGCTTTATCTGATCCCGTCGGCGGGCTACCGGACGATGGCGCTCACAGACGGAAGGCTCTCGGCCCGGTTCGGCCGTGCCCAGGGGTACCGGGGGGAGTCAGTGCCATCCGCCTGGATCTGGCCACGGAGCCGGGGGCAGTGCTTACGGTGGAGGGCGCGGTGGTCAACGACCGCCTGGCAGTGATCCTGGATTTTCAGAAGCTGTATCTGTCCGCCTGGGCTCTGGGGCTTCTGGCGGTCCTGGAAGTACTGGGATGGAGGCGGCTTTTCATGCCCGGCAGGAGGAACGGAGGGGATCCTCTGGGAGATCCGGACCGGCGGCCATGGGCTTTCCAAGAAAATGGCCCCCCATCCCTGCTGCGGCGCTACAGGCAATTTTAAAGGCCGGGATTCTGTGGACCCTCAGAAAACCCCTCATGGACAATGACGGAGCGGGACGTCAACATCTTTGTGCTGGATGTTTGTTCTGGGCCTGGAGGTCTTTACCATTATGTCCCTGCATCTGGGAGCGGGAAGAAAGAGGAAAAAACATCTGGTACGGACTGGGACTTGCGGTCCCCTTTTCCTTTGTATGGTTTTCGGCGGCCGAGCTTCTGAACCTGGCTACCTTCGATTTCCAGACACCGCTTTATCTGGTCCTGAACCTGGCCCTGTGTGCCCTGGTGCCGGCGGTATTTTTACTGGTCCTGGGAAACGCGGCTCTGGCCTTTTCGGGAGCGGCCCTGCTTTTTTGGAGTGCTTTCGGTGGCTAACCATTATTACGGTGCGCTGAGAAACAATCCCCTGGAATACTTTTTGATATTGCCAATGGGGGACGGCTGTCCATGTGCTGGGAAATTATTCCCTGGCTCTGATGGAGTGTCGGCAGCTGCGGTCCTGGCCCTTCTGGTGACAGTCCTTACGCTGGTTTCTGCCCTGGGCACAGCCCGCTGTGAAAGAAGGCTCAGAGGATTTCTGGGGAATGTGGCCCTGGCGGCTGCGGCGGCTGCGGCGGGCTGCGGTCTTTGCGGTGAAGCTTCCCACCTTTGACAATTTTTCCAATCTCCAGATTATCACAAGAGAAAAGGGATATCTGCTCTCCTTTGCTTCCTTTATAAAGATGGGGGAGGGTGAAGACGCCGGAGGGCTATACGGCAAAAGCGGGCGGAGGAGATCCTGGAGACGGCTTTGGACGGTGCTGGGATCGAAACGGGACTTCTTAGGGAAGCCGGAGACCGTTACCCCAATCTGATTGTCATTATGAATGAGACCCTGGCGGATCTTCCGGCTATTTACGGCTTTGAGACAGACACAGACGTGTTTCCCAATATCCATTCCATGGACAATGCGGTCAGAGGAAAGGTCCTTACATCGGTTTTACGGAGGGGGAACGGCCAACACAGAGTATGAATTTCACGGGCAACAGCCTTTATTTCCTGCCTCCTGGCAGCAGTCCCTATGTCCAGTATATGGAAGTGTCCAGCAGTCCCTGGCCTGGAAGCTGAAGGAGCTGGGCTACCAGGCGGCGGCGTACCATCCGTACCTGCCCATCAGCTACCGCAGATCGTCGGTGTATCCGCTTCTGGGACTGGATGCGTTCTACTCAGAGGAGGACAGCCTGCCCCACGAGGAATATCTCCGCACCTATGTGAGCGACCGGGCAGATTTTTAAAAATGTGATCCATCTTTATGAGGAAAGGGAGCCGGGCCGCCCATTTTTCATGTTCAATGTGACCATGCAGAACCACGGCGGATATTCGGAGGACGAACCGGCGGTGGATGTGACGGTGATGCCTGTGGATAAAGAGCTCCAGACACCGCAGATGTTAGAATATCTGTCTCTGATCCGCGAATCTGACGCGGCCTTTAAGGAGCTGACCGATTACTTCTCAGAGGCAGAGGAGGACACGGTGATCCCGATGTTCGGCGACCACCAGCCCAGCATGGACGAAGGCGTATCGGAGTTCATGGACCAGAAGCTGGAGGAACGGGACGGGGAGCTGGACTCCCAGAGGTGGTATTACGCCAGCTTTATCCTTTGGGCGAATTTTGACATTCAGGGAGATGTCAGATGTGGTCACCTCCCCGGGCTTTCTGCGTCCCCTGCTGCTGGAGGCGGCGGGAGTGCCCCTTAAATGCCTATGAGACGGCGGCCGCTTCCTTTTTGAGACGGCTGGCCGCCAGTGGAACTCCAGGATGGAGGATGAACGCCTTCGGCTGCTTGGACGCCCTCCGGCCAGTGGAACCCAGGATGGAGGGGGATGAGGAGGGGGTGCTGGAGGAATACCAGTATCTGGTGTACCAGAACGTGTTTGATAAGAAGAACATGGGAGAGAGGGTAGATAGAGGGGAAGACGATCTTGATCCTTTGCAGTCAAGGTTTGTCGTTTTTTAGAGCTTTGCCACACAAGACGGTCGAAATCATTCTTGATATTCTGTCCTGTGGCAAGTATCCGGCAGTAATAATAGTATCCAGATTGTCATGGCTGGCTGCTCCTTTCTGCCCGTAGGTGATAGAAAAAAGGACAGTCAAGTTTTTTCCTGGCTGTCCTTTGGGGTGGTTTTATTTAATTTTACTGTGTATTGTTTGATAAGTGGGAATCTGCTGGCTCTATAAGCGTCCTGGTCTTTTGGTTTTTTCACTGTATGATCAACCAGTGCAACGCTTATAATAAATGCAATTACCCAACACGTCACTGTATATGCTCAGGGTATTTCTGAAAACCAAATCAATAAAATAGCAGAAGCGATATGATTATCCGACCACAATATATGAACACGCTGAAAACCTATCGGGATGTTCCGCTGGTGAAGATACTGGCAGGAATCCGGCGCTGTGGCAAATCCACAATTTTAGATATGCTGCGGGATGATCTGCTGGAAAGCGGGGTTGCCACAGACCATATTATCAGTATGCGATATACGTCGGAGGACTTTGATGACGGTATGACCGACAAGGATATGTATCACGGTATCAAGGAGCAAATGACCGATGGGCGCTACTATCTGCTGCTGGACGAAGTGCAGGAAATCGACGGTTGGGAAAAAGCGGTCAATAGCCTGCTGGAAAACGCCAACACCGATATTTATGTGACCGGCTCCAATTCCAAGCTGATGTCCAGCGAGATCTCGACCTATTTGACGGGACGGTATATCTCCATCCCGGTCTATACCCTGTCCTTTGCGGAATATCTGGATTTCAAGAAATCTGATTCCCGTTCCCCAAAGGAGCTGTTAAACGAATACCTGCGGCTGGGTGGATTCCCCATTGTGGCGCTGGGTAACTTTGATGAACGCTCCGCCTATCAGATTGTGGAGGGAATCTATAACTCTGTAATTACCAACGATATTACAAAGCGCCATAACATCATGAACTTCGATTTATTCAACCGTGTTGTAAAGTATATCGTGGAAAATGTGGGCAAGACCTTTTCCGCCAACGCCATTGCGAAGTTTCTCAAAAGCGAGGGGCGTTCCCTATCCGTGGAGGCGGTTTACAACTATCTGAACTGGCTGGAAAAGGCGTTTGTAATCTATCGCTGCCAGCGGTATGATTTGCAGGGAAAATCCGTACTGAAAACCCAGGAAAAATTCTATCTGGCAGACGCTTCTCTGAAATACTGCATCATGGGTTTTCATCCTAAGTCCATTGCCGCTATGCTCGAGAACATCGTTTACTTTGAGCTACGGCGTCGAGGCTATGAAGTTTATATCCAGATCCAGATCCACATCCACAGATTTTGCAATATCAGTTGCACTCATAAAAAAACACCTCGGTTTCATTCAGTTTATCTTTTTTTACTCAAAGTGGTAAGCATCCAGGAGCCTGGTCTTCATATGCCACAGCTCGTTGGAAAGATCCACATGGACCTCATGGGGGTTTACCAGACGTTTTGTCTCATCCCACAGGGTATCCAGCTCCTTTTTTGCAGTATTCCCGGATCTCCATGACCTTGGGGGAGAATGGTATACGCAGACCCCATCCTTGAATATGGGGACCATGATCTCCTTCATAGTGTAGGTTCCCGGAGCCAGCAGCGTCTTTTTCCAGGTTGCCACAGGATCGAACAGCAGAAGAGAGTTGTTTTCGTCGTAAGTCTCGCCCACCAGGCAGATCGGGTCGGCGATGATCTTATGACTGTCCCGGCTGTAGATCCTGTAAATAGTCTTATTGCCGGGATTGGTGATCTTTTCCTCATTTTCAGAGAGCTTGATCTTGGGGATGAACTTGCCGGTGGCCTTATCCTTGATGGCTGCCAGCTTGTACACACCGCCGAAGGACGGACAGTCCTTGAAGTGATCGGGTTGGTGCCGACGCCCCAGGAATTGATGGCGGCTCCCTGGTTCTTAAGGCTGGAGATCAGTCCTTCGTCCAGGTCGTTGGAGGCGGAGATCACCGCATCGGTGAAGCCCCTCGGCATCCAGCATTTTTTTGCCTCCTTGGAGAGGTAGGCCAGGTCGCCGGAGTCCATGCGGATCCCGTAGAAGGTCAGGGGGATCCCGGCTTCCCGCATTTCCTTAAATACCTGGATGGCATGGGGAATCCCGGATTTTAAGGTATCATAGGTATCCACTAAGAGGATACAGGCTGACGGATAGAGCTTGGCGTAGGTGCGGAAGGCGGTCAGCTCGTCTGGGAAACTCATAATCCAGCTGTGGGCATGGGTACCCTTCACCGGTACGTCAAACAGCTGTCCGGCCAGCACGTTTGGTGCCGATACAGCCGCCAATCATGGCTGCTCTTGCGCCGTAGGTGCCGGCATCCGGCCCCTGGGCCCTGCGCAGTCCGAATTCCATGACCTATCGCCTCCGGCCGCATGGACGATGCGGGAGGTCTTGGTGGCGATGAGGCTCTGGTGGTTGATGATATTTAAAAGGGCTGTTTCCACCAGTTGGGCCTGCATAATGGGAGCAATGACCTTGACAAGGGGTTCCCTGGGGAAAACCACGGTTCCTTCGGGAACGGCGTAGATATCGCCGGTAAATTTAAAATCAGCCAGATATTCCAGGAAATCCTCTTTAAAGATCCCAGTGGAGCGCAGATAATCGATGTCCTCGGGATCGAAATGGAGGTCTTCGATGTATTCGATGACCTGCTCCAGCCCGGCGGCGATGGCAAAGCCGTTGCCGTGGGGATTGTCGCGGTAAAAAGCGTCAAAGATCACAGTTTCATTGGCGTCCTTGGCATAAAAATAACCCTGCATCATGGTCAGTTCATAGAGATCCGTCAGCAGCGTCGTTGCGTTTACTCATAATACCTTCTCCTTGTGTACTATCCCATATCGTTGCCGACATTATAGCAATAAAGGAAGGAAAAACGCAAATTTTTTGTTAAAAAAATAACAAAAGCCTTGCTTCCAATAAACTGTTTTTATTTGCAGAGGTTCCTTCCATTGGGAGCCCAGCTTCTGGAGAGAACTGGAAATTATTCAGAAAGAAGGTAGAGTGTGTGAGAAACAGGCAAACGATGAAACAGGCAGGAGCGCTTCTGCTCTCTCTGGCCATCATAGGCGGGACGGTGTTCCCGGCCGGTCAGATCCGGGCAGCAGCGGAGACAAAGCAGCCAGAAAACAGCATGAAAGCAGCCACCGTTTCCGATGCGGAGAAAATTCCTGGAACAACAGTCCCGGGGCTTTTATCCAGACGGCCGGAAACGATGGGGAAAAAAACGGAGCAGCGGCGGAGAGGTCTATGTTTCCGCTTCCTCCAGCAATGCCCGGTGGGATTCGGGAGCAGGGACTGAGGAGGATCCATATATTTCTCTGGCTTATGCAGTGGACCAGGCAGAGGATGGGGATACTATCTGTCTGATGTCAGATCTTACTGAGACGAAAAGCGCCAGGTTCTGGGATAAGGATCTGACCATTGACGGACAGGGCCATACGGTTTTCCGGGAGATGGCTTTGAAAAGGCGCAGGACCTGGCCAGAGGCGGTTATCATCCAGCTATGATCGAGGTGGGAGGAACAAGGCCGGGCGAGGCGCAGACCGCGTCCCCGACACTGACGGATATCGTTCTGGACGATGGTGGAAAGACCGAGGGTGTGAACTTTAAACAGGCCTCCACGGATGGAAAGGGAGGAAATGAAAGTCTGGTACAGGACGCCATTGTGGCGACCTATAACGGAACGGCAGAGATCATATTGGCTTCCGGGGCCACCCTTCGGAATTTTGGAGGAATGTCAGCGGTCCGGCTTTCCGGCGGTGACCTGGTGATGGAGGATGGGAGCCAGATCTGTGATGATACAGACGGTGTTGCTGACAGGACGAAGGAGAAGGGGATTACGGGCAGCAGGAGCTGTATGGATCAGGGCGGCAGCTTCCGGATGGAGGCCGGAGCGGAGATCAGCCATATGCGCGGCCGCGCCGTTTACCTGGACGGCGGCAGCGCGGAGATCGGCGGATCGATCTCTGATATACGGTCAGATAAGGACATGTGGCAGGGAGGAGCAGGCGCGGCTGTCCATGTACGGAATGAAGGAACAGCGGTCCTTTCCCAGAGCGGCAGCATTAAGGGGATCGCAGGAGAGAGTACAGGGCATACGGTCATTGATACAATCATCGGAGATTTTGAGGCCGTATCGGGATCAGAGATCTCCGGCTGCCGGGACATTATGGTGGCCAGCGCCAATGACCAGGGAAAGGATTATGTCCATAAAATGCTGCTCAACGGCCTTATCTCCAATTGTACCACAAAGGGCTCTCTGATGCGCAGCTGGTATGCGGAGATCACAGTGGGCCCCACCGGCCAGGTGACTAAGGCTGTACGGCAGCAGGAGCCGGAGGACTTTTGTATACAAACAATGGCTCCAGATACGTATTTGAAGGAAAGATCACTGGGAATACGGCCCCCAAGGGGATCGTCTATCTGGCCAACCAGAAAGCGGAGGAAGAGTATCGGCGGATGCTGGAGGGAGCAGAGATCAGCAATAACAAGGGCCTGGGCATTAAAAGTGAACAATGGCGCCCTGCTGACTATGGAGGGAGGAAAAATCTCGGGCAATACGGGAGCCGGGGTTGAGGTGAAAGGAAAAACCGATAAAAGGGAGCAGCCTTTATTATGAACGGCGGAGAGATCTCCGGAAACGGCAGTTATGGGATCTCGTATGCCAATGCAGGAGAATCTGTTGTGGAGCTCAACGGCGGAACGGTTTTTGAAAATGGGAGCGGAGCGCAGATCTCAGTAATAGGAGGAAGCTCCAACGACAAAAACGAGTTCATCCATATTAAACCAGGAACACTGGCGGGAAACCGGGAAATTTATCTTTCAGCCGGAACGATGACCCTGGATGAGGATTATCGGGAGGTATGGCTGGGAAAGGCAAAGTCAGACGCAGTCGATAAGATAAAGGAGCTGCTGGCAGTATGCCAGCCCTCCTGAAACTGGCGGGGACAACGAGGTCTCTGGATCCGGCCATCTTCGGAAGATTATCATTTCGATATCCAGACCGTACAGCGCAGATACCTCCGGGCTGTATGCAGTCTATATTCCCTTGAACGCCGACGGGCTTCCCGCTGCAGATCTTACGGCAGAGGATATGAAGCTGATCCCGGTGGAGAACCAGAAGACCCTCGACGTCACCATGGAGGGCGCAGAGGGGAACCGGTCCTATGCGCTGATGTTTGTCAATAATGACCAGTATACATTGTATCCGGACCAATGTGGGATCTATTCTGGAAACGCCATGCCGGAACCGGAGGATTTCTCCATCGGAGGACTGAATAAGATCACATCCATCAGCGTGGATGGAAAAGAAACCGTCTATAAGACGTATGGAAACGAAAAGGAAAAAGGCATGGAGCGATCTAAAGGCTCTGTTTACCGTTCATTATGTGAAAGCCGATGGGAGCCCGATGGATGGAGCGGAAACTCCGGGCGCTTACAGGGCCGTGTTCCAGTATGCGGATCCGGATCTGGATGGAAAGGTACGGATCAATAAAAATGAGGTGAAGCTGAAGGACGGCGTTCTTGTGATCCGCTATACCAGCAGTCCGGCGGAAGAGCTGTCCAGTCCGCTCCTTTCCGGAGAACCGGCGGAGCTGCCGGATCGCGGTGGCTGTGGAGCAGAAGCAGAATGGCACCCGTGATGCGGCCTATTATCTCAACGGCGACCAGGACCGGAAGCTTTCAGATACGTCCGGGATCGTGCTTCTTGAGGACCGCCCCTATGTGACAGGCGCCCCCGACGGGGAGGAGCAGCTGGAGGAACGGATCGAAGAGCATCTGGGGACTGTATCAGGAATGGAATATCATTTTGAATTCCGCTATCTGGATCTGGTGGATCAGAACAGCGCCAATGCGTGGGTGACCTCCAATACGGAAAAGCTGGTCTATCTGCCATACCCGGAGGAACAGACAAAAATACAGAATTTACTCTGCTCCGGTTTCCGGAGCGGAACCGGGAATACGGAATGAATGGACACCCGGGACTAAGGATGTCCATTGCCACCACTGGGATGGAAACGATCCCGGATCTGGAGACTACCGATCGGGATCCAGTTTCCTGCGTCGGAGTTTGGATTGTTTGCCGTAGTATGGGGGTTCCGCAGAATACCGTGACCATCCGGTACCTGGATGAATCCACTGGAAGACCGATCGCCGGAGATTCGGTACGAAGCTTTGCTTCTGGTACAGAGTACGATGTGACCCAGGATGCGGGGATGGAGATCTCTGGATATACCTTGAGCAGGATCGACGGCAGTGTGACGGGAACGATCACAGAGGATCTGGTCATATGCGTTTATTACACAAAGGACCAGGAGCTGGCGGACCCCTCGGACCCTGCTGAGCCGACGGATCCCACCGAACCCACAGATCCTGCCGATCCCACTGACCCTTCCGGATCTGAGACTCCCGAGCATCCGGAAAAGGAAACTGCCCAGGTGGTCTTCCGTGTGGTGAATGGCACGTTTACTGAGAACGGGGGGCACCGAGATACTGAAAACGTATGAGGTGGGCAGCATCATCGATTCTGTACCCGCAGTCAGAGCCGACAGAGGATACAGAAGCCGGCGGTGGGACAGAGATCCCATCGGAAGAACGGTGGAGCCGGGAGGCATGACCTTTGTGCTGACCTTTTACGCAGAGTCTGTGAGCGGGGATGACGACGATGAGGAGGGGATACGGGCCGCAGCCGGCAAGGGCAGTCAGCGATACCGGAAAGACGGGACGCTGGATCCTGGAGGGCCGTGAATTTACAGAAAATAATGGAAGGCTGCCGTCCAATGAATATCTGAAGATCGGAGGAAGTATTTTACGGTTTTTATACCCATGGGATCGCCATTGGCTTTGACCATACAGAGCGTTACACAGAGGAAGCCATTGCTGCCGGAGGCGGATACAGGGATGCGGAGGGAACCTGGCGTCTGAACGGCTGGTGGTTCTGCTATGACGATGGCACGTATCCTCATGGAGAGTGGGAATACCTGGCATACAATGGACGCGGAGACTGGTATTACTTTGACGAGGACGGCTGGATGGAGGATGGATGGCTGTTCTGGAATAACAGCTGGTATTACCTGCACACCGGCTACGATGGTTTCGGGGCCACATGTATACGGGATGGCATGAGATCGGCGGCAGCTGGTATTACTTCCGCACAGGGACAGACGGAGGCCCGGCAGGGGGGGCCATGCTGGAGTCGGCGGTGACTCCGATGGCTTCCAGGTCGGAGCTGACGGTGCGTGGATCCAGTAAAAAGCTGATTGATTTGCCCATCGAAGTCTTGACATTTTTTCGCGTGATCCGTATAATAAAAGGGCGTAACGCATAAGAAAAGGCGATGACGGAGACAGTAGATCTGCGGGAAGGCCAAAGCGAGCCGGGGATGATGGAAGCCTGGCGCCGGATGCAGATGGAAGATCACTCCCAAGCTGGCGTCTGAACGTCCGGGAAGTCCCTGGGTCAGTAAGTCAGCCCGGTTTTCCACCGTTAAGGGAACTCATATGTCAGTATGCAGTAATAGGTGGTGCAACGAGTATATTTCGTCCTGTTCGCAAGAACAGGACGATTTTTTATATCATAGGAACGGATATCCTGTGACATAAAAATGCTCCGCGGGATCTTTTTATCAATCAGACCGCATCCCGCGCGGGAGCCGCAGACACAAACTGCATAACCGAAACGCGCAGGGAAGAGAAAAGCTGCGCATACAACAAGATTGGAGGAAATGTGTCATGTACCAGAAGGTGTCAACAGATCTAAACTTTGTGGACAGAGAAAAGCAGGTGGCCAACGGAAAGCCCCATATCGGCCATGTGGAGACCCGTGTGATCAAGGATATGATTCCCAGATACCGCACGATGAAGGGCTATATGGTGCCCAGAAAGGCGGGATGGGATACCCATGGACTTCCGGTGGAGCTGGAAGTGGAGAAGAAGCTAGGCTAGACGGCAAGGACCAGATCGAGGAGTACGGACTGGAGCCGTTCATTAAGCATTGTAAAGAAAGCGTATGGAAATATAAGGGCATGTGGGAGGATTTCTCCGCTACCGTCGGATTCTGGGCGGATATGGATAACCCCTATGTAACGTACCATGACGATTATATCGAATCCGAGTGGTGGGCATTAAAGGAGATCTGGAACAAAGGGCCTTCTTTATAAAGGGCTTTAAGGTAGTTCCCTACTGTCCCCGCTGCGGCACCCCCTTTCCAGCCATGAGGTGGCCCAGGGATATAAGGACGTAAAGGAGCGCTCGGCGGTGGTTCGGTTTAAGGCCAAGGGAGAGGACGCATACATCCTGGCATGGACCACGACTCCCTGGACCCTTCGCAGCAACGTGGCTCTCTGCGTAAATCCGAAGGAAACGTATGTGAAGGTCAAGGCCGCCGACGGCTTTACCTATTATATGGCAGAGGCTCTGCTGGACACGGTTCTTGGAAAGCTGGCGGACAAGGAGAACGGGACTCCGGCCTACGAGATCCTGGAGACCTATGTGGGAACGGATCTGGAGGGCAAGGAATACGAAGCCCCTTATACCAGTGCGCCGCCGATGTGGCAGAAAAAGCAGCATAAAAAAGGGCCATTATGTGACCTGTGCAGATTATGTTACACTGACCGACGGTACCGGCGTGGTACACATCGCCCCGGCCTTCGGTGAGGACGACGCCCAGGTGGGAAGAAAATATGACCTGCCCTTCGTGCAGTTCGTGGATGCAAAGGGAGATATGACAGAGGAAACGCCCTTTGCAGGTCTTTTTTGTGAAGAAGGCGGATCCGGAGGTATTAAAGGATCTGAGAGAGCGGGATCTTTTATTCGAGGCTCCCGTATTTGAGCACAGCTATCCCCACTGCTGGCGCTGCGACACGCCTCTTATTTACTATGCGCGTGAGTCCTGGTTCATCAACATGACTGCGGTGAAGGAGGACCTGATCCGCAATAACAATACCATCCACTGGATTCCGGAGAGCATCGGCAAAGGACGCTTCGGCGACTGGCTGGAGAATATCCAGGACTGGGGCATCTCCAGAAACCGTTACTGGGGAACTCCGCTTCCCGTATGGCAGTGTGAGTGCGGCCATCATGCACTGCATCGGCAGCCGGGAAGAGCTTAAGAAAATGAGCCCCAACTATATGGATGTGGTAAAGAACTGCAGTAAGGAAATGAACGGCGACCAGGGAGAGGTGGAGCTCCACCGTCCATTCATCGACGACGTGGTCATCACCTGCCCCCAGTGCGGAAAAGAGATGCACCGGGTGCCGGAGGTCATCGACTGCTGGTTCGACTCCGGCTCCATGCCCTTTGCCCAGCACCACTATCCCTTTGAGAATAAAGGAGCTGTTCCATGAGCAGTTCCCGGCCGACTTTATCTCCGAGGCCGTGGACCAGACCAGAGGCTGGTTCTATTCCTTACACGCCGAGTCTACCCTGCTGTTCAATAAGCCCCTTTGAGAACGTGATCGTTCTGGGCCATGTACAGGATGAGAACGGCCAGAAGATGAGCAAGTCCAAGGGCAACGCGGTGGATCCGTTCGACGCGCTGGAGACCTACGGCGCCGACGCCATCCGCTGGTATTTCTACATCAACAGCGCCCCCTGGCTGCCCAACCGCTTCCACGGCAAGGCGGTGGCCGAGGGACAGCGCAAGTTCCTGGGCACCCTGTGGAATACCTACGCATTTTTTCGTGCTCTATGCGAATATTGACAATTTTGACGCAACAAATATGCTCTGGATTATGAGAAGCTGCCGGTGATGGATAAATGGCTCCTGTCCAAGTTAAACTCCACAGTGAAGGAGGTAGACGACGACCTGGCCAACTACCGGATCCCCGAGGCTGCAAGAGCCCTCCAGGAGTTTGTGGATGACATGAGCAACTGGTATGTGAGAAGAAGCCGTGAGCGTTTCTGGGCAAAGGGCATGGAACAGGATAAGATTAATGCCTATATGACCCTTTACACCGCGCTTGTGACCATTTCCAAACAGCGGCTCCCATGGTTCCGTTTATGACCGAGCAGATCTACCAGAATCTGGTACGCTCCATCGACGAAACGGCGCCCCGGAGAGCATCCATCTCTGTGATTTCCCGCAGGTGGAGGAAGGCTTCATCGATAAAGAGCTGGAGGCCAAGATGGACGAGGTCTTAAAGATCGTAGTCATGGGCCGTGCGGCCAGAAATACGGCGAATATCAAGAACCGCCAGCCCATCGCAAAGATGTTCGTGAAGGCAGAGGCTCTTCCGGAATACTACTAGGAGATCATCGAGGACGAATTAAACGTGAAGGCAGTGGAATTTACTGACGACGTCCGCGCCTTTTACCTCCTATACCTTCAAGCCCCAGTTAAAGACCGTTGGACCCAAATACGGAAAGCAGCTGGGAAATATCAGAAAGGCCTTAACGGAACTGGACGGCAACGCCGCCATGGACACCTTTAAATGAAAAGGGAGCCCTGACCTTTAATTTTGACGGGGCCGAGGTGGTGCTCACCAGAGAGGACCTTCTGATCGATATGGCACAGACGGAGGGCTATGTATCCGAGGGAGACAACACCGTGACCGTGGTCCTGGATACCAAGCTGACTCCGGAGCTTGATGGAGGAAGGCTTTCTACCGGGAACTGGTCAGCAAGATCCAGACCATGAGAAAAGAAGCCGGCTTCGAGGTCATGGACCATATCTACGTGTACGCAGACAACAACGATACCATCACCGGTATCATCAAGAAATATGCAGACCAGTTAAAGAGCGAGGTGCTGGCAGACAGCATCACCCTGGGACAGATGGCCGGTCACGCCAAGGAGTGGAACATCAACGGCGAGACTGTCATGCTGGGAGTTGCAAAGGTAACAAGATAATCAGAAACAGGAGGGTATGAACGTGGACCACACCATTCATAAGACGGAATTTAAAAAGGCTGTGATTTACAATCTGAAGATCTCATACCGGAGGACCATTGAGGACGCCACCGCCGCGCAGATGTACCAGGCGGTGGCTCTGGCGGTGAAGGATATGATCATCGACCGCTGGATCGCGACCCACAAGGAGTATGAGAAGCAGGATGCCAAGGTCGTATATTATATGTCCATGGAATTCCTCGACCGGGCGCTTCCTGGGCAACAATATCATCAGCCTCTGCGAGCAGGAGGAGATCCGGGAGGCCCTGGCTGAAATGGGCTTTGACTTAAATACCATTGAAAACCAGGAACGGGATCCGGCTCTCGGCAACGGCGGCCTCGGCCGTCTTGCCGCCTGCTTCTTAGATTCCCTGGCGACGCTGGGCTATCCGGCATACGGCTGCGGCATCCGTTACCGTTACGGCATGTTCAAGCAGCAGATTGAGAACGGCTACCAGATCGAGGTGCCGGACGACTGGTTAAAGAACGGAAATCCCTTCGAGGTCCGCCGCCCCGAATACGCCACAGAGGTTAAATTCGGCGGCTATGTGGATACTGAGAACCAGGGGACGGCCACAGGAATCATTTTGTCCAGAAGGGCTACCAGTCGGTTCTGGCAGTCCCCTACGACATGCCGATCGTCGGCTACGGCAACAATGTGGTGAATACGCTGCGAATCTGGGACGCCCAGCCAGTGAATACCTTTAATCTGAAGGAATTCGATAAGGGAGATTACCAGAAGGCAGTGGAACAGGAGAACCTGGCCAAAACCATTGTAGAGGTCCTGTATCCGAACGATAACCATTACGCAGGCAAGGAGCTGCGCTTAAGGCAGCAGTATTTCTTCATTTCTGCCAGCGTCCAGAGAGCCGTTAAGAAATATCTGGAGAACCACGACGACATCCATAAGTTTTATGAAAAAGCCGTGTTGTTCCAGATGAACGACACCCACCCCACGGTGGCTGTGGCAGAGCTCATGAGGATCCTTTTGGACGAGCAGAACCTGGAATGGGATGAGGCATGGGAGATCACCACAAAGACCTGCGCCTATACAAACCATACCATCATGGCAGAGGCGCTGGAGAAATGGCCGATCGAGCTGTTCTCCGCGGCTGCTGCCCCGTATCTACCAGATCGTGGAGGAAATCAACCGCCGGTTTGTGGAGGAGATCAGACCATGTATCCGGGCAACCAGGAGAAGCTGCGCAAAATGTCGATCATCTACGACGGCCAGGTGCGATGGCACATCTTGCCATTGCAGGGGCTTTTCTGTCAACGGTGTGGCAAGGCTCCATACGGAGATCTTAAAAGAATGAGGAATTAAAGGACTTCTACCAGATGATGCCCGCAAAGTTCAACAATAAGACCAACGGCATCACCCAGAGACGGTTCCTGCTCCACGGAAACCCGCTTTTAGCCAGCTGGGTCACCGATAAGATCGGAAACGAGTGGATCACAGACCTGTCCCATATTAAAAAGCTGGCCATTTACGCGGACGATGAGAAGTGCCCAGAGAGAGTTCATGAACATCAAGTACCAGAACAAGATCCGTCTGGCAAAATACATCCAAGGAGCACAACGGCATCGACGTGGATCCCAGGTCCATCTTCGATGTGCAGGTAAAAGCGTCTCCATGAATATAAGAGACAGCTGATGAACATCCTGCATGTGATGTATCTGTATAATCAGTTAAAGGATAATCCAAATATGGATATCGTGCCCAGGACCTTTATTTTTGGAGCAAAGGCTGCGGCCGGTTATACCCGGGCGAAGCTGACCATCAAGCTGATCAACGCCGTGGCCGATGTGATCAACAACGACCGTTCCATCAACGGCAAGATCAAGGTGGTATTCATTGAGGATTACTGTGTATCCAACGCAGAAATGATCTTTGCGGCAGCCGATGTCAGCGAGCAGATCTCCACCGCCAGCAAGGAGGCCTCCGGTACTGGAAACATGAAATTCATGTTAAACGGAGCCCTTACCATCGGCACCATGGACGGAGCCAATGTGGAGATGGCTGAGGAGGTGGGGGCTGAGAACATGTTCATCTTCGGCGCTTCCTCCGACGAGATCATTAACTGGGAGAACCAGGGCGGCTACAACCCCATGGAGATCTTCAACAGCGACCAGGAGATCCGCCGGGTGCTGATGCAGCTCATCAACGGCAGTTACAGCCCGCAGAATCGGAGCTGTTCAGGGATATCTATAACTCTCTCTTAAATACCAAGAGCAGCGACAGGGCTGATACCTACTTTATCCTCAAGGACTTCCGTTCCTATGCCGAGGCAGAGGACCGGATCGACAAGGCGTACCGGGATGAGAAATGGTGGGCCCGGACGGCCATCTTAAACACCGCCTCCAGCGGCAAAGTTCTCCTCAGACCGTACCATTGAGGAGTATGTAAAGGATATCTGGCATCTGGATAAGATCAAGGTAGAACTGTAATACAAACCAGGGGAACGCGGCCCGTCCGGGGACGGAGCTGCTCCCCAGGTTCTAAAAAAAAGCCTGTCTCATAGACTTTACAAAAAAGGATATGAGGTGGGCTTTTTTATGAAGCGGTTTCTGACTGTTTTGATGATCATGGTGATGATCCCCTATGTGACGACCATGGCCTGGACAGGCCGGATCGGCGGCGGGATTTTACGGGCTTTGAGGAGCTGGCGGGAGCCGGGGGAGAAGGAAGCCAGGGCGGCTCTCTGGGAACTGATGGGAACGGAGTGGCCGGAAGGCGGTATGTGGCTGTGGAGCGGGAAGGAAAGGTTTCGCGGGTCCCGGCGGAGGATTTCCTGGTCCATGTGCTGGCGGCCCAGATCCCGGCAGATTTCGGGCCGGAGACTCTGAAGGCCCAGGCAGTTATAGCCCGGACGTATATCTACCGGGAGATGGACGGGGCGGAGGAGATCCCGGAGGAGGCCCTGGACATGGACGCCTTGAGCGGAGCGCAGATGGAGGAGCTGTGGGGCGGGACTTACCAGGAGGATTACAGCAGGATCAGGGAGGCGGTGTCCGCCACCAGCGGGCTTTACCTGGCTTATGAGGGAGAACCGGCGGAGGTGTTTTTCTGCCGGGCGGCCTCGGGGGCCACAAGGCCCGGAGGACAGGAGCATCCATGTCTCAGGCAGGCGGAAAGCCCAGGGGATCTTCTGGCCGACGGATATCTGTCCATTGCGGTCTTCACGCCGGAGGACCTGGCCCGGAGGGTGAGCGCCATTCCGGGGGCGGTCTCTCCGGATGCAGACCGGCTCCTGGAGGAGATCCAGGTGGCGGAGCGGGATGGGGCCGGATATGTGGTCCAGATCCAGATCGGTCCGAAGACCTACTCCGGGGAAGAGGTCCAGTACGCCCTGGGCCTGTCCTCCCCGTGCTTTTATTTCGATGAGCTCCAGGGAAAGATCCGGGTCACCTGCAAAGGGATCGGTCATGGGTACGGCTTCTCCCAGGCCGGAGCCTCGGCGCTGGAAAAGGAGGGGCTCGGCTTTGAAGCCCTTCTGGACCATTATTTCCAGAATGTGGAAATTTTAAAAGAGGGAATCTGAATAAGACGTGTCACTTTGGTAAGAATAGTACCGAGGTGATAAAACGTGAAAGAGAGAGTAAACCAGCTTTTCAAGGATAAGTTAGTTCTTGTGATGCTAGTGCTGGGCCTGCTGACTATTGTTGCCGCAGCAGGCGCTGTGAGGATCCGGAAGGGAGCCCAGAACATGGAGGAGAGTCCGTATCTGGAGATCAAGGAGCCGGAAGGGATGATCGCCGAAGAGACAGAGCCGCCCAGGACCGTGGCAGGAAGCTCCAACGCCCATGAGGCGGAGCCGGCCGGGGCCGGGCCGGTTCCCATGTGACCGAAAATACCCTGGGAGCGGCAGAGACAGAAGCCGCGGCCCTGGAGGATCCGCCGGCAGACGAGGCCGGAGCGGCGGCCGGGGATTCTCTGGTTCTGGATTTTACGGAAAGCGACAGGCTTTTGTGGCCGGTACAGGGAAATGTGATCCTGGGATACAGCATGAACACCACCACCTGGTTCCCGACCCTGGAGCAGTATAAATGCAATCCGGCCAACGTGATCCAGAGCGAGGTGAGCACGCCTGTTTCTGCCCCCGGCCGACGCCAGGATCCTGGAGGTAGGCGTCAATGAGGAGATCGGCAATTATGTGCGGCTGGATCTGGGCAACGGCTACCAGGCCGTCTGCGGCCAGTTAAAGGAGATCCCGGTGGTGGAGAACGAGTACGTCAGCCGGGGCGATGTGCTGGGCTATGTGGCCGAGCCCACCAAATATTATTCCCTGGAAGGGGCCAGCCTGTACTTTGAGCTGCTTTCCGGGGACGAGCCTGTGGACGCTCTGGATTATCTGGAGTAGGGGACAGGGAAGAAGCTATAAGGATCTGGAAAAATGGACCGCCTGGAAAATACCCGGCGGTCTGTTTTTTGACGTTAATATGAATTTAATAAAAAGTTCACAGAGTTTTCGTGAAAATATGAGAGAAATATGGTAAACTGTACATAACTTTACAGAACGGAAAGAAACCAGATGAAGGAGGAGCATATGGATTACGGGAAACTGAAGAAAGCTTTGAGGACCACCGGTTTCTCATCTCGTATTTTGAAACGAAGGAGGAGGCGGCTTCCTATCTGAAGGAAAAGATCCGCGGGGGAGCGGGTGGGCTTCGGCGGCTCCATGACCTGTCGAAATGGGGCTGTACGAGCTTCTGAAGGAAAACAACCAGGTGGTCTGGCACTGGAAGGACGAGATGACTGCGGCAGAGGCCAGAAGGGCAGCTATGGATTCCACCGTATATATTTTAAGCGCCAACGGCGTTTCGGAGACCGGGGAGCTGGTGAATATTGACGGTACGGGAAACCGGGCGGCGGCCAGCCTGTTTGGTCCGGAACGGGTCTTCTATGTGATAGGAAGGAATAAGATCGCCCCGGACCTTTCACAGCGCCATTGCCCGGGCTAAAATACGGCCTGTACGAAAAATGCCAGACGCCTTGGGGTCAAGACGCCCTGTGCCGCGTCGGAAGAGCTGCGCTGTTATGACTGTAATAGTCCGGCCCGGATCTGCAGCGCCACAGTGATCCTGGAGCGTCCCTGTAACGGAATGACCGTGGAGCTGGTCTTCATCAACGAGGACCTGGGATATTAGGGCACAGGGAACGGGCGCTTTCGGGCGGATATAGACTAAAGGAGAGAGATGAAATGAATATATTGTTTTTTCTGACACCGAAGAGTGAGGTGGCTTGGCATCCATGATGATGAAAGCCTCCGGCAGGTTCTGGAGAAGATGGAGTATCATAAGTATTCGGCGGTGCAAGAAGGATCCTGATCACCAATGTTCCCCCGCCGTTCTGACAATACGCCGGTGAGCATTGACAGCAATATGGAGGACCTTTTAGACAAGGCCATGAAGCAGAACTTCGTTCCGGTCCTGGACGATAAGAAATCTTTATCGGGATCGTCACCAGAAAAAGACATTATGAAGTATTTTGCGGATAAAATGAAAAAAACAGAATAAATGAAAAATTTTCTTTTCAAAAAACGTCTGATGTGTTATACTGGGCGTCATGAGACGGGGAAATAGGATCCGGCCAGAAATCTGATTCTGACCGGATTTTTTATTTGATAGGAAATTCCTATCAAATAAAAAGCACTTCGTGCAGAATCGCACTGCGGCGGTATGGAATTTCGTCGCAATGCGACCTGCCGCAGGCGGAGAATCCTGCAAGAGCAGGATTCTTTCTTGTGCCATGGGGACCGAAGATCCCCTAAAAAATGGATACTTGCAGGCAATAAATCTGATCCATAGGAGGAAAGTGTGAAAAGAACTGTGAAAAAGAGAACGGGAATGCGGTCGACAGCGGCTCTTCTGGCGGTCCTTATGGCTGTGCAGAGCCCGCTGGGACGGACGGGGAGCCATGGGAATGCCGCAGAAAACCAGAGGACCCGGATGACCGCCACCATGTCGGATGCGGCGGCCGGGGAAGAAGCCTTAGCCGGACTTCTGGAGGAGAGGAACGGGATCCTTAGGTGGAGGTCCAGGGCGTCGTAAAGGCTCCGGAGACCACCTGGGAATGTGGAGCTGTATCCGTCGGAGGAAGAGGATATCCTCCATGGCCGAACCGGCCTTTGGAAGCCTTACCCTGCCGGCTGGAGACGGGAATACATACACAGAGGGAGCTGTGAGCTGACGGAGCTTCCCTGATGGGATGGGCGACCTCCGGATGGAGCCGGAAAAACGATACGGTCTCCTATGTGGCCTATGAGCAGAAGGGGGATCCGGATCCAGGGGGACATGGTTCCATCCGTTTAATGAACGATGCGCCGGAAAACCACGGATAACGGGGAGAGCGGAGCCGGAAGCCGCATCGGCGTTCTGGCCATGGGCGACATTGACGGCAGCGGGCTGTGGATGAGGACGATAAGGAGGAGCTTTGAAGCTGGCAGCCTCCGGCCAGGTCCATGACGATCTGTTTTATGACCGGGCCGATCTGAACGGCGACAGCCAGGTGGATCTGGCGGACATAGCATGTTTTGCAAAGTATTATAAGGAAGACGCAAGGACTTCGGGAGACACGGACCATGTGGATGGACAGAGGAGGAGATCCATACGGTGTCCGCCAGCAACGCGGAGATCTCCCAGGGAACGGTGGAGCAGCTGTTTTCCGGTGCGGCCAGCCTACACTGGAAAGTGAGGAGGCCATTTCCGGGGAGAATCTGGTGACCATTTCTGCGGAGTTTGACCGGAAAGACAATGGCCGGGTTCGTCATCGACCCGGTGGACGGCTCCGGCAACACCATTGTGGACGGAACTGTTTCTGTGGAGACAGAAAAGGGAAAAGAAAAGGTCTTTGAGATCGAAAAAACGGAAAAGTAAAGGAACGGAGCCTGGGAAGGGCGCTTCGGAATTTTTCACAGGAAAAGAGGAGACCGGTTAAGCCAGGGAGGCCCCATCGTCATCGATCTGAAGGGCCAGACAGCCGTGAAGAAGGTGACCATTAAAGGTCAGCGGACCCTGGGGAATCACCGCCTGGTGGATATTGCAAAGGTGGAGTTCCTGGGGGACATGAAGGAACGGATCCCGGAGCCGGAAATGACAGCGCCGGAGCGGGTGCAGTGTGGAGAACGGGGACGCGTCCTTTACTGTAACCTGGCGGAGACAGCCCAATGTGACGGGCTACGAGGTGACGGTCCATGGCATCAACAGTAAGAAAACGAGGTGACACAGACCTTCCAGACAGATAAGCCGGAATTCCGGGCAGAAGGCCATGGGAGACGGGCGCTGGCCAATGGAAATCCCTTTGAGATCCAGATCCGTTCGGTGAATGGGGCCTCCGGAAGAGCCTGGCGGCAGAGGCTGTAAGGAGGAGACAGACCCAGGGGCCATGGATACCATCCATATGCCGGAAAATATCACGGTGGCAACCCCGGTCATAAGGGGCTTCCATCAGCTGGAAGGAGCCATGGATACAGACAGCTATAACCTTGTATGTACAGGAAGACGAAGCTTGTGAAACGGCGTACACGAAGATCCCGGGCCCTGGGCCGGACCGGCTGTCTGTCTGGGGAGGCGGCTGTGATTATGACTGCCAGTGCCATACCCTGGACGAACAGTTTAAGGTGGAGGATGCCTTCAAGGGCCGCCAGCAGACGGGAGTGATGACTCTGCTCTGCGCCGGAACAGAAATGACGGAACGCATCATTTAGCTGGAGGTGCCGCCAGCAAGGAAGTATTCTGATAAGGCTGGTATATTATAGGAAAAGAGGGAGATACAGATGGAAAAGAACAGCACTGAGTTTATGCAGCAGGTATATGATCTGGCAACCGGAGCCTATAATCCTGGAAGCATCGTGGCAGAGAATGCCTTTGTGGAAAATGTTCAGCGAGGGCTCTGTCTGTGCAGAGGCTTACAGGGAGGTGTATGCCGCCGGAGAGCGCCTGTGCAGACGCCTGGGCGTGCAGTTCGGCGACGATGTGGACGTGGAGGCCATTGTGGACAACATGATGGAGATCCAGAGGGAGATCGGCCTTAAGATGTACGAATACGGCTGGTATTTTGCCAAAGGCGGAGAGGGCCCATTGAGGCCGAGGCTGTGCAGCTGGTTTTGGAGGATCCGCAGAGGGAAACAGCCGCCGGATCTCCATGGCGGGAGCTTTAGGAGTTCTATTACTACGACAAAAAATATCGCTGGAGGACGAGATCATGGACTGATACGGGGATCCGGTACATGTGAGCCTGCGGCCGGTCGTGGGGGCAGCCCTAAAGTTGAAAAACGGATCCAGAGCATTGGACTGGTATGACCACGCCGGAGGTTTGGGGAGCTGCAAGAAGGAGATCCTGGAAACGGAGCGGGCCAGAACGCAGAGGGGACCGGAGACAAGGATGGTCCGCTCCAGGCTTTCGTACCTGGGGACAGCAAGGATACAGGAATCCCCGGTGGCCACATCGACCTCGTTCCTGGTCTGGAAGCAATACGTAACTGAAACGCTATCGAG
>VOFI01003262.1_pt1 | contig 30060 bp, 47 predicted proteins | sample 5384131 | NCBI WGS metagenome assembly VOFI01 (sample SAMN12384728, study PRJNA508395) | human gut metagenome | isolation source: healthy gut H | host: Homo sapiens
ATATCAGTCTTTGAAAACGGACATTTCCCGTGGTGCTGGGCGGTGACCACAGCATCGCAGCGGGTGCACTCCGCAGTCTCCAAGTTTTATGGTTCCATCGGCATTATTCGGGTGGATGCCCACGGCGACTGGAACAACGAGGAGAGCAGCCAGACCGGCAACATGCACGGCATGCCCTTCTCTGCTGTGTGCGGATATGGTCCCGACTGTATGGTGGATTTCGGCCAAGGTCCCGTCTATGTGGATGTGGCCCACTGCGTCCAGATCGGCGGACGGGATATCGACACCCAGGAGCGCATCCGCATGAAGGAGGCCGGGGTGACCATCTTCCCCATCGATATGATCGACGAGCTGGGCATGGCGGAGGTCATGCGCCGGGTCATGGCGGTGGCCGGCGAGGGCACCAGGGTATTCACCTGAGCTTTGACGTGGACGCCATCACCCCCGAGGCCGCGCCGGGCACGGGCACCGTGGTGCACAGCGGTCTCACCACCCGCGAGGCCTTCCTGGCGGTGGAGACCATCGCCCGCTCTCAAAAAGCTGGTCTCCTGGACATGGTAGAGGTCAATCCCATCCTGGACGAGCGCAACAAGACCGGCATTCTGGCCTCGGAGCTGGTCCAGTCCGCCCTGGGCAAAGTGGGTATTTTAATCTTATGTTCTTCCTCAGCCCCACTGGCACTTTTTGCCGGCGGGGCTGTTTTCATCCCCGGCACTCCTGCCCGCATGTTTCCTCTTTCGATACAATATAGATGATTATAATCTGCTTTTTTGGGAGATGATCGGAATGAGAAAAACCAATCCGCGCCTTTCACATCGTTCTCATGAGGAAGAGGTGGTGGACTGCCGCGGCATGTCTGTGTCTGGCCGCGGTCATGTTCTGCGTGGTTAATTACTACCCCCGCCGCAGTGGGCGCTTCCTGCCTCTGTACGCTGGCAGCTGCCCATCTACTGTGTCCAGTGGGACCTGAAGCTGATCTCCATCAGGCTTTTGACGCGGGCCTGGGGCAACGAGGACACCAGCAGCTCATCGACATCCTGGGACCGCTACGGGGTAAAAGCCACCTTTTTGTGGTGGGCTCCTGGGTGGATAAATATCCTGAATCGGTCAAAGCACTTTCCGACGCGGGACACGAGGTCATGAATCACTCAACACCCACGCCCACTATCCTCAGCTCACCGCCGACGAGGTGATCGCTGACCTGAACGCCTGCAACGACAAAATTGAGGCCGTCACCGGCGTGCGCCCCACGCTGGTTTCGGATGCCCTACGGAGACTACGACGACAAGTCGGTGCAGGCCGCCCGGTCCATCGGGATGGAGCCCATCCAGTGGGACGTGGACAGTCTGGACTGGAAGGAGATCCCTGCCGACGAGATCACCCAGCGGGTGACCAGAGCGTAGGCCCGGGGTCCATCGTTCGTTCTTTCCACAACGCCGCCCCTCCATACCCCCGAGGCCCTGCCCGCCATCCTGGAACAGCTCACTCAGGAGGGCTACACCTTCGTCCCCATCTCCCAGCTGATCCTCACCGGCAACTATTCCATCGACCACACCGGGCGGCAGTGCCCGTGCTGAAAAATCAAATAAACACCTATTTTTGTCGCTCACTTCAACAAATCCAGAAACTGTCATCCATTATTTTTCCTGTATATCGCTTAAACGCAATCTTCTCTAAACTTATTTAAAAAGCGCCGCTGTCTCTGCTAAACATTTCGCACAGAGACAGCGGCACTTTTTTCTTCAAGCATTCTTAAGCTCTCCATTTTTCTTGATTCAGTTTGCTTTGCACAATTCTTCCACTTAAAAATAGTGCACATAAGCAACAAAAAATCCAGATATTGCTCTTGACATCCTGCAAAATGATGGTATTTTTTCACATAAATAACACGTTTACATTTGATGTAATTTTTTACACAGCAAGAATGAAAACACTTTAGGAGGAGCACTATGGAGACGTATGAAAAAATTTAGTTTGGCGGGAAAAGTAGCCATTGTTACTGGTGCCACCCGCGGTCTTGGTCAGGGAATTGCTCTTGGCCTAGCCGGAGCCGGAGCTGATATTGTAGGTGTGGGGCGCTCCGATCACAGAGACTTACAAAAGAAAAAGGTAAAAGCTCTTGGGCGGCGCTATCTGGAACTGAAACTGGATGTAGCGGACGAGAATACTCCAGATGTGGTAATCAGAAAACCGTCGAACAGTTTGGAAAAGTAGATATCCTGGTCAATGCGGCCGGTATCACCCGGCGAGTCATGGCCATTGATATCTCTCGAAAGGATTGGCAGGATGTCTTGGATGTCAATCTGACTGCTCTGTTTTTTCATGTGCCAAGCAGCGGCTCGGCAGTTTATCAAGCAGGGCGGCGGAGGAAAATTATCAACATTGGTTCAATGACATCCTATCAAGGCGGCGTAAAAGTAATCCCTATACCGCCAGTAAAAGCAGCGGTACGCAATATCACCATGCATATGTGTAATGAGTGGGCAGCTCCCCTATGGCATTCACATTAACTGCATCGCCCCTGGCTACATGGTTACCGATATGACCGCTCCTATGCGCTCCGAAGCTTCCCGCATGGCCGAAACTAACACCCGGATTCCTATGGAGCGCTGGGGGTGTACCCGGAAGATCTCGGCCGGTGCAGCAATCTTCCTAGCCTCCGACGCCTCCGACTATGTCAATGGCTTTACCATTGCCGTGGACGGTAGTTTTAGCAAAGTCTTAAGCAGCATAAAGGAGCTATTTTTGTTATGGGAAAAAATATCGTGTCGGCCTGATTGGTGTGGGATCCATTGCACACATTGCACATCTTCCATTCTGGCTGCCAGAAATGATGTAGAAATGGTTGGTGCCTTTGCTAAGCACATTGAAAGTGTGGAAAAACACAAAGAGCTATGCTATTCAGCACGCAGTACATAATCTGGATGAGTTACTTTCATTAGACCTGGACTGTGCTTTTTGTGTTGTCTCCCAAAACCGTCCACGCGGAGCAAGTGATCCGGCTCTTGGAAGCTGGAGTTGATGTATTTTGCGAAAAGCCCATGGGAATGACGCTGAAGGAAGCCTATGATATGGCTGACGCTTCCGCCCACACAGGCAAGCTGATGATTGCTTTTAACCGCCGCTATGCACCGGTCTACCGAAGGCCAAAAAAGGTATATGGGCAATTATCCCCGATGTGCTTATTGCGCAGAAAAACCGTCCGGCCAGCGAATACCGCGCCACTCTTGAAAATGCGATTCCACATGGTCGATATTCTGCGTTATTTCTGCGGAGGAGAATGTGTAAAGGTGGAAGCCTGTTCCAAATTTACAGATCCTCTCTATGAAACTTTAGCTACCGCACAGCTTCAGTTCGAAAATGGATCTGTGGCCATGCTTGTGGCGGATCGCGCTTCCGGCCAGTGGGTGGAGACCCTTGAAATGCACGGCCATAACAAAAAAGCGATTTTTTGGTCAACTGTCCGGACACAATTACCATTACCGATGGTCAGCAATCCCACACTACCTCTATGACTCCCTTGGCCTATGGCTGGGCTAAAGTCATTGATAAGATGGGCTTTACTCAGGAGGTCGACCACTTCTTTGACTGCCTCAGCAATGACAAGGAGCCTTTAACCAGCGTTGCAGACGCCTATAAAACCCAAGAACTAATGCACCGTATTCTCACCACAGCTGGGCTCCCCCGGTTTTGGAATGAGGTGAGTGGCTTGTTCAAAATCGCCGGACACACCATGGGAACACCCGAATACACTTTTGCCCCAACTCTGGAACTTTTCCACCATATTGGTCTGGATGGCGCAGAGATCGTGGTCCAAGACATTTATCGCTGCGCCATCCCGCAGCAGGCAGATTTGGACGAACTAAATTCTCTGCGCCGCCAGGCGGACAAGCTCGGTCTTCGCATCATTGCCTTGACCCCATATTATTCCCGTTTTAATGATTTGAGCTCTCAGGTCCGCGAGAAAGAAATTGATGGTTTGACACAGGTCATCGGTTATGCAAAGGTAATGGGGAGCAGAATTTATTCGAATCTATGCCGGCAACTTTGCTCAAGGGGATACAGATCCTTCGGGAGAAAAACGTCAGGTCTTAGTGGACAGCATGCGCCTCTTGGGAGACCGCGCAGCAGAATACGGGATCAAACTCGTCATGGAAAATCACTTTAATACCATGACCGTATCCGCTGCGGACAGCATCTCTTTAGCACAGGAAATCAATCACCCTGCGGTCGGCATTCTCTACGATCAAGCAAACTTGACCTTTACAAACAACGAACCGTGGAATCAAGCCTTGCCCTTACAGTTCTCCAAAGTATACTATACTCATGTAAAAAGATCTGGTTTTCCGGGATGGTTGTCGTACCTTCACTTCCTCTGATGTCTCTCATCCGAAGAAGAGGGAACGAAATGTTATCACCCGAATCGTAGGAGAAGGAATCGTTCCCCTGGCCTGCAATTCTTCAGGAAATGAAGCGCCTTGGCTACGACGGTTGGCTATCTTTGGAATACGAACGGAGATGGCACCCTCAGGATATTCCAGACGCCTCTATCGGCATGAAGAAATCTGCCGAGTATCTCAGATCGTGTTTTAAAACCCTAAAACTAACATATTAAGGAGGATTCTCACATGAAACGGATGAAAAAGACTCTGGCTTTGGCTCTGACCGGTATTATGCTGCTGTCAGCCGCTGCATGCAGCAATTCCAGCGCGGGTTCCGGTTCCTCTACCGGTTCCAACTCGTCCAATTCTTCTGGATCTGGCGGCCTGAACGGATATCCGAATCAAAACGTAAACGTAGTAGTCCAGTACTCCGCTGGCGGCGGCACCGATCTGTCGGTCCGCGGCGTGTTGGATGGCGTACCCGATTTCCCTGTCAATTTCTCTGTAGCTAACGTCACCGGAAACGGCGGTTTAATTGGTTTGACTCAGGTAGCCAACTCTGCCGCCGACGGCTATACTCTGGGCGTCATGAATACCGACTTTATTATCAATATCATCCTGGGCAACACGGACCTGACAGTGGATGACTTCTCTCCTCTCGCCTGTGCTCTGATGGATCCCTTTGTACTTATTATCGGCAACAATGAAAATTACTCCCACTTTGGAAGAGTTCGTGGCCTATGCCAAGGAGCATCCCGGTGAAATTGTAATTGGTGAAACCGGCACTGGTGCTGCCCCACCCTGGCTATTACCGCCATGGAAAACGCTCTTGGCATTGACGTGTCCAACGTGACCTATGAGGGCAGCGCCGACTGCGTCACCGCCATCGTTGGCGGTCACATCGACGCCACCTTTGCCCAGCCCAGCAACGCCACCGCCCAGGTGGAGCTGGCAACGCCAAGATCATCGGCACCCTTTCCAACGAGCGCCTGCCCGCTTTCCCCGACGTGCCTACCTTCGCAGAGGTTTTCCCCGACGAGATTGATTATGAGATGATGGGCTTCTGTATCATTTCCTCCCCTGCCGGCGTGGATCCTGCCTATTCAGAGCTATCTGTCTGAGAACCTGCGCAAGGGCGTAGAGAGCGAGAGTTATGCCAATACTCTTTCCAGCTTGGGTATGCAGACAGAAAACCTTTCCCCGAGGAACTGTCTGACTTTTGGATCAGCAGATGGATCTGTATACGGATCTGCTCTCCTCCCATTCTTAAATTAACGCCTTACCTTTAAGGTTATTCCAAACACAACATTAGTATCGTTCATGTAGCGTCTGAACACCGGGGCACCCGGAATTGATTTTTCCATTCCGGTGCCCGCAGCTTTGTCTGAAGAGAAAGGAGGGGTTGTATTCGTGAGAAAATACAACTATTTCTTGTCTGTATTCCCTATCATTGGGTTTCAGGTATTTACATGGCATCAAACTTTGAAGCCGCAGTGGTAACAGTGGCTCCCGGCGCTGCCTTTTGGCCTGTTTTTGCTATGCTGCGGTCTGATTCTCTGTTCTGTCATTTTATTGATCCAGACTATTCTGGAATCAAAAAGGCCACTGAAAAGAAGATCCTCTGATTGACTATCGCTCTGCGGGCGTCCATTGTGTCTTCTTGATCTTTTGTGATCATGATCGCTTATGCGGTCATTATGAATTACTTTGGCTTTATTTCCTGCTCTGTTCGTCATCGCCACTATGCTGGCCATGGGGGAGCGCCGCAATCTGGATTGGGCTCCTGCCACAGTTGGAATCACTGGATTTATCTATGTGGTCTTCACCGTGATCATGGGTGTTAATCCTTCCCCAAGGCAAGTTCTTCTAAGGAGGGATCCGATCCATGTTGACTGCTTTTACCGCCGGCTTGATGTCGGTATTTACTCTATGGGATTATTGGCCATCCTGGGCGGTGTTCTATGTGGAATCTTTGTCGGCGTAATGCCCGGGCTTTTCCTCCGTCATGGGCATGTCCATCATGTTGCCTGTCGCACTGGCTATGGACGGCAATATGGGCGTGCTATGATGCTGGGTATTTTCTGCGGTGCTATCTACGGCGGCTCCATTACCGCTATCATGATCAACACCCCCCGGCACAGCCAATTCTGCTGCCACTTGCCTGGACGGTTATCCCATGGCCCATAAATATCACCAGCCCGGTCGTGCCATCTCTATTTCCACCACTGCCTCTACTTTCGGCGGCCTGTTCTCTGCTTTAATGCTGCTGTGGACTTCTCCCATTCTGTCCAGTTTTGCTCTGAAGTTCAGTGCACAAGAGAGTTTTTTTGCCCTGTTTGGCATCAGCGTAGTGGCCAGTATCTCCAGTGAAAATGTTTTAAAAGGTATTATGGGTGCTCTTATCGGCCTGCTTTTGGCCACAGTTGGAGTGGATACCACCACCGGTGCATACCGTTTCACCTTTGATACTGTTTATCTCACTGGCGGCATCTCCAACATCCCAGTTTTAATTGGTTTGTTTGCTTTCTCCCAGGGCTTGATCAACGTAGCAGACAATTTTGGCAAACACCGCGATAAGGTCAGCCAGAAACTGGAGCGTATTCTTCCTACAAAAGAAGATTTGGTTGCTATTTTCCCCCACGCTGATTCGCTCTAGTGTTATTGGCACCATCATCCGGCTATTCCCGGCACCGGCGGTGATATCGCTTCCTGGGTGGGGTTATAACGAAGCCAAACGCTGGTCTAAGCATCCTGAGAAGTTTGGTGACGGGCGCCAGACGGCATTGCTTGCTCCTGAGGCTGCAAACAATGCTATTTCCGGCGGTGCTCTTATTCCCCTGCTTTCTCTGAGCATTCCTGGCGATGCTTGTACTGCCATTATGTTGGGTGCTTTAATGATGCTCGGCATCACCCGGGGCCTTGCTGATGAGTGAGTCCCCTGACAAGGTCTATATGATTGTCATTGGCCTATTTTTTGCCAATGTGTTTATGGGAATCTGTGGATTTGGTGGTATCAAGATTTTTGCCAGAATCTCCTCTGTTCCCGAAATCATTCTCACCCCTTGATTTTTTGTATTCTGCTTTGTGGGCACTTTTGCCGTCAACCATACGGTACAGGACATCACCTGATGATCGTATGTGGTATTCTCGGCTTCTTCCTTATCAAAATGCAGTTCTCCATTCCTCCCATTATTTTGGTATGATTCTGGGCGGCATTTTGGAAAAAGAACTCGGCGTGCCTTGGTGCTGTCCAATGGCGATTGGACCACCTTCTTTACCCGTCCCATCTCCTGCGTGTTTATTATCATCGCCATTCTCTCTCTGTTCTACCCCTTTGTTCTTCCTATGTTGAAAAAAAGCGTAAAGCCCAGAAAGCTGAGGCGAAAGAACCATGACTGAATGCTGTAAATTCTGCGGCGGAGAGGACCTGAGGCCTCGATCTGATAGAAATTGGCGCACTTCCCGGTGGACGACTGTATCTTCATCGCGACCAAACGCATCCCGGACGAGTCATTCTGGTCGCTGACCGTCATGTCAAAAAGGTTACTGACCTGTCTCTTCCAGAATACAAAGCTCTGATGGAAAGTGTTTATCACACAGCCCAAGCAATTACTGACCAATTCAGTCCAGACAAGATTAACTATCTCATCTTTGGCGACACCAGCACTCACCTGCATGTTCATATTGTACCTAAATATCAAAACGGGAAGGATTGGGGCAAAAGTTTTTCTTACTGATGAGCCGGAACCTCTTTTTTCTGGAAGAAGATGCATATCAGAGTATCTGCGCTGATCTGTGTCGTCGGCTTGACTGAATTAGAGGGGTAATGTAATGGGAAGGTTTTAATTACAGCGTCCCACTTTCAGACCCTGTGTCAGGAAGCTATCCAGCTGCTGGAATCCAATGGCCATAGCCTCATTCTCAACGACCACGAGCTCCCCCTATTATTCCTTTGAGGAACTGGCTGTATGGGCCGGGGAAATCGATGCAGCTATTATCGGGATGGATCGCTGGGATGATCAAGTATTTCAAATTGCTCCCAAGCTGAAGATTCTTGCCCGGTTTGGTGTGGGTGTGGATAACATCGACCTAGAAGCTGCAAAGCGCCACGGGGTACAGGTTGTCAACGCCGCAGGTATGAACGCCAACGCAGTAGCCGAGTTGGCTATGTTGCCATGATTTTAAACTGTCTGCGGGGCGTGCCGGAACTGAGCCAAAAGCTATCCCAAGGACAATGGCTTCGTTCTGTGGGGGCGCGATTTACAGGGACAGACTGTTGGTCTTCTTGGCTTTGGAGATATCGGGGGCGGGTCGCAAAAAGCTTTCTGGCTTTGACGTCAAGCTGCTGGCCTATGATCCTTACCCCAACCAAGAAAAGCAAGCGCCCTTGGTGTGACTCTGGCCGATCTTGATACTGTTCTGTCCAGCAGTGACATTTTGAGTATTCATATGCCCAGTCTCCCCGCGACTCACCACTTCATGAATCAGGATATATTCTCCAAAATGAAGGAAGGCGCCTATTTTATCAACACAGCCAGAGGCGCTCTGGTGGACACTCAGGCCTTAGTCCAGGCAGTATCCAGCGGCCATCTGGCAGGCGCTGCCGTAGATGTTTACGAGCAGGAACCCTGCCCATGGATGCCTCCATTCTTCATACTCCTGAATCCAATGCACTCGCATGCCGGAGCCGAGACTCGTGAGACTTACCGAAATATCAGCCTAATGACCGCCCAAGCCGTGATCGACAGCCTGAGCGGAAAAGAGCCCGAAAAACTGGCTCAATCCATAAGGAGTGAAGCACCATGAAAAAATGAAGGGTGTTATTACCGCCATGACCACCCCTTTGATAGTAAGGACCAGGTTGATATTCACGCTCTGGAAGAGCAGGTAGAATTTCTTATTGAAAAAGGCGTAGACTGCCTCTACCCCGTGTGGAACTACGGGAGAAATGCTTATTATGACCCCTGAAGAGCGGGAATTGGTTGCCGAAACAGTTTTGAAAGCTGCTGCCGGCCGAGTTACCGTCTATATCCATGTGGGCGCCATGACTCTGAAAGAAACCGTGCGTTTGGCTCGCCACGCTGAGCGCATTGGTGCTGACGGTATCGGCGTGGTAACCCCTGCTTTCTTTGGCGTAAAAAGATAAGGCTATGCTTCGCTACTATCAGCAAGTATCCGCCAGCGTCTCCAAAGACTTCCCCATTTACCTGTACGCCATCCCACAGTGTGCCGCCAACGACCTTTCCCCCCGCCCTGGTGGCTCAGATCATCGAGACCTGTCCCAATGTGATTGGTATCAAATACAGCTATTCTGACATGATCCGTCTGAAAGACTACTTAAATCTGAACAACGGTAATTTCTCCGTTCTCTTCGGCGCAGACCGTCTTTTCCTCCCGGCGCTGGTCATGGGATGTGAAGGAACCGTATCCGGCTGCTCGGGCCCCATGCCTGAACACTTTGTAAATGTCTACCGTGCTTATCTCAAAGGCGATATGAAAACTGCTTTGGCCGAACAAAAATTGCCAATGAGATCTGCGAAATTATGAAAAGCGGTGCAGATATGGGGATCTTCAAAGCCGTCCTTCAGTTCCGGGGGTATGACTGGCGGACATATGCGGGCTCCTCTGATTGATCTGGATGAGGAGGAGGAGAAGGCAGCCCTCCCACACACAGATCGCGCCCTATCTGCCCCAATGAAAGTGCTGTGTTATGGTTCCCTGAATCTGGACCATATTTACAACGTGCTGGAGTTTATCCGCCCGGGGAGACACTTCAGGCCCTGTCTGTGGAACAGCACTGCGGAGGAAAGGGATTTAACCAAGCGGTAGCAGCCGCAAAGCGGGGGTCTGCCCGTGTACCTGGCAGGATGTATCGGCCCAGACGGAGGATCTTTCGTGAGATTTGCCGCACCGTAGGAGTGGACGATACTTATCTGCGTGAGGAGAACCCTCCCTACCGGCAGTGCGGTAATTCAGGTGAACCAGCGTGGAGAAAACTGCATCCTGCTTTACGGCGGCGCCAATCAGGCGGTAACCGAGGAACAGATTGAGCAGACTCTGGAAAATTTTTCAGCCAGGAGATGTACTCATTGCCCAAAAATGAAATCAGTCAGCTACCCAAGCTGCTCTCCTGTGCAGAAAAACATGGACTGCGCATTGCATGGAACCCTTCCCCCATGAACGAGAAAATTACCCCAGATATGCTCTCCAGCGTAAACTGGCTGTTTGTCAACGAGGTAGAAGCCGAGCAATTGTGCGGTAGCAATCAGGCCAGATCTGCCTGGATCGTCTGTCGGCCTTGTGTCCCAAAGGAGCTGTGATTCTGACCTTGGGCAGCGCTGGCTCTTGCTATGCCGGTCCGGAAGGTCATTTTTTCCAACCCGCCTTCTCTGTACAGGCAGTGGATACCACCGCTGCCGGTGATACCTTTACTGGATATTTTTTGGCTAGTATACTGAAGGATGGAGTACCTCAGTCCGCTTTGGAACTGGCCAGCAAGGCATCTGCATTGGCAGTTACACGAAAGGGGCATATGACTCCATCCCGTGGAAACGTGAAGTAGATGGTACGGCACTAAACTGAAATATACTTTTACCAAAAAGCGGCTCCAACCCAAAAATTGGCGCCGCTTTTTCGCTTTCTTAATACGAAAACGATAACAATTGACATGATAAGCAACTCATGATATGCTGAAATAAAATGGATTGATAATTATTCCATCATCGGTCAATCGTTTTTTATCTGGGACACAGTATCCCAATTTAAAAATCCTCTGTTTGTTAATGTGTGAAAGATAGATGGCTTCAAAGAAGGAGAGTATTTATGGCAGCAACTTTAAAAGATGTGGCAGAATATGCCGGCGTCAGCATCGCCACTGTATCACGCGTCTTAAATGATCCTGAAAGGTGGCTGAGCAGTCTCGCAGCAGAAGTTCTCAACGCAATCGATGTGCTGGGCTACTCATCCAATCTGCTTGCAAAAAAAGTCTGCGGAAAGATGGATTGAATGCCGTATCTGTTTTTACTGCCAAGTTTAAGCGATCCCTTTTCGCCCAAATGAACCGGGAATTTCCGATGTACTGGCTACTTGCGGATATTTGATGCTTACTGTCGCTACAGAAGGTGTCCAAAGTATGGAAGAGGAATATCTGCTGAAGGCCAAATCCATGGGACTTGCGGGAGTTTTTGGTATATACCCCTGCCCGTTGTATCCCCTCTAGTTGGGAATCTTTCTGCGGCTGGCAGTTTTCCAATCCTTTTTTTCTTTCTGATACCGACGCTCGCGGGCTCCCTAAAACAGAGCAACTGCCAGCGTCCTGGGAAGCTTTGGGAGATCAAGTGGCCAACTATTTTCTCAATCAAAAAACGGCATCATTTGGTATATTTAGCCGATCACACATCCAGATTTTCTTCCGCATTCTTTACCCGCCTTCAAAACACAATTCGTGCAGAGGGAGGGAACCTGTCAGCATTGCAGCGCAGGTTCTTCCTTGGACGATGCTTACAGAGAACTTACCCGGTATCTCAAGCCAAACTGAAACCCTGCCCGACGCAATCATCACCCAAAACTGCTACCAAGGCGCAGGGGCGCTGTCTGCACTAAAGCAGCAGGGAATTCGAGTGCCAGAACAAGCCGCTGTCCTTAGTCTGGAAAATGCTCCAATTAGCCCAATTAACTTCTCCTCAGCTGCAAATGCTGTCTGGGGACCCTCCGGTTATCAGGTAGGCGTCTTGGGCGCTCAAGCGTCTGTTGAGTTAATCCCGCCTGAATGAAGATACGCCTGCCGCCCCAAAAGAGGTCAGTCTGACTTTAATTGTAAGGGGGTCCACAGATGTTAAGCATGACTCTCCCGGATTCTTTCTCTGGGCGTACTCAATCTGGACTTTGTTATGGAACTCGGCAATGAAATGATTGGGGAAAAAGAAGATGGGCCGTCAGATCTCGATTAACGCAGGCGGCCACGGAAGTTCCCAGGCCATTGCCGCTGTACGATGTGGTGTTCCCTACTGCATTAATTGGCAAAGTCGGAGACGATGCCTTTGCCAACAGATTCAGTGCACTCTGGAAAAGGAGCATGTGGACTGCCGCTTTCTCACCCATGTTCCAAAGCGTCCACAGCGGTCTAGCTACTATTATCATTGAAGATCACACAGACAATACTTTTTATCGACTTTCTGGGTGCAAACTATGAGTTGACCAATGAGGATATTGACCACTGCAAAGATGCAATCTGTCAGGCGGACTTGGTCATGATCCATATGGGACCGGCAATTATGGATGTAGCCACCCATATGATCGAACTGGCAAATGAATGTCATACTCCAGTTTTGGTTACGCCTTCTGTCATGACCGCAGATGTCCCGCTCCATTTTTGGAAAGAAAGTAGACTACCTGGCTATGAATCTGGCTCAGGCAGCCGCTATAACAGTTGTCTCTCTGGTGAAAATGCAAAAACAGCCCGAATTTCTGCCAGTATTCTTTCCAACCAAGTACGACAGGGCGTCGTTGTACACATGGACGGAGCCGGAGTGTTGGTTGCGGAAAAAGGTACTATGAGTCTTATGGACACTTGTTTTCTGGTGAGATTCTGGATTATTCCGGTGCCACATCCTTTTTTACCGGTGTACTCGCAGCGGAATTGGTAAAACAGTTCCATCAAGAAGCAGCCATCAAAGCCCACCGGGCCGCTCTTCTTTGCATGGGGAAAGTTGGTGTATATACGTCCTTCCCTCCGCCGAGGTATTGAAAACATTATAACGCTCGTTAAAAGAGAAAATTTCCCACAAAAAACTTCTTGACAAACGCCGGACTTCTATGATACTTTAACCACAACAGAGACTGACAACCGAATACCGAATCCATACAGCGGATGAACGATTCAGGAGAGACCGCGTATCTTACGCGGCACCGAAGGAGCAATGCCACACTCTCTCAGGTAAAAAGGACTGGGTCGGGACGCAAATCTGAAAAGCATCCTTTGGGTGCACTGACGGGGCAACTGTCTGAGGCGTTCAGGCTGGAATCTCTCAGGTTCTATGTACAGAGGCGCAGCGATATTGGGCGCGTTTGCGTCCTCGTACTTCTGCCAGCTTTGCGCCCCAGAAGGGCGACTTTATCGGCCGCAAGCCGCTCGAGCAGCAGTTTGCCGCCTTCAAGCGCATCATGAACCGCGACTTTAGCGATCTGTCTGTGCTGCCGCGCCGCATCCAGCCCATCACGCTGCTCGACCGCGGCGTCATGCGCGCCGGTATGCCCGTCTACCGTGGTGAGAAGCAGGTCGGCTGGGTGACGAGCGGCACGATGGTTCCGTATTACGTCGCCGAGGGCGAGGGCCTGCAGACCGTCATCACCGACGAGACGGCCAAGCGCGCCATCGGCCTGTGCTACATCGACAGCGATATCCTCACGGATGACACCGTGGAGGTCGATATCCGCGGCAAGCGGCTCAAGGCCGTCATTCCCGCGAACCATATGAGCGTCAGCGCGCCGCCGTTCGCGCGTCCGCTGCTGTATCGCCCGGAGGAGAAGGATCCGTCGGCTCTCTCGAGAACCTGCCCGGCAAGGCCTTCGAGCTGCTGAAGAAGGCCGAGGAGAACCACTTGTGGCGCCAGAAACAGTGTATCAACCTCATTCCGTCCGGAGAACACGCCGAGCCACGCCGTGCAGATGCTCAGCGCCAGTGACCCCAGCTGCCGCTATGCCGAGCACAAGAAGGTCCTGTCGTTCTATGACAAGGATATCTTCTATTATCAGGGCACGAAGTTCATCGACGAGGTCGAGCGCCTGCTCGTCGAGCAGATGCGCCTGTACCTCGGCTGCGCGCAGGTCGAAACGCGCGTCGTCAGCGGCCAGATGAGCAATATGGCCACGTTCTCCGCCCTCATGGACTGGAAGAACCGCCTCGACCGCAAAGCACACGCCGCAGCGCCTCGGCTATGTCATGAACAACCACATCATCAAGGGCGGCCACCTGTCGGCCCAGCCCATGGCGCTGCGCGACTACGTTGCCGTCGATCCGAAGACGGAGCGCACGGCCGTCGTGAACTTCCCGGTATGCCGCGACAACATCTATAAGATCGACGTCGAGGGCACGAAGAAGCTCATCGACGAGTATCGCCCCGAGCTCATCATCTTCGGCAAGAGCATGGTCCTGCACCGCGAGCCGGTCGCAGAGATCCGCGCCTTTGTCGATGCGCAGAACATCCCCACGACGATCATGTACGATATGGGCCCATGTGCTCGGCCTCATCGGCGACCACTTCCAGAACCCGTTTGCGGACGGCGCGGAGATCGTTACCGGCTCGACGCACAAGACGTTCTTCGGCCCGCAGCGCGGCGTCATCGGCGTGAATTATCAGCGCGAGGACCTCAAGTGGGGCCTGTGGAGGCCATTGAGAGCCGCACGTTCCCGGGCAGCGTCTCGAACCACCACCTCGGCACGCAGCTCGGCATGCTGATGGCCGCCTATGAGATGAACCACTTCAAGGATGCCTATCAGAGCGCCATCATCGCCAATGCAGCACTTCGCCCGCGCGTCAAGGCGCAGGGCCTCGATGTGCAGGGCGATCCTGCCATGGATTACACCGAGACGCACCAGGTCATCGTCAACGTCGGCTACGGCACCGGCCCCGAGGTCGCCGATCGTCTGGAGGAGAACAACGTCATCGTGAACTATCAGGCCACGCCGGAGGAAGAGGGCTTCACCGCCAGCGGCGCGCTGCGTATGGGCGTGAACGAAATGACGCGCTTCGGCTTCGGCCCTGCGGAGTTCGACGAGCTGGCTTCCCTGATGGCAGACTGCATCCTGCGCGGCAAGGACATCTCGGAGGATGTCGTTCGCCTGCGCAGCCGCTTCAATGAAGATGCACTACTGCTTCAACGACGCGGGAGTTCAACGCCGCGCCTCGATCGCTTCGCCGGAGAGATTGGCTTCGAAATCACATTACAAACCTGACCCGGTTGTCTCGCATCCGCGGGGCGGAAACCGACATGAAAATACTGAAAAATTTATCTGGGAGGAACTACCATGAATTATCCTGTTGAGCTGCAGTACACGAAGTCCCATGAGTGGGTGAAGACCGAGGGCGACGTCACGGTCGTCGGCATTTCCGACTTCGCGCAGGATGCGCTGGGCGACGTCGTGTTTGTGAATCTGCCCGGCGTCGGTGACGAGGTCACGGCCGAAGAGGCCGCTCGGCGATGTCGAGTCCGTCAAGGCCGTCAGCGATCTCATCAGCCCGGTCAGCGGCGTGGTGCTCGAGGTCAATGAGGAGCTGTTGGACCATCCCGAGCTGTTGAACAGCGATCCCTATGGCAACTGGCTCATCAAGGTCGAGCAGGTGACCGATACGGAAGAGCTGCTGGATGCCGCTGCCTACGAGGCCTTCTGCGCGCAGGAGGGCTGACATGGGCAGCTATGTTCCCAACACCCCCGAAGAGCGGCAGGAGATGCTGCGGGCCATCGGCCTGCACGACTTCCGCGAGCTCTACGGCGATGTGCCCGCGTCCATGTATCTGGACCGGCTGCTCGATCTGCCGTCCGGCATGAGCGAGCTGGAGGTGCGGCGGACCATGACGGAGCTGGCAGGGGAGAACAAGGTGTTTTCCACCATTCTCCGCGGCGCCGGAGCCTATGACCACTACATCCCCTCCATCGTGAAGTATATCCCGGCAAAGAGGAGTTCCTGACGGCCTACACGCCCTATCAGGCGGAGCTGAGCCAGGGCATCCTCCAGTCCATCTTTGAATATCAGACCATGATCTGCGAGCTGACGGGCATGGATGTCTCCAATGCGTCCGTTTATGACGGCGCTACCGCGGCGGCCGAGGCAGCAGCCATGTGCCGCGACCGCAAGCGCCGCGTGACGCTGATCTCCGGCGCGGCCCATCCCGACGTTATCAACACTGTCCGTACCTACTGCTACGGCACGGGCGACGAGCTGCGCGTCATCCCCGTCAAGGACGGAAAGACCGATCCGGACGCCCTGCGCGAGCTTCTGACGGCCGGGGACGTCTCCGGCGTGTGCATCCAGCAGCCGAACTTCTTCGGCCAGCTCGAGGATGCCGAGGCCCCTCGGTGAGATCATCCATGCAGCGGGCGCGCTGTATATCCTCAGCTGCAACCCCATCGCCCTCGGCATCCTGAAGACACCGAAGGAGTGCGGGGCGGACATCGCCGTGGGCGAGGGACAGCCGCTCGGTATGCCCCCTCGGCTGGGGCGGCCCGTATCTCGGCTTCATGGCCGCTACGTCGAAGCACATGCGTAAGCTGCCGGGCCGTATCGTCGGCCAGACGGTCGATTCGCGCGGCGAGCGCTGTTTTGTCCTGTCGCTGCACGCGCGCGAGCAGCACATCCGCCGCGAAAAGGCCAGCAGCAACATCTGCTCGAACGAGGCGCTGTGCGCGCTGACGGCGGGCGTTTATCTCTCCGCCATGGGCCCCGAGGGCTTGCCGAGGCTGCGCGCCAGAGCATGGCCAAGGCGCACTATTCGCCCGCGGCCTTGCGGCCATCGAGGGCGTGACGCTGCGCTATTCCGGTGAATTCTTCCATGAGTTCGTTACGGACCTGCCAAAGCAGGACGAGATCCTTGCTGCGCTGGAGCAGGCCGATATCCTCGGCGGTCTTCCGCTGGAGGGCGGCATCCTGTGGTGCGCCACGGAGAAGGTCCCGCGCGAAGCGCTGGACCGTACCATCGCCATCGTGAAGGAGGTGCTGAGCAAATGAAGCTGATCTTTGAGCGAAGCGTTCGGCCGCCGCTGCAGCATCCTCCCGGCGTGTGACGTCGAGGAGACACCGCTGCCGGAGTCTCTGCGCCGCGCGGAGGCTCCCGTTCTGCCGGAGCTGAGCGAGCAGGACCTCAGCCGCCACTATACGGAGCTGAACCACCACGTCCACGGCGTGAACGACGGCTTCTATCCGCTCGGCTCGTGCACGATGAAGTATAATCCCCGGATCAACGAGGAAATGGCCGCGCTGCCCGGCTTTACGGGTATCCATCCGCTGGCTCCCGCCCACACGGTGCAGGGCTGCCGCCGCGTGCTGGAGCTGGCACAGCAGTATCTGTGCGAGATCACGGGCATGGACGGCATGACATTCCAGCCCGCAGCCGGTGCGCACGGCGAATTCACGGGCGTCCTGCTCATCAAGCAGTATCATGATGCCCGCGGCGATAAGAAGCGCACGAAGATCATCGTTCCGGATTCCGCTCATGGCACGAACCCGGCTACAGCTGCCATGTGCGGCTATCAGGTCGTGAACATCCCGTCCGCGCCGAACGGCTGCGTCGATCTTGAGGCGCTCAAGGCCGTGCTCGGCGACGACACCGCCGGCCTGATGCTGACCAATCCCAACACCGTGGGCATTTTCGACGAGAACATTCTGGAGATCACCCGGCTGGTCCACGAGGCCGGTGGCCTGTGCTACTACGACGGGGCCAACCTCAACGCCGTTATGGGCATTGTGCGCCCCGGCGACATGGGCTTTGACTGCATCCACATGAACCTGCACAAGACGTTCTCCACGCCGCACGGCGGCGGCGGCCCCGGCGCGGGGCGCGGTCGGCTGCAAGGACTTCCTGAAGGCCTATCTGCCGCACTCTGTCACGCTGGAAGGCGAGGGCCACATTCAGGTGCGCGCATTTGCGGGCAACTTCCTCGTTGTGGTGCGCGCGCTGGCGTATCTGCTCACGCTCGGCCGCGAGGGCGTCCCCGAGGCGGCACAGAATGCCGTCCTGAATGCGAACTATCTCATGCGCCGCATGGCGGGCACGTTCCGTCCGGCGTTTGACCGCATCTGCATGCATGAATTCGTTCTCGATCTGAGCGAATTCAAGAAGGAGACCGGCGTCTCTGCGCTGGACGTCGCCAAGACGCTCATCGACTATGGCATGCATCCGCCCACAATGTACTTCCCGCTCATCGTGCATGAGGCCCCTCATGCTCGAGCCGACGGAGACCGAGAGTCGGGAAACGCTCGACGAGGCGGCGGATATTTTCCCGCAAGCTCTATGAGCTCGGTCACAAGGACCCGGAATACATGCACGCTGCGCCGCATCATGCGCAGATCGGCCGTCCGGATGAGGTGCAGGCTGCCCGCAATCCCATCCTGAGGTGGACGCGCGCATGATCCGGAAGCTGCTGTACCTCTGCACGGACAACACCGATCCGTATCATAACCTCGCGCTGGAGCAATACCTGACCGATACGGTCCCGGCGGATATCTGCATCCTCTATCTGTGGCAGAACCGCCATACCGTGGTCATCGGCCGGAATCAGAATGCCTGGCAGGAGTGCCGCACGGCGCTTCTGGAGCAGGACGGCGGGGAAGCTCTCCCGCCGCCTCTCCGGCGGCGGCGCCGTGTATCACGATATGGGAAATCTGAATTTCACGTTCAGCCTGCCCACGGCGGAGTACGATCTGCACCGGCAGCAGCGTGTGATCGTCGAGGCCTGCCGCTCCCTCGGCATCGAGGCGAGCTTCTCCGGGCGCAACGACATTCTGGCCGCCGGGCGGAAATTCTCCGGCAATTCGTTCTATCACCACAACGGCTGCTCGTTCCACAACGGGACGCTGCTCGTCTCGGTCGACATGGCCAACCTCGGCAAATACCTGACGCCGTCGCAGCGCAAGCTGCAGAGCAAGGGCGTCGCGTCCGTGCCGTCGCGCGTTGTGAACCTGTCCGAGCTGCATCCGGGTCTGCGCATTTCGCAGATGCAGCAGGCCATGGCGCAGGCGTTTGCGGATGTCTACGGTCTGCCGGTCACCACGATCACGGAATCGCAGCTCGATGCCTCGGAGATCGAGGCCCGCCGCATGCGCTTTGCCTCCTATGACTGGATCTACGGCAGAGCGCAGCCGTTCCCGTTCTCCTGCGGAGCGCGCTACCCTGGGGCGAGATCACGCTGGAGCTGCAGGTCGAGGGAGGGCGTCTGCCGCGATGCGGCCGTCTCACACCGATTCGATGGACGCGGAGTTTGCCGCGCCGCTGGCGGAGGCCCTGCGCGGCTGCCGCTTCCGCGTGGCGGACCTGTGCGGCCGCGTGCGCGAGGTGCCCGCCTGCTGTCAGATCGCAGACGACCTGTGCGCCCTGCTCGGCGAGCAGGAAATTTGAAAGGAGTGCCTATGGCAGACTATCAACTCATCGTCATCGGCGCGGGCCCCGGCGGTTATACCGCCGCTGCGCGCCGCGAAGCTTGGCCTGCATACGGCTGTTATTGAGGACCGCGAGTGCGGCGGGACCTGCCTGAACCGCGGCTGTATCCCGACGAAGGCTCTGCTGCACGCCTCGCAGGTCTGGAGCGATGCGCACCACTGCGCGGGCGTCTGCGCAGATGGCGCGAGCCTCGACCTTCCGGCGCTGTACCGCCACAAGGGACGAAATTTCGCAGACGCTCAGCAGCGGCATCGAGGGCCTGTTCCGCAGCGCGAAGGTCACGCTACTGCGCGGCCGCGCCCGCATCACAGCTCCCGGCTGCGTCGAGATCACCGGGCAGGATGCCGGGACCGTCACGGCGGATCATATCCTCATCGCCACCGGCTCCTGTTCCGGCCCGCCCGCCCATTCCCGGCCTGGAGCTTGCCATGACCTCGGACGAGCTGCTTAAGGGAACGGACCGCCTCTACCGCTCCATCGTCATCATTGGCGGCGGCGTCATCGGTGTGGAATTTGCCACGTTCTACAGCGACCTCGGCTGCGAGGTTACCGTGATCGAGGGCCTTGACCGCCTGCTGCCCGGCATGGACCGCGAGCTCGGTCAGAACCTTGCACAGCTGCTCAAGAAGCAGGGCGTGCGCGTGTTTGCCAACTCCATGGTCCAGCGCGTCGAGCAGGGCGAGGACGGTCTGACCGTCCACTTTACCACCCGCGGCAAGGAGGACTTCGTCACGGGCGAGGCCGTGCCTCGGCCTTCGGCCGCAGCCCGAACTGGAAGGGCCTGTTCGCAGACGGCCTCCAGCCGGAGACGGACGGCCGCCGCATCCATACGGATGAAAACGGGCAGACGAGCATTCCCGGCATCTATGCCATCGGCGATGTTTCGTCCCCGGTGCAGCTGGCCCACGTCGCGGCGGCGCAGGGAACGGCTTGCGTGGAGCGGCTTGCGGGCCGCACGCCGAGCGTCCGGCTGGACCTCGTCCCCGGCTGCGTCTATTGCCGCCCGGAGATCGCCTCCGTCGGCCTGACCGAGGCCGATGCCAAGATGCGCGACATCCCGGTCAAGGTCGGCAAGTGCACGCTTTTTTGCCAACGCCCGCACCATGATCGCAGGCACCGGCCGCAGCTTTATGAAGGTCGTCGCCCACGCGCAGACCGGCGTGCTGCTCGGCGCGCAGCTCATGTGCGAGCATGCGACCGATATGATCGGCCAGCTCAGTCAGGCCATTGCCAACGGCATGACGGCCCGCCAGCTGCTGGCAGCCATGCGCCCGCACCCGACGTTTGAAGAGGCGCTCGGCGAGGCGCTCGAGGAGCTCGTCGCGAAGCTGCCGGAATAAGCCCCGCCGCCCCGGCATAGGATGCCCGCGGGGGGATCGTATGGAAGGGGAGCTTCGCATTCACGTGCTCCGGCCGGACCAGCCGGAGGCGCTTCTGGCGCGCCGCGTGGCGCAGGTGCATGCCGCTCTGCTTGAGGAACTGCTGCCTGAGCTGGCGCCGACGCCGGAGGAGCAGGCTGCGCTGCTGGATGCCATGCTTTCTGCGCTTTCTGAAACTTAAAAACGGGATCGCTGCTTGCGCAGCGGTCCCGTTTTGTGAGTCGGAAGGGGAAATGACGCCCCGGTGGATGTATTGCATTTTCAACACACCTTGCCGCATATGTTGCAAGGCGCGCGCCCTTTTTCGGGTCGAAAGTCGAGATGCCCTTGATGAGTCCAATGGTGCCGATGGAGATCAGGTCCTCCTGATCGGAGGTCTGCGTGTAGTATTTCTTCATAATGTGCGCTACGAGGCGGAGATTCCGCTCGATGAGCACATTGCGCGCCTCCAGATCGCCCTGCGCGGCGCTCAAGATATTCCCTGTTCCTCGCGCGCCGTCAGCGGCTTTGGAAACGAGCCGCCGTTTGACAGCCGCAGGGAATACAGCATGCTGCTGATGATGAGCCATACGGACAGCATAAAAAACCACCCCCTGCCACTGTATTCCCTGAGCTGCAAGTCCATATACCGGCCGAAAGATACAAACCTCTCCCGGAGACCCGGGAGAGGTTTTTGCGGATAAACTCAGACCTTCTCCCTTGACCTTGGCGGCCTTGCCGAGGCGGTTGCGGAGGTAGTAGAGCTTCGCACGGCGGACCTTACCGCGGCGAACGGTCTCGACCTTCACGATGCTCGGAGAATGAACGGGGAAAACCTTCTCGCAGCCGACGCCGTAGCTCAGGCGGCGGACGGTGATGGACTCCTCAATGCCGCCATGCTTGCGGGCAATGATCGTTCCCTCGAACACCTGCACTCTCTCACGAGCGCCTTCCTTGATTTTCACATGAACGCGAACGGTGTCGCCGACATTCATCTGCGGCAGTTCTTCCTTCATGTACTGGCTGGTCAGAGCCTTCATCAGATCCATAATGTTTGTCCTCCTCATTTATTAGGCGTTCGTGCAAGTGTTGACATCACCGCAGAGGACCGCCCATTCACAGACTTGATTAGTTTACCACAAAACCGTGCAGAATGCAAGCAAAACTTTCATTTTTTCTTCGGAAAACGAATGGGAACGCGGAATGTGATTTTTTTGTGAATTTCTGTCGGACTGGGTGCTTTTTACGGAGCTGTGCTATAATGACCGGAGAAAATGCTGATTTGAGGGACTGTTATGAAACAAAATCCAAGCAGCCGCATCTGCGCGTCTATCGCCAGATCCCGATGCTGCAGGCAGACCCGGCAGAGGGCCTTTCTCCGCAGGAGATCAAGCTCCGGCAGAGCAACGGCCTGAGCAACATTATGCCGCCGTCCAATACGAAGTCCGAGGGGCAGATCATCAAGGAGAATGTCCTGACCTTCTTCAACCTGATCTTCCTGGTGCTGGCGCTGTGCCTGTGCCTTGTCGGCTCGTTCAAGAATCTGATGTTTCTGCTCGTCGCTGTGGCTAACACAGTCGTCGGTAGCTTTCAGGAGATCCGCGCTAAGCGCGCCGTCGATAAGCTGACGCTCGTCGCGGCGGGAACGGCGAAGGCCATCCGCTCCGGCCAGCGCGTCTCCGTGCGGACGGATCAGCTTGTCCGCGATGACATCGTGGAATTTGCGGCGGGCGACCAGATCTGCGCGGACGCTGTCGTGCGCGACGGCCAGCTGCAGGTCAATGAGTCTCTGCTGACTGGCGAGGCCGATGCCATTCTGAAAAATCCGGGCGACACGCTGAAGTCCGGCAGCTTCGTCATCTCCGGCCGCGCCCGTGTGCAGCTGACGCATGTCGGCTCGGAGAGCTATGCGGCAAAGCTGGCGGCCGAGGCGCGGCGCAATGTCCGCTCTACAAAGTCCGAGATGATGCTCCCCTGACAAAGCTCATCACGGTCGTCGGCATCGCGCTCATCCCGCTCGGCATCATCCTGTTCCTGCGTCATTTCCCGTCCGTGTTCCAGGGCCTGCCGCTGCGCGATTTCCGTGGAATCCACGGTCTCTGCCCTGATCGGCATGATCCCGGAGGGCCTTTACCTGCTGACGAGCGTCGCCATCGCGGCCAGCTGCCTGAAGCTCTCGCGCAAGCGCGTGCTCGTGCAGGATATGAACTGCATCGAGACGCTGGCCCATGTGGACGTGCTCTGCGTGGATAAGACCGGCACGATCACGGAGCCGACCATGGAGGTCACGGACGTCTATCCGCTGAACTCCGAGCGCTTCAGCTACGACGATATCGAGAAAATTCTCGCAGCGTTCTACCACGGCGAAGAGCCGGATAACGAGACGGCCCGCGCCATGGGCCAACAGTTCGCGGGCGAGACGACTTGGCGCGCCGTCAAGCGCATGGCCTTCTCGTCCTCCACAAAGTGGTCGGGCGCCGATTTCGGTGAAAACGGCCGCTATGTGGTCGGCGCGCCGGAATTCATTATGGGCGACCGCTATGATTCCATCCGAAGTGAGGCGGAGCCGTGGTCCGAGCGCGGCTGCCGTGTGCTGCTGCTCGCGGCCTATGACACGGCGTTCGACGACGGCCCGCTGCAGAGCGCTCACGTCGCGCCCATTGCACTTGTCTTCCTGTCAAACCTGCTGCGCCCCGACGCGCAGGAGACGTTCCGCTATTTTGCCAGTCAGGGCGTGTCTGTCCGTGTTATCTCGGGCGATAACCCAATCACGGTCGCGCAGGACGCAGCCCTGTGCCGGCATCGAGAATGCCGATCGTTATGTCGATGCAACGACGCTCTCCACGGAGCAGGACTTCGAGGAGGCTGTCAAGTATTACACCGTCTTCGGCCGCGTCACACCGGAGCAGAAGCGCTATCTTGTCCGCGCCTTCCAGAAGCAGGGCCATACGGTCGCCATGACGGGCGACGGCGTGAATGATGTGCTGGCGCTGAAGGAAGCCGACTGCGGCATCGCCATGGCTTCCGGCAGCCAGGCTGCCTCGCAGGTTGCACAGATCGTGCTGCTCAATTCCCAGTTCAGTGCGATGCCAGCCATCGTGGCGGAGGGCCGCCGCGTCAAATGCCGTTCAGTTCTTTGAACCACAGCTTGGCGTGTTCCTTCTCATTATCAGCGGTTTTGAGGAACAACGCCGCGATCTGCTCAAAGCCTTCGCATCTGCCGGCCGATCGTCTCCTGTTATATTATTGCGGGGGCGTGTCCGTGCAGCCTCAGCGGCCTTGATGCGCTGATACAGTCCATCTGCCGGTCGATTTCGGATCTTCCCGGCACAGGCAAGCATTTCTTCATTGCCAGCAGGCCTGCGGGTCAGCCTGTCGGATATCGGTCCAGGACTGGCCCAGAAGTCCATGGCGATGGTAGACCGGCACGCGGTTCAGGTCAGATCCAGGGAGAGCGGTAGCCATTGTAGTTCGGCGTTTTGATATAATCCTGCCGCTTGACGATCTCCAACTGCCGCCACGCGGGATGAAGCAACGACGCGCACGCCCGCAATATCGTTGACATTCTCTCCAGCGTCAGGGGCAGGCCCTTCTTCAGGAGCTTTGCCGCGATGCTCTCGGGGGATTTGACCCGGCTTTCAATATGATGGATGGGGTTTCGTGCATACAGCGTATTGAATTCACTGTTCAGAACCTCAAACTTTGAGCTGCCGCCCTGCAGCGGCGTAGAGATTCCGCATGACAAGAAACGCGTGGGCGTCTTCCAGCAGCGGCGCGGCGGAACGATCCATGGCGCATCCTCCTGAGAATGGTTTCAGTGCAGCTTCTCCAGCTCGGCCTGCCAGACTGCGGCACAGGCGTCGCTGGGCATACGCCAGTCGCCGCGAGGCGAGAGCGTGACGGAGCCGACCTTCGGGCAGGCAGCTGCGCTTGAACTGCTGGATGAAGAAGCGGCGGTAGAAGTTTTTCAGCCAGTGCAGCAGCGCTGCGGGGTATTTCCCGGCAAATGCGGTCTCAGCCGGTAGATTTTCTCCGGTCCGAAGCCCGAAGCACATAGTAGAGGTAGAAGTCGTGCAGCTCATAGGGCCCGACAAAGGGATTCCGTCTGCTGCGCGATCTCGCCGGTCTCCGTCGCGGGGAGAAGCTCCGGGCTGACGGGCGTGTCAAGAATGTCGAGCAGCACGCGGCGCAGGGCGAGGCTTTGGGCCGTGTCCGCCTCATAGCGCACGATGTGGCGGACTAAAGTCTTGGGAACGCCCGCGTTCACGCCGTACATGCTCATATGGTCGCCGTTGTAGGTCGCCCAGCCGAGCGCCAGCTCACCTCAGGTCGCCCGTGCCGACGACAAGGCCGCCCGTGCGGTTGGCAAGATCCATCAGCACCAGCGTGCGCATGCGCGCCTGACCGTTCTCGAACGTGACGTCGAGCACAGATTCGCTCTGGCCGATGTCAGCAAAATGGCTGCGGACGGTGTTTGCGATCGAAATTTCCCGAAATTGCACACCGAGCTCCTGACACAGAATTTCTGCGTTGGAGCGCGTCCGCTTGTCGTGCCGAAGCAGGGCATGGTGACGGCAAGAATGTCCTGCATGGGACGCTGCAGGCGCTTCATGGCGCGCACGGCGACGAGTAAGGCAAGACAGCTGTCCAGACCGCCGGAGATGCCGAGCACGGCCGTTCTGGCGTGCGCATGCTCCAGCCGCTTTGCAAGGCCGTCTGCCTGGATCTCGAGGATCAGCTCGCAGCGCTCGGCGCGGGCGGCCGCATCGCTGGGGACGAACGGAGTGGGGGAGACGGGCGGGTGAGTGCCGTCTCGTGCAGCGGCATGGAGAACGGAACGGTGGTATGGCCTGCGGCATTCGGGCAGAATGTCGTACTGCGGCGTCGCTCGCACTGCATGCGCCCGAGGTCCAGCACGGCCTCGGCGCGGCCGGTGCCGAAGGGCTTTGCCTCGGCCAGCAGCGCGCCGTTTTCACAGATGAGATCATGCGCGGCAAAGACCATATCCGTCGTGGATTCGCCGTGCCCGGCATCCGCATAGAGATAGGCGCTCAGCAAGCGTGCGGATTGCTGGCCGACGAGCTGGCGGCGGTATTCCGCCTTGCCGACGGTTTCGTCACTTGCCGAGAGATTGGCAAGCACCGTTGCCCCGGCCAGCGCATGGCGGGTGCTCGGAGGAAGCGGCGCCCACAGGTCCTCGCAGATCTCCACACCGAGGCAGAAGTCCGGCATTTCGCGGCAGCGGAACAGCAGGTCCGTGCCGAAGGGAACGGACGCGCCGCACAGTGTGACGCTGCGCGTTTCGGCAGGTGCGGGGGTGAAGTGACGCAGCTCATAGAACTCTGCGTAGTTCGGAATATGGGACTTCGGCACAAGGCCGAGCAGCGCCCCATGGCAGACCACGGCGGCGCAGTTATAGAGTGCGCCGTCCACGCGGACCGGCAAGCCGACGACGGCGACGAGCTCGAGCGTTTCGCTTGCTTGCGCGGAGAATGTCCCGCAGGCCCTGCTCGGCGGCATCCAGCAGCGGCTGCTGCAGAAACAGGTCCGAGCAGGTATAGCCGGTGAGCCCAAGCTCCGGGAAAACGGCAAGCGCCGCGCCGTCCTGCGCGGCCTGCTGCATGGCGGCGATCGTTTCCTGCGTATTATAGGCGCAGTCTGCCACGCGCAGTGCGGGGAGAGCGTGCAGACCTTCAGAAATCCGTTTTTCATAAAGGCGTTGTCCTTTCTGTTGCGGTACTTATCCCAATTATCATACCACAGACTGCCGCCCGGAAACAAGGGGCGGCTTTGGGGGAAAGTCCGAAGAGACTTTTTCGACAAGCAGACGTTATTGCAGCTCCTGCTCCAGCGCATCGAATTCCGGCGTGGAGAAGAATTCACCGAGTGTGATGCCGAGACCGTCGCAGAGCAGCTTGATCGTCAGAATTTTCGGGTTCTGGCTCTTGCCGTAGAGAATGTTCTTCAGGCTTGAGGGCGGCAGCGCGCTGAGCGAGGCGAGACGGTTGATGGAAATGCCGCGCTCTGCGCACAGCTGCAGAATGCGGTCGCGGACAGCGGTGACAGTGTTCATGGTGATGCCTGCCTTCCAAGTTTTCCTTTAGCATAACGAAAAACACTGGACAATATAGGCTATGCATGCTACTATTAGGCTATCCATAGACTTTTTGGGAGAGCAAAACCATGGCGGACTATCAAAAAATGTATGCCATCCTCTGCGGAGCGGTGGACGATGCCCTGATGGGGCTGGAGCAGGGCAGCAGCGCGGCCTGCATCGCGCTCCGTCTCGGCTGGCGCTGGAGCGCGCGGAGGAGATCTATCTGGAGACCAGTATGTGCGCGGAACGGCGCGGCGATACGAACCTGATCGAGCTGTGGCGCGAAACGCCGGAGGCGTGGGAGCAATAGAAAAAACCGGGAGCAGGCATTTGCCTGCTCCTGAAATCATTTCAGTCCTTCTGTTCTTCCGGGACGCGGACGCTGACGCCGTTGAGCTCCATACCCTCATCGACATTGATGAGCAGGTACTTTGCACCGCCGAGCATGCGCGTCTGCACGAGGTCCTGCCGGTGGATTCACGCGGATGACGACATCCGGCGTGCGGGTACTCCAGCTGGGCCGCGCCGAGCAGATTCTGCGGGGGACTTCGCTGCCGCCGCCGAAGGCCTCGTCATATTTGACGTTGAAGGCGGCCATCTTCGGCTCGGACACGCCGCAGTGCTCCAAGCACCGCACCGACCTCCTGCCGCGTGACGGCCAGCGGCTCCCTCGGCGCGGGTCTCCTTGTGCGTCAGAACGAGCTCTCGCAGGGCGGTATGGACGTTCTGGACGACGTTCACGCTGCATTTCGTCCTCCAGCGCATCCGTCAGCACCTCGCGGAACGTCTCGCGCTGTGTGCCCGCGGGCATGGGCGGCTGCAGATTGAACACGGCGGAGACAAACTCCCTCATAGCAGTTGTCCGTGTTCTTCGTATAATACAGCGCGCCGTAGAGGTTCGTCGCGCGGTCGTCAAAGGCAGGAACAGGAAGCCGACCTCCGGTGCGGCGGCGACCCAGTCCGTGCCGCGCTCGTGGACCTCTGCGGAGTCATAGCGCAGGACGGGCTTTGTCTCCTTCACGGGCAGATGCTGCAGAGTATATATAGGAAAACTGCTGCTCGCTGCCCTCTTCCTGCCGGAAGCCGTCTGGGAACGGAACGGCACGTCATAGCGGTCCGCAGCCAGCAGGATCAGGTAGTTGTCCGCCAGATGCAGAGAGCCTGCGATCTTTTCATACAGGGCCTGCACGGCCTCCTCGTCCTCCAGGCCGGAGTCGCGCAGCCGCATGAGCAGGCGGTGCTCGTCGCTGTCCGCGACCTGCGCCGTCGAGAAGCTCAGGTCGGAGAGCGTTTTGCCCATTCGGCCGGAGATGCCTTTTCAGCAGCTCCAGATATTTTTCCTGCTCACCCTCCGGAAGCAGGCCCATGGAAAGGGTGAAGGCGGAGACGAGCTCGCCGTGGACATTGACATAGCAGCCATGGATTTTTGTGATATTGTCCGATCCTGGCGATAACGGCGGCGGAGCTCCGCCACTTCCTTTGTCGATCATGTGGATACCTCTCAAATTGATTCCGGAATATTATAGCACAGACCGCTGCACATTTCCAGCGCGTGGAAGGCTAGAAAAGCCTAACAGACTTTTGCGGAGAACAACGGAGAGGGTTAAAACCCTCTCCGTTGTGCTGTGTTTAGTTTTCCGTACCGGAAACGAGCTTTGTGTAGCGCATGATGATCGTTGCGACCTCGGCGCGCGTAGCGGAGTTCTGCGGAGCGATCGTGTTGTCCGGCATGCCGTTGATGATGCCGACGGCGACCGCCCAGCTCAGGGCCTCCTTCGCGTAGTCACTGACCCTGGCGGCGTCGGTGAATTTCTTGGCAAGGTCAGTCGTGTCGCCGACATCGAGACCGCGGAATTTTGCGAAGCGGTAGAGAATCGTGACGATCTGCTCACGCGTGATCTGGTCGTCCGGGGCGAACAGGCCGTCGCCGATGCCGTTGACGATCTTGTTCTCCGAGCACCAGTTCACGGCTGCGGTGTACCACGAGCCGGCCGGAACGTCGGTGAACGGCGTCTTGCCGACATTGTCGGAATTCGGGAACCGGCGATGCGCCACAGGACGGTAACGAGCTCGGCGCGCGTCATGGCGGCGTCCGGGTCGAAGCTCATCTCGCTTCTGCCGCGCAGCAGGCTGTTCTGATAGCAGTAGTAGACGGCCTCGGCGAACCAGTCGGTGTCGTCCACATCCACGAACGGCATATTCATGGTCGAGATCTTGCCGCAGCGGTCACAGTGGTAATACACCGTGCCGTCGTCGGCCACGACCTTTGGAGAAGCTGTGGCCGGAGGGCTTGTCGTACTTTTTGTCCTCATAGGGTCGCCGCATTCGCACTTCACGCTCAGGTGGCCCTGCACGGAACGTCCTCGAGAAGCAGGTCGTCGGAACGTCCTCGAGGAAGTACATCTGCTTGCCGCTCGTCTTGTCCGTGGCCCAGCCGCCGGTGTAGTTCGCCTGCAGGTGCGGCCTCGCCGCAGACGGAGCAGATGAGGGTCTTGTGCAGGCGGTCAAAGACGAAGGAGTGACCGTCGCGGCAGGCGTTGTCGTGCTCGACGGTGAACGTGTCCACGACGGAAACCGTTCAGGTCATAGGCCGTTCACGGTCAGCTCGCTGCGGGTCGTGTTCACGAGCAGGTAGAGCGCCTGATAGCTCTGGCTGATCTTGGCAAAGTGGAAAGCGGGATCATCCACGGCGGCGTAGTTGACGTCGCGGGACTTTTCGCCCATATCGCCGCAATGACGTAGGTCGTGCCGTTTTTCGGCGACTTCGCCGCCGGTCAGCTGTTCGGTGCGGGCATAGGCATGATCAAAGGGTGCGTGATACATTTATCCTTTTTCCCCGAAAACGCCCCTAAAAGCGTAACAGAACCCATAGACAGACACCACAAGGAGGTGAACCCTATCGCTGATTATATGACCGCAGAAACGGAGCTGCCCGCTTACCTGCCGTTAGACCGTTCCACCTTTCGCAGAAGAACGGCTGGCAGGACAGCGAGGGACGGACATACATTGTCTACCCCATAGCAGAGATAGCGGAAGCTGGATAAAGGCTGCACCACCATAAAGGGCGCAC
>VOFI01002660.1_pt1 | contig 30024 bp, 48 predicted proteins | sample 5384131 | NCBI WGS metagenome assembly VOFI01 (sample SAMN12384728, study PRJNA508395) | human gut metagenome | isolation source: healthy gut H | host: Homo sapiens
GTAAACGATTGATGTAGTTCTCCCCACATCGACTAAATCCATTTTTATTCATCATTTGCATCACTAGTTATTTTATATATATACTATTTGGCAAGCGACAAAGAACAAATCTTTTTGCACGTTCAATTTCACTTTCCAGATATTATCATCTAATTAACATTCATTAATATTGCAAAAATTAACTAATTATGAGAAGGAAAAATCTAAAAAAAGGAAGTCAAAAGCAACAAAGCAAAGAGAAATGTTCAAACAGTGGAAAAAGCCCCAGGAAGACAGTCAAAGGAAGAAATCATCAGTGAAGAAGAGCTGGAAAACAGAATAGCAATCGATGGAGATATCCGTCTTTATTTCACTGTGATTTAAAAATCTTTATTGATGGATATTTCCGCCATCCTAAGAAAAAAAAAAAAAGAAAGCTGATAAATCTAGCCCAATATATCTATGACCAAAAAGTATTATACATTCACAAGCATGGCGGCTATAAGTTGATGGAACTTAGCAGTATACATGCAGAATTGGCGGCATTGAAAAAAGTCTGTCGAAGAAGAGTATATGAAAGAAAAAAAGAAAAAAGAACAGGCTGAAAAAGTCAAAAGCAAGTACTAAGAAAAAATAATTGTACAGGCCAAATGTAAGACCTACTTTTGACGTCGTTTTCAGTCGACTAGAAACAAGACTAGTTTCTCTCAAAAATGGTGACGCTATCACAATGAAATAGCGTCACCATAATGGAAAGATAATGACGCTATGACAACAACATACCGTCACTATCCCGAAGAAGAAATTTGTTTAAATAAAAATCAATATTTTTTCAATTAAAACAACTAAGGAATGAAAAGAAAAATGGAAAAAGACAAGTTGACAGCTTGCAAATTAGTATGGAAAAAACGTATTACTGTTGAAAAAGGAATTTCGGAAAAATGTGCCGGAGAAAATAGTACAGAAGTGCATCAAATTAATAGAACGCATGTTGTATGGAAATGCAATGATAGCTTTCCGTAAGCAAGACGGAACATTTTGTTTAGAAAAAAGGAACACTGGTAGGATATGAAAAATTCTTTCATAGAGAATTTAATATCACAGCACAACAAGAGTCTATTATCTATTGGAGTGAAGAACAAAAAGGATGGAGAAGATTCATGATCGGAAACCTGATGGAATGGAAAGCCATTGTATAGTTTATAATAAAAAATACTGAATAATGAATATGATTAATAAAGGGATACCTTACTTCCCGACACCGGCAAACTTTTTTGACGAAGAGGTTATGGAGTTATTAGAAGCAAAATTGGGAGTGTTAGCTTCTTACATGGTCATGCGATTACTTTGTAAAATCTATAAAGAGGGATATTATATCTCTTGGGGGAAAGAACAAAATCTTATTTTCGTCCGCAAAGTAGGTGGCGGATTAAAGAGGACATGATGGAAAAGATTGTCGATCTGTTATTGGAAAAAGGATTTTTCCATAAAGAAACCTACGAAAACACGGTATACTCACTTCGGAACAGATTCAAAGAGTGTGGTTCGAAGCTACGACACGAAGAAAAATAGATTTCTCACAACTACCTTATTTATTAGAGACCAAACAGAAGGAAAAAGGATACAACAAGGAAGAGTTGAACAAGGAAAATGCTAACATTTTTCCAACTCAAGAGGAGGTGAGTCAAGAAAATGCAGACATTTCTCCGACAAACTAAACTAAAGGAAACTAAACTAAATCATGAAGAAGAAGAAACCAGCGTTGTTTCGTTTGAAATTCCGGGGTATGCATACAATCAGGCCACACACAACATAGCAGGATTGATGGAGAGCCTGGACAACCATAAAGTGACCGACCCAAAAGAGAAACAGACAATTCTCCGGTTATCAGACTATGGCAGGAAAGGCACCCAAGTATGGAAACTACTCTCCAATACAGCCTGGAGCAAAATCGGAGCACCGGGGAAATATATCATTGCAGCACTGGCCAGCGGACGGAAATAAACCGACTGATTAAAAGCTGATAAAAAGGTACGAAAAAATCTGTGCTTTCACAAATTCTTCGTACCTTTACGCCCGGTAAAACAAGTTCTATCCACATAAAAGATAACAAAATGGAAAACAGAAGTTTAGTAACCATTGCCGAACATTCTAAAGAAAAATCCTCTACATGCTCGAAATGGCGAAGCAGTTTGAAATGAACCCCAATCGCCGGTTATTACAAGGAAAGGTAGTAGCAACCCTGTTCTTTGAACCTTCCACCCGTACCCGCTTGAGTTTTGAAACAGCTGCCAACCGTCTCGGTGCACGAGTAATCGGATTCTCTGACCCCAAGGCTACCAGCTCTTCCAAAGGAGAAACACTCAAAGACACGATCATGATGGTTAGCAGCTATGCGGATATCATCGTCATGCGACATTATCTCGAAGGAGCTGCCCGATATGCCAGCGAAGTAGCTCCTGTGCCTATTGTCAATGCAGGAGACGGAGCCAACCAGCACCCGTCACAAACGATGCTTGACCTCTACTCTATCTACAAAACTCAAGGAACACTGGAAAATCTGAACATTTTCCTGGTGGGAGACTTGAAATACGGCCGCACCGTACATTCATTGCTGATGGCGATGCGACACTTTAATCCGACTTTCCATTTCATCGCTCCCGAAGAGCTGAAAATGCCGGAAGAATACAAGCTTTACTGTAAAACGCACCAAATAAAATACGTTGAACATACGGATTTTACCGAAGAGATTATCGCTGACGCCGATATTCTGTACATGACCCGTGTGCAACGCGAACGTTTCACCGACCTGATGGAATATGAACGGGTGAAGAATGTATATATTCTCCGTAACAAAATGCTGGAGAACACACGTCCGAACCTGCGTATCCTGCACCCGCTTCCCCGTGTCAACGAAATTGCTTACGATGTGGATGACAACCCGAAAGCATACTATTTCCAACAGGCACAAAACGGCCTGTATGCCCGCGAAGCAATCCTTTGCGATGTATTAGGTATCACATTAGATGACGTTAAAAACGATATTTTATTATGAGCGAAAATAAACAAGCATTGCAAGTAGCTGCCCTGAAAAACGGGACAGTGATTGACCATATCCCATCCGAAAAGCTCTTTACCGTAGTGCAACTGCTCGGTGTGGAACAGATGACTAGCAATATCACTATCGGATTCAACCTCGACAGTAAGAAACTGGGTAAAAAAGGGATCATCAAGATTGCAGATAAATTCTTTGCGACGAAGAGATTAACCGTATTTCAGTAGTTGCCCCGCACGTCAAACTGAATATTATCCGCGATTACGAAGTAGTGGAAAAGAAAGAGGTGAAAATGCCGGATGAACTTCGGGGCATCGTGAAATGTGCCAATCCGAAATGTATCACCAACAACGAACCGATGGCCACTATCTTTCATGTGATAGACAAGGATAATTGTATCGTAAAGTGCCATTATTGCGAGAAAGAGCAGAGACGAAGAGATTACAATCCTCTAATTCAGCTCACCACAGATTACACGGATTCACACAGATTTTTTATTTTATGGGACAATAACATCTATACCTGTGTGAATCTGTGTAATCTAAGAAAAAAAATGACAACTATGAAACAGGACTGGAAACCAGGAACGATGATCTATCCGCTGCCGGCTGTACTAGTCAGCTGCGGAAAAGGAGAAAGCGAATATAATATGTTCACAGTAGCATGGACGGGTACGATTTGTACAAAACCCGCCCATGTGTTATATATCCGTACGTCCGGAACGCCATTCTTATGACATTATCAAAAAAAATATGGAGTTTGTCATCAACCTGACAACGAAAGATATGGCTTTTGCCACCGACTGGTGCGGAGTTCGTTCGGGACGTGATTATCATAAATTTGATGAGATGAAGCTGACACCCGGACAGTGTACGGTGGTTAGTGCTCCGTTGATTGAAGAATCTCCTCTCTGCATTGAATGCCGTGTGAAAGAAATCATCTCTCTCGGCTCACACGATATGTTTATCGCTGATGTAGTAAACGTCCGTGCCGATGAACGGAACCTGAACCCCGAAACCGGAAAGCTGGAACTGGCCGAAGCTAATCCGCTGGTATATGTGCACGGAGGATATTATAATCTGGGAGAGAAAATCGGTAAATTCGGCTGGAGTGTAGAAAAGAAGAAATCATAAAAAGGAACGATATTGCCATGAATATGCTGCGTAAATTCATTTTTTTTTAGGTTTATTAGTTGCAGCCGGCACGGCTGTCGGCCAGAACTATAACGCAGACAGAGTAGACCGCCCCAATACAAAAAAAATAAATATCGGTATCAAGGCGGGCTTCAACTCTTCCATGTTCATGGTGTCTGAACTAAAAATTAAGGATGTAACTATCGATGAGGTGCAGAATAACTACAAGATAGGTTATTTCGGCGCCCTCTTTATGCGCATCAACATGAAGAAGCATTTCATTCAGCCGGAAGTGTCCTATAATGTAAGCAAATGTGAGATCACTTTCGATAAGCTCGGTTCGCAGCATCCTGCCATCGAGCCTGATTATGCTTCCGTGCAATCGGTGTTGCACAGTGTGGATTTCCCTATTTTATACGGCTATAATGTGGTGAAAAAAGGGCCTTACGGAATGTCTATCTTCGCAGGCCCCAAACTTCGCTACCTATGGGGAAAGCACAATGAAATCACTTTTAAGAATTTCGACCAAAAAGGGATTCACGAAAGCTGTATCCGTTCAATGCCAGTGCAGTGATCGGTGTAGGCGTCAACATCTCCCGTATCTTTTTCGATTTCCGCTACGAGCAAGGCATCGGAAATATCTCCAAGTCCATCATTTACGACAATATCAATTCCGACGGCAGCACAGGAGTGAGCAACATTATTTTCCGTCGCCGTGACAGCGCGTTAAGTTTTTCGCTGGGATTCATTCTTTAAGAATAAAATATCATTAAATCCGGCTTTTTACTAACATTTTTCTTGTACTTCCTTCATTCTTTATTTATTTTCATTAACTTTGTGCGCTTAAAATAGGTATCTCGAATTAGAAATTTAATCTTACTTATTAAAAGAATGAAAAGAGACGACATCATTTTCGACATCATCGAAAAAAGAGCATCAACGTCAGTTGAAAGGAATCGAGCTTATTGCATCAGAAAATTTTGTGAGTGACCAGGTTATGCAGGCAATGGGTTCTTGCCTGACTAACAAGTACGCAGAAGGTTATCCCGGCAAACGTTACTACGGAGGTTGCGAAGTAGTAGACCAAAGCGAACAAATCGCTATCGACCGCCTGAAAGAAATTTTTGGCGCGGAATGGGCAAACGTACAGCCACATTCGGGAGCACAAGCTAATGCTGCTGTTTTCCTCGCAGTTCTGAATCCGGGCGACAAATTTATGGGATTAAACCTTGCACACGGCGGACACCTTTCTCATGGCTCACTAGTGAACACTTCCGGTATCATCTATACTCCTTGCGAATACAATCTGAATCAGGAAACTGGACGTGTTGACTACGACCAGATGGAAGAAGTCGCTCTGCGCGAAGAAACCGAAAATGATTATCGGTGGTGGTTCTGCATACTCGTGAATGGGATTACAAACGTATGCGTGAAATCGCTGATAAAGTAGGCGCTATCCTGATGATCGACATGGCTCACCCTGCGGGTCTGATCGCTGCCGGAGTGCTCGAAAACCCGGTTAAATATGCACATATCGTCACTTCTACTACACATAAAACACTTCGCGGACCTCGTGGTGGTGTCATCATGATGGGTAAGGATTTCCCCAATCCATGGGGTAAGAAAACTCCGAAAGGTGAGATCAAAATGATGTCTCAATTACTGGATTCTGCCGTTTTCCCGGGTATCCAAGGCGGACCGTTGGAACATGTAATTGCTGCTAAAGCAGTTGCTTTCGGTGAAATCCTGCAACCTGAATTTAAGGAATATGCTAAACAAGTACAAAAGAACGCTGCTGTACTTGCACAGGCTTTGATTGACCGTGGCTTTACTATTGTTTCCGGCGGTACGGACAATCACTCCATGCTGGTAGACCTGCGCAGCAAATATCCTGAACTGACAGGTAAAGTAGCAGAAAAAGCATTAGTTTCTGCCGACATTACTGTGAATAAGAACATGGTTCCGTTTGACAGCCGTTCAGCTTTCCAAACTTCCGGTATCCGTCTGGGTACTCCTGCTATCACTACCCGTGGTGCAAAAGAAGACCTGATGATCGAAATTGCTGAAATGATCGAGACTGTATTGTCTAACGTAGAAAATGAGGAAGTTATTGCACAAGTACGTGCACGTGTCAATGAGACAATGAAGAAATATCCTCTTTTTGCTTACTAAAAACACGATTTTAAAGCTAGTAATTGTAAACTGTTATTAGCTTTATTTCCCATTTTAAGGTCTGCTCTTTGTGAAAGGAGCAGGCCTTTTTTTATTTATTAACGGTCCCGTTCGAACCATCTTGTCCGGAATTTTCGTTTTTGTTACTATAAAAGAAATATATGATGTCATATATCACTCATAGCAAGTACGAATTCAACCGTACAGTGTGCAAGAAGAGAAAAGGGAAGCACACTGGACTCTATATACAGTCATCCCCGTCTTTCCACATTTCATTTTATTTTATTTTTATCGGCATAGCGCCAGAACAAGTGTTCTTTAAGTGTATATTTAAGTGTTCAGCTCAATCCTTCTATTTCTCCATCCACAATATCGATGTGCAATGCCTGCGGCTCCTTGGGTAATCCCGGCATACGAAGAATTTCTCCGGCAATGGCTACAATCATTTCAGCTCCGTTATTGATTACAATATCTTTAATATGGAACTCGAAGTTGTTTACCGCGCCATAAATCTTGGATCGGCAGAAAATGAATATTGTGTTTTCGCAATACAAACCGGATAATGAGTAATTCCCATTTTCTCGATCAGTTTGATACGGTTGCGGGCAATACTGCTATAAGTAATAACGCTGGCTCCGTAAATATTAGTGGCTACCTTTTCAATCTTCTGCTGTATGCTATCTTCTTCTTTATAAGTGTAGCGTAAAGATTCGGACGGATTGTTCTCTATGGTATCTACTACCAGACGGGCCATATCTACTGCTCCCTCTCCTCCTTCACTGAACGCATTGTTAATGGCGAAACCCACTCCCAACTGTTCGCAATGTTCGCGCAGTAATTCCATTTCTTCATCCGTGTCGGATGCAAACTTATTGAAAGCTACGATGATGGTCTGACCGAATGAGCGAAGATTGCGTACGTGTTTATCGAAATTACGCAATCCTTCTTTCAGTCCTTCCATATTCGGCTCTTTGATACGGTCAAGACTGACACCGCCGTGCATCTTTAATCCCTGCGCCGTAGCGACAATAACAGTGAGACGCGGCTGGAGTCCGCTCTTGCGACACTTGATATTGTAGAACTTCTCCGCACCAAGATCGGCACCGAATCCTGCTTCCGTAATTACATAATCGCCGAAAGACATTGCCAATTTAGTGGCCAGAATAGAGTTACAACCATGCGCGATATTAGCAAACGGACCACCATGTACAAAAAGCAGCGGTTCCTTCGGTAGTCTGCACTAAATTAGGATGGATAGCATCTTTCAATAACACGGTGATGGCTCCTGCCACTCCCAAATCTTTCACTGTGAAAGGTTGGTCGTCATAAGTGAAGCCCAACAAAATATTTTCAATACGGCGACGCAGATCACTCACATCTTTAGAAAGGCAAAGAATTGCCATAATCTCCGAAGCAGGAGTAATATCGAAACCAGACTCCTGGGTAATCCCGTTGGATTTAGGTCCGAGGCCGACAACGATGCTGCGCAACGAACGGTCGTTCACATCGAGCACTCTCCGCCAAAGGATTTCTTTCAATCCGAAACCTTTTGCCTGGTTCTGATAGAGATAATTATCGAGCAAAGCCGGAAATCATGTTATGGGCAGAAGTAATGGCGTGAAAATCCCCCGTGAAATGAAGGTTAATCTTATCCATCGGAAGCACTTGTGCATATCCTCCACCGGCCGCTCCTCCCTTCATTCCGAAACAAGGACCGAGAGACGGCTCGCGAAGAGCGACAATCGCATTCTTTCCAATTTTATTCAGTCCCAAAGCAAGACCGATAGATACGGTAGTTTTGCCAATGCCCGCTTTGGTTGCTGTGATAGCAGTGACCAGAATGAGATTGCTTTTTCTTCACTTTCTCTTCATCAATCAGTTGTTCAGGGATCTTTGCGATGTAGCGACCATAATTCTCCACTTCCTCGCGAGGAATTCCGACACCTTCGGCAACTTGCTTAATCTTCTTCAGCTCAATGCTGCGAGCTATTTCTATGTCTGATTTCATACAGAATATGATTAGTTTTATTTTTGAAGGAACAAAAGTATAACAAAAAAGCGAAATAGAGAAATTTAAAGTTCGCCGGATATTATATCTCTATTTTTCATAAACACAACAAACTCTTTTTACGCTATAACTGTTGTAAATGACATAACCTAAAACAACAACTTAATTATGGAATGGATTATTAATCAACTAAGGGTACATCCTGAACTTGCTATTTTCCTTACGCTCTTTGCCGGGTTCTGGCTTGGCAGACTCAAAATAGGGAAATTCTCCTTGGGGACAGTCACCAGCGTTCTTCTGGTCGGAGTATTGGTCGGACAACTGAATATCACTGTAGATGGTCCGATGAAAGCTGTGTTCTTTCTGCTTTTCCTGTTTGCCGTTGGCTATAAGGTAGGTCCGCAGTTTTTCCGCGGATTGAAGAAAGACGGTCTGCCACAAGTGGGATTTGCCGTACTGATGTGTATTGTCAGTCTGGTAGCCCCGTGGATACTGGCCAAAATCATGGGATATCATGTAGGAGAAGCTGCCGGACTGTTGGCAGGCTCACAAACAATATCCGCCGTTATCGGCGTGGCAAGCGATACAATCAACCAGCTGGGAATCAGCGATGCACAGAAAGCCACGTTCATCAATGCAATTCCGGTAGCGTATGCCGTAACTTATATTTTCGGAACGGCCGGTTCGGCGTGGATTCTAGCCTCTCTCGGCCCTAAAATGCTGGGTGGACTGGATAAGGTAGAAGGCCGACTGCAAGGAATTGGAGGCTCAAATGGGAACATCGGAAGCTGATGAACCCGGATTTTCCCCGGCTCTTCGTCCGGTTGTGTTCCGTGCTTATAAAATCACCAATGAATGGTTTGGCAAAGGAAAGAAAGTCAGTGAACTTGAAGCTTATCTATGTAAAAATGATAAACGACTGTTTGTAGAACGGATTCGTCAAAAGAAGAGTGGTGAAGGAAGTAGATCCGAACCTGATTCTTCATAAGAATGACGAAGTGGTACTTAGCGGACGCCGTGAATTTGTGATTGGAGAAGAAGACTGGATCGGTCCGGAAGTGATTGATGCACAATTACTCGACTTCCCGGCAGAAACTCTTCCTGTAATGGTGACCCACCGGACTTTTGCCGGAGAAACGGTTTCCAGAATCAGGGCACAGAAATTTATGCACGGGGTTAGTATCCGGAATATCAAACGTGCCGGAATCAATGTTCCGGTATTGCCTAAAACGATTGTAGATTCGGGAGATATTCTCGAACTTACCGGTCTTAAACATGAAGTGGAAAGTGCTGCCAAACAAATGGGCTATATTGACCGGCCTACCAACCAGACGGATATGATCTTCGTTGGATTGGGTATTTTGCTCGGTGGTCTTTTCGGTGCACTGGCTATTCATCTGGGAGGTGTTCCTATCAGTCTTTCTACCAGTGGCGGCGCATTGATAGCCGGACTTCTGTTCGGTTGGCTACGCAGCAAGCATCCTACTTTCGGAGGTATCCCCGAACCTTCGTTATGGGTATTGAATAATGTAGGGCTGAATATGTTTATCGCAGTTGTCGGTATCGCTGCAGGTCCCAGTTTCATTGCCGGATTCAAGGAAGTCGGAGTCAGTCTGTTTATCGTCGGCGCATTGGCAACTGCCATCCCTCTTCTCGCAGGATTGCTGATGGCGAGATACCTGTTCAAATTCCACCCTGCCCTGTCATTGGGATGTACGGCAGGAGCACGTACTACAACAGCTGCATTGGGAGCGATTCAGGATGCAGTGGAAAGTGACACACCTGCATTAAGGATATACAGTGACGTATGCAGTCGGCAATACGCTCCTGATTATCTGGGGAGTTGTCATCGTACTACTTATGTAAAACTATATAAATAAATATCATTATGGAAAAGAAAACAAATAACCCTGCCATTACGAAAAGTTATGCCAAGAAAATGGAAACGATCAGCCCGTTCGAGCTGAAAAACAAACTGATCGATATGGCAGATGAAAGCATCAAGAAGATAGCGCATACGATGTTGAATGCCGGAAGAGGTAACCCGAACTGGATTGCTACTGAACCACGCGCGAAGCACTTTTTTCTGCTGGGACAATTCGGCCTTTGCGAATGTCGTCATGCGTTTTCATTGGAAGAAGGAATAGCAGGTATTCCACAAAAGGCGGGAATTGCCGCCCGTTTCGAGGCTTTCCTGAAAGAGAACGAGAAAGCTCCCGGTGCTAACCTATTGAAAGAGGGCTATAATTATATGCTGATGGAGCATGCTGCCGATCCGGATACACTGATTCACGAATGGGCAGAATCGGTGATTGGCGACCAGTATCCTGTGCCCGACCGTATTTTACATTTTACGGAGTTAATCGTACAGGATTACCTGGCGCAAGAGATGTGTGACCGCCGTCCGCCGAAAGGTACTTTTGACCTTTTCGCGACCGAAGGAGGCACGGCAGCCATGTGTTATCTGTTCGATTCTTTGCAAGAGAATTTCCTGTTGAACCAGGGGGGATGCCATTGCTTTGATGGTTCCTGTGTTCACTCCTTATATAGAAATTCCGGAACTGCGACGCTATCAGTTTGACGTGACCGAGATTTCCTGCTGACCAGATGACTCCTGACGGTTTACATACCTGGCAGTATAAGGATGAAGATATAGACAAGCTGAAAGATCCGCGGATCAAAGCATTATTTATTACCAATCCGAGTAATCCGCCCAGTTATGCGCTTAGTAAAGAGACTACCGAACGTATCATCAACATTGTGAAGAATGACAATCCGAACCTGATGATTATCACGGATGATGTGTATGGAACGTTTATTCCTCATTTCCGTTCATTGATGGCAGAGTTGCCGCACAATACGCTTTGCGTTTATTCGTTCTCCAAATATTTCGGAGCTACAGGATGGAGAAATGCTGTGATCGCCCTACACGAAGACAATATCTACGACAAAATGATTGCCCGCCTGTCGGAGGAGCAGAAATCAATCTTAAACAAACGTTATTCCAGCCTTAGCCTACAACCGGAAAAGATGAAATTTATCGACCGCATGGTGGCTGACAGCCGACAGATTGCGCTGAATCATACCGCAGGGCTTTCTCTGCCCCAACAAATGCAAATGAGTTTGTTTGCCATCTTCTCGCTTCTGGATAAGGAAGACAGTTATAAAGCCAAGATGCAGGAAATTATTCATCGCCGCCTGCATGCATTGTGGGATAATACAGGGTTTCACACTGGTAGAAGATCCGCTGCGTGCCGGATATTATTCGGAGATTGATATGCTGGTATGGGCGAAGAAATTCTATGGGGATGACTTCGTTACTTATCTGCAAAAGACCTACAATCCATTGGATGTGGTTTTCCGCCTGGCAAACGAAACTTCACTCGTTCTGTTGAATGGTGGTGGCTTTGCCGGACCGAAATGGAGCGTGCGTGTGTCACTAGCTAATCTGAATGAGGCCGATTATGTGAAAATCGGACAAAGTATCAAACGTGTGTTGGAAGAATATGCCCAAACATGGAAAGCATCAAAATAATTAACTGATTAGACGATTTTACGATCGTATGATTGAGGATAGTAACATCAATCGTACATTGTAAATCGCCTAATCGTAAATAACTGAAAGATAGTTTTTTTCTAAGAAAACATAACGGAAGCGGATAGTCAGGTGGAAATTATCTATCTTTGTGGTAAATCAACCTTTACGAAGATGAAAAAACTGATTCTATTTCTTTCGCTGATATTATCGGTCGGTTTTGCATCCGCACAGTCGGAAATTCCTTCCGATAGTATTCGTCGTGCTCCATCCACCAATATCAAAGAGTTTGGTGGCTTTCTGCTGGATATGGGGTTAATGAATGTAGCAACTCCCGAACTTCCCAAGTTTAATTTAGAGATGCCTAATATGACGAAAGATTATAATCAGCTCTTTCGTTTAAATACAGACGTTACTTATTCGCAAGGATTCACTGACTCTTTTCTTCGTCTTCTTTCTCTGGTTTTTCTGGCTTCGGCTACGGATATGGTTGGGGATTGTCCTCTTCTCCACAGTTTATGCAGATGGGATCTTTCAAACTGAAAAACGGAATGAGAATCAATACTTACGGAGATTACAATAAGGATGGCTGGCGGGTGCCTAACCGTAGCGCTATGCCTTGGGAAAGGAATAATTTCCGGGGAGCGTTCGAACTGAAATCTGCCAATGGTAATTTCGGAATACGAATTGAGGTGCAGCAAGGAAGAAATGTTCCTTATTAAAAAGGTACGGATTTCAATATGATCCCCGGAAGTCTGAAATAAAATCAAGTAGTCCTATAGATTAGATCAGACAGTCCGGAATTAAATTAAGTAAGTTCGGCACAGAATTAGGAAAGCTCGAAGGCCTTATCTGCCGCACTGATTGCATTGGCTATACGGTCACACCACGAATCAAATTCCGGATCGGGTGTTTGAGTTTCCGGATGAGAAAGCATATAATGTACAGCTTGCCGCAATCCGTCCGCCATAGAGATATTGCATATAAAATCTGGGACGAGCCGCTTTATCTTCGAATTATCGAAAACAACCGTAGCCGCTTTATCTCCTAAGAGTTCCCCCCTGAAATCATAATGATCGCTATGTTTGGCAAGGAAATCGGATGCTACGTGCAATGCGTTCAGAGGTTTGCCTAACGCATCGGCGATTGTCTGGTAAATCTGATTCCAAGTCATACTTTCATCGGTAGTGATATGAAAAGCGTTACCAATGGCATGTGGATTCGCCATCAGTCCGACATAGCCTTTGGCAAAATCTTTGGAGTGAGTCAGTGTCCACAAAGAGGAGCCATCGCCGGGAATAATGACAGGTTTTCCGTCAAGAATCCGTTTGAGAATCTGCCAGTTTTCCCCTTATCTCCATGTACGGCTACGGGAGGTTTGGTTCCGTTATAGGTATGGCTGGGACGGACGATTGTAACGGGGAAACCGTTTGTGCGATAGGTTGCCATCAGCACTTCTTCCGCTTCTATCTTGTTTCTGGAATACTGCCAGTAGGGATTGACCAGAGGAGTGCTTTCGGTAATGCGGTAATCGGCCAATGGCTTTTGGTAGGCAGAGGCACTGCTGATAAAGATATATTGCCGCGTTTTATTCTGAAACAGGCGGATATCACGCTTTACGTCTTCTGCCGTATAACCGATGAATTGCGCAACCACATCGTAATGTTCGGCCACGATGGCTTTTGCCACAGCTTCTTCATCATTAATATCCGCAATGATACTCGTGAATTCCTTCCGGCATCTTTTTTTGAGCCGCGGTTAAGGAGAGTAATCTCCCACCCTTCTGTTGCGCCAATGCAACTACATCTGTACTGATCGTACCTGTACCTCCAATGAATAATGCTTTCATAAAACCTGTTTTTTATATTCTCCGGAGCAAATATATCAATTCCATGACTTACTTCCAGCAATCATTGCCATTTATTTTTCCGCCCGCAAGTTTATGTAGTATACAGATTACTGATTCTTGTACCCTTATTACTGATTTGAGGTATGAAATAAAAAAGATACCTCCAAATGTTTTATCTTTGTATCAGATTAATAACAAAGCATATGGATGAAATAACAAAAATTGAAACCGTCGATCAGTATGACCAATTGTTTGGACTGGAGACATTGCACCCTTTAGTTAATGTAATCGACTTCTCAAAAGCTACCAAGTCGGTTGAGTATATCCGTATGAACATCGGATTCTATTGTCTGTTCCTGAAAGATGCCAAATGCGGGGATCTCACATACGGACGTAAGAATTACGATTATCAGGAAGGAACGGTTGTCTGTATGGCACCGGGACAAGTGAGCGGAATAGACAACCGTAACCGAACGGCTCCCCCGTACCAAGTCGATTGGGGTTTTATTCCACCCCGATTTAATCCGTGGAACTTCATTAGGACAGAATATCAAAAACTATACTTTTTTCTCTTACGAAGTGAATGAAGCACTGCATCTCTCCGAACAGGAAAGAGAAATCGTAACCGATTGCATACATAAAATCCGGCTCGAACTGGAGCAACTATCGACAAGCATAGCAAAGCAACTTATCGTGCGGAATATCGAACTGCTATTGGATTACTGTATGCGTTTCTACGAACGGCAGTTCATTACACGCAATCAGGCGAATAAAGATATTATCGTAAAATTCGAGCAATTGCTGGACGAATATTTCCAAAATCAGGTGGCAATGACCGAAGGACTGCCATCCGTGAAATACTTTGCAGACAAGGCATGCCTCTCTCCTAATTATTTCGGGGACCTGATAAAGAAGGAAACCGGAAAAACTGCACAGGAATATATCCAGTGCCGGATTATCGAACTGGCCAAAGAAAGAATACTGGAAGGTGTTCAAACTGTCAGCCAGGTAGCTTATGAACTGGGATTTCAATATCCACAACACTTCAGCCGATTGTTTAAAAAGCATGTCGGTTGCACCCCGAACGAATATAAACAAAGAAACTAAGCATTTTTTAGCTACAGGAGTCTCAACATCATGGGAGATAAAGTACTCAAAATAGGAACCGTGCATCAATGCAATTGTTGCCTGGGGAGTAAGACACTACACCCGCTGGTAAGTGTCATCGATCTCTCAAAGGCTGACTTGTCAGCTCATACGGGCATCAAGTTCGACTTTTATACGATTCTATTGAGTGAGTGTAAATGTGAGGCCTATGTGTATGGTCACCAGTATTATGATTTCTCGGACGGTACTTTGCTCTGCCTTAGTCCCGGAGAGTCTATCAATATGAAAGAAAACAATAAGAGATTTCCCTCCAAAGGATGGATATTGGCTTTTCATCCCGATCTGATTTGTGGCACTCCGCTCGGACTTAATATACATAACTATACTTTCTTCTCTTATCAGCCTGAAGAGGCATTACATATATCATTGCGCGAGAAGCAGATCATTCTGGAATTTATGGACAAGATCAACCAGGAACTCGAACGTTGCATTGATCGCCACAGCAAAGAAAATAGTTTCCAAATATATAGAGCTATTGCTGGATTACTGTGTACGTTTCTACGAACGCCAATTCATTACACGTAACGAAGTGAACAAAACGATTATCAAACAATTTGATAAAATGATAAATAACCATTTCGAAACGAAACAGGTACCGACTGTCGTCGATATACTTTCACATGAGTATTGCGCTAACCTGCTTCATTTGTCTCCTGAATATTTCAACGACTTACTGAAGTATGAAACGGGGAAATCATTTAAAGAGTATATCGAGTTCAAACGCTTCGAGATTGCCAAAGATTGGTTGGAATACTGATAAAACAATCAATCAGATAACGCAAGAGCTGGGTTTTCAGAATCCACAGTATTTCAGCCGGTTATTTAAGAAAATCTACAGGTTGTTCTCCGAATGATTTCAGAGTACCTAACTAGAAATGAAATCTAAAAGGATTAGAGGAAGATAAAGCAATCAAAAAAATCTTAATAAAATTTGAATTGGAATATCCAATTCTTAATCTATGTTATGAAACATGCTTTTTTCTTGGAATATTTGCTAATTTCGCAAGAGTCCGTATCTTTGCAATGTGTTTTCATAGTATTAGATTTAAGGTTAACAAAGGTTGAGCAAGGCGTTGCTCCTTTTTTTATACGTCACCGTCTATACGTAAGCTACCTCTCCCGAACAGCTGTTCTTTCTTATGCATGACGGTATAGGAATTACGCTATTTTTCAGTAACTTTGCAAAAGAGAGATGTCAATTATGTCTCGCTAAGCAAATCAAAAGGTTCTCTTTTTACGTTACATATAAAAAGATTATTTAATCCTTGTAGAATAATGGAAACAATGCAACCATATTATCGTCTGATGAAATCAATCCTCTTCGTATTATTTCTTTCTTTTGGCATGATTTCGTGTGAGAAAGAAGATCCGGTTTCTACCTCTCCAACTACAAGGCAAACGGATGACTCAACTACTGATCCGACAGATCCCGATCCGACTGATCCTGTTGTTCGTTCATAATGAACAGACGGTGTTCATGTATTACCCTGGTCGAACAATCTCACTTTTTTTCTATCAGAACATTGCCGATTTGAAAAAGTATCATCGGGAAACAATATATTGAAGAATGAACGGGTGATCGTATTTATATGTACATCGGCACACCAAAGCCACTCTCTCCGAACTTGTCTATGAGAATGGCAAAGGTGTACAGAAGACTTTAAAAACTACGATTATCCGGATCCTACCTATACAACTGCAGAGGGCATCACTTCTATTTTGAACGATGTACAAACCTATGCTCCCGCCAAACGATATGCAATGATTATCGGATGCCACGGGATGGGATGGATACCTGTATCGAGAGCAGTTTCACGCAGCAGCTTGCAGATTAGTAAAAAGCACTGGGAGTATGAACATGCACCGATGACACAGTTTTTTTGGAGGAACACAAACGAAATATCAAACTGATATTACTACGCTTGCCGGAGGTATTTCGAACGCGGGCCTAAAGATGGAATATACTTTTCGATGACTGCTATATGTCTACGGTAGAGGTTGCCTATGACCTTAAAAACGTAACAAGCCACTTGATAGCTTCTACAAGTGAAATTATGGCCAATTATGGTATGCCATACGACAAGATGGCCAGTACTTAATCGGAAATATAGATTATGAAAAGATTTGTGACGGTTTCTATTCTTTTTATTCAAATTATGTGACTCCCCGGAACAATCGGTGTTACTGATTGCTCGGAATTGGACAACCTGGCGGCTATTATGAAAGAAATAAATCAGCGTTATACGTTTAACGAAGAATTAACGGGCTTTGCAAAGTTTAGACGGATCAAACCTCTGCCCATGAGTTTTGATTGCAGTGATTACGTTTCAAACTATGTTCCGATCCGGATCTATTGAGAACAATTCAACGAGATAACTGAAACGCACGGTTACCCTTAAAAAAGGTCCCCCAAAACATTATTTTACAGCAATATCCTAAATGGATAAACTATAAATTATCAATACTTTCTCCCGGAATCTTCGATTTTTGAATCTTTATAACGCTAAATCGCATGTGCTAAAAGAACGAAACAGCGTGGTTTATGTTGCCACTCATTAAGGCTACTAAAAGAAAAGCATACTTTTTTCTTGGATAATTTGCTAATTTCCCAATAGTCCGTATCTTTGCAATGTGTTTTTTTCATAGTATTAGATTTAAGGTTAACAAAGGTTGGAGCAAGGCGTTGCTCCTTTTTTTATGCCTATACTCCAAATTGCCTTTGCTTTCCTCTTGGCTTAGACATTCAATCACCCTTTAATAACTGCCATTGGAGCCAGCTCCACCAACGGCTTCACCCAAATCCCGCTCATTCGCTATCACTTGCGCAATATCTTTATAAGCTCCCGGTGCTTCATCCAGTTCATCCTGCGAACGGAGTCCGTGAATGATTCCTTGCTGGTTCATTCGCTCTTTCTCTTCATCCAGTGACAAACGGCGACAGGCATCCTTTCTTCCCATTAATCGGACCTGCACCATGCGAACAGCTTTTGAAATGCTCTCCGGATTACCCAGTCCCTCAACAATATAAGACTTGGTACCCATAGATCCGGGGATAATACCGATCTCGCCCTCATAGGCACGCGTAGCACCTTTTCGGTGTACAATCACATCCTGATCGAAGTGATTCTCCCAAGCTGCATAGTTGTGGGCAATATTAATCATAGGATCAAAGTCCGTTTCAGGTTTCACTGCCTGGATGGCTTCACAGATACGAGTCATCATCAACTGACGGTTGGCAAAAGGCAAAGGCCACACAGTAATTCATTTCACGGAAATAATCCTTTGCCATCTGTGTCTCCATTGGCAGGTAAGCTAGTCCCGATACCATTTTTCAGAATACCATTTCTCATTCCAATATTGCGCAATCTTATTATAGTGATTGGCAACCTTCAAACCAATGTTACGGCTTCGGAGTGAATCATCACCCAAACATCAGACGTTGCGGTATCTTTTGAATCTCAATAAAGTGATTTCCACCTCCCAGAGGTTCCTATCTGCTTCAAACAAGCCTCGTACTGATTCTTCAATATAGGCATCTCCTCAAAGGTCGAATCACTTGTGGAAGTAACTCCTGATCTTGCTTTTTAGTATGATGATCGAATCCCAAAGGGAATGGCCGCACGAATCTTCGACATAATGGAAGTCAAATCCGTATAACTAAAATCTTCCGCTTTTAGATTCGTCTTAATCGCACACATACCACAACCGATATCCACTCCCACAGCATTGGGAACAATCACGCCATTGGTAGCCAACACACCGCCAATAGGCATTCCTTTTCCCGCATGCGCATCAGGCATGATGGCAATATGTTTAAATGCAAAAGGCAGTGAAGTCAAATCCATAATCTGCGACATACAAGAGTCCTCTACTTCATCCAACCAAAGTTTAGCGGGTAAACGTGTTCCCATAATTACTTTTTCCATACATCTTTTCTTTTATCAATTCATATAAATCTCGTTATCGGGAGCAAAGTAAGAAGGGAAGTACGAAATCTATTTGCGTAGTTGATATTATTTTTTATTTTTGTAGAAATATATATAAAAAAGTCGTGTCTCCACAATGATTGTATCATCAAAAGTCCGGATATGGCGCCTTGATATCTATAACACTATATACAATAGAACCTAATGAAGAAGATATTAATTATCGGCGCCAACGGATTCACCGGACGCCAAATATTGAATGATTTGTCTGTTCATGCACAATATAAGGTAACGGGGTGTCTCTCTGCATCCGGATATTTCTCCGAATGATGCAGGGAAATATCGTTTCATCGAAACAGATATACGGAATGAAGCGGACGTTAGGCATCTTCTTTGAGGAGGTTCAGCCTGATGTGGTCATTAATTGTTCCGCCCTGTCCGTACCGGATTATTGCGAGACGCATCATGAAGAGGCTTATCTTACCAATGTGACCGCAGTGAGCCAACTGGCTGTTTTTTGCGAAGAATATAAAAGCCGGTTCATTCATCTATCGACGGATTTTTGTTTTCGATGGAAAGATGTTTGTTTTCGATGAAAAGATAAATGAAGATGCCGGACTGTTGTACACAGAAAAGACATCCCCGCTCCCTGTCAACTACTACGGATATACCAAATGGAAAGGAGAAGAGAAAGTGGCAGAAACTTGCAGCAGTTATGCCATTGTCCGTGTAGAAATCGTTTATGGCAGGGCGCTGCCGGGACAACACGGTAATATCGTCCAGTTGGTAATGAACCGTTTGAAAACCGGACAAGAAATCCGTGTCGTATCCGATCAATGGCGGACACCGACTTATGTTGGAGACGTATCGGATGGTGTACAGCGTTTGATAGCACATCCAACGAACGGTATCTTTCACATCTGTGGCGATGAATGCATGACCATTGCAGAGATTGCCTACCAGGTAGCAGATTATATGAAACTCGACCGTTCTCTTATCCATCCTGTCACCACAGAAAAAATGAATGAAAGCACTCCCCGTCCCCGCTTCAGTGGGATGAGTATCGATAAAGCACGAACAATGCTTGGATACAAGCCACAGAAGCTAAAAAAAGGTTCTTGCGAACTGGGAACATTTATAAGGAAGAGACAGATAGCAATTTCAAGGACTATCCATCATTTTTACGTAAACAGAAAACTACAAGAGGAATTCTGTGGTTTCTATTTATATAATTAAGAGAGTCTCCAAATGATGAACAGTGGCTATTTACACAAAATACGGGATAGTGCCCAAATTGAAGACAGTGGTAGAATTGGAAACAATACTACTTTTTTACAACCATCTATCTCGTTCCGGATATTCCTTTCTCTTTATTTATTGCATATTTATTTTGAAAATATGCAATAAATAACTATCTTTGCACCAAATTCAAAAAAAGACCAATGATGAATCAAACATTACAATTACATAACGCTAATCTTTTTCTTGCAGGAATACCTATTTTCTGTAAGTCTTGTTGCGTGCATGTGCATTGGTTCAGTGGATTCATCTAAATTTCCCAACTATTTCTTTACAGGAACTACCTGCTGACTTGTTTTATTAGCCATAGCAGTATTCCTTTCTGATTTTCAAGTAGATGTAATATCTTCTTTGAAAATTCTCTTTGTGTGTTGTCAATCATCAGTTTAACCTTAACCAAAAATATATACATTATGTTCTCTATTATATCTACCATGTTTTTAGGAATCGGCATTGGCTATGCATTGCGTAACTGAGCATCTTGCAGAAGACAGAAAAGACAATTTCTCTTACAATATTCCTGTTGCTCTTTATTCTCGGTGTATCTATCGGTTCTAATAGCCTGATTGTGAACAATCTCGGTAAGTTCGGATGGCAAGCCATTGTTCTTGCTTTGTGTCCGGTGTATTGGGAAGCCTGATTGCTGCCCGTTTGGTACTACAATTATTTTTCAGGAAAGGAGGCGAATAAAAAAAGGAGTATTTCTTTTAAGAGGAAAAAAGACGCGTTTATTCAAGAAGGAGGCGAACAATGAAAGGAAGTCTGATCGTTATAGTATTCTTTTGTGTAGGCTGTATCATGGGAGCTTTCAATAAGTTCGAGTTCGATACGCACACAGTTTCAATGTATATACTTTATGCATTAATGTTACAAGTAGGAATCAGTATCGGTTCTAATAAGAACCTGAAAGCCATTGTTTCACATTTGCACCCTAAAATGTTGCTGATTCCATTGGGAACAATTATCGGTACGTTGCTGTTTTCTGCTTTAGCAAGCCTGCTATTGCGCCAATGGAGCGTGTTCGACTGTATGGCAGTGGGAAGCGGATTTGCCTACTATTCACTCTCTTCCATCCTTATCACCCAGTTCAAAGAGCCCTCCATCGGACTGCAACTGGCTACGGAACTAGGAACCATTGCCCTACTGACTAATATTTTTCCGTGAGATGATGGCACTTCTCGGTACCCAATCATCAAGAAGTATTTCGGGAACTGGTCCTATTTCAGCGGCAGGAGTCAATTCGATGGATGTACTCCTGCCCTCCATCACCAGATATTCAGGAAAAAGAAATGATTCCCATCGCCATCCTGCACGGCATTCTGATTGACATCAGCGTTCCCGTTTTGTTTCTTTCTTCTGTAATCTCTGATATTTCTTGCGATGGTTTGACAAGAGCAAGAATGAGCATTGTGAACGAAAGACAGAGATATTTTTATGTTTGGGGCTAGGTCCAAACATAATTAGTTAATGTCCGGAAACAGCCAATAAACTTGATATCAGCATAGGAGACAGCGTCTCCTAATGCTGCCTTTATAGCGAATATTCCCATGTATTCATGTTCATCCAAATACTTGCGAATCTTCGCTATATTTTCAGCTTTCACCACCTGCTCCACTTTGATCTTTCCCGAACGGACATAATGCTCCAAATGTCCGGCAATGGTTCCCTGATACCAATTGCGAGCTTTGGCTATTTCATCTATGCTCATTCCCTGGCAGAACATTTCATAGCTGACTAATTTTGTATCTTTTTTCTTCTCCCTTCTCCGCTTCTTTTTTCTGTTTCTCTGCTTCCTTCTTCTGTTTTTCTTCCTCTTTCCGTTGCTTCTGTTCTTTTCCGTTGCTTCAGCTCTTCCCGTCGGCTTGCGGCTTCCCTATTATCAGAGATGAGCATATCCGTTATCTCCGGCCTCTCCAATTGATTCTCCGCCATATACTTACGGACAATGCCTAATATTTCAAGTCCATACCTTTTCCACCCCTTTTTGCTCCGAAATAGGGTATCGCTTCCAGAGCTCTTGGATTATCCGGTAGCAGATTCACAATTCCCATCAACGCTTTCTGCTGCATAATAACATACGCAGGAAGATTCACCTCCCTTGTTTTGGCTGTTCTCCATTCAGACAGGGCACGATAAAGCCCGGATGCAGAATATCCGTAGGAACTTCCACCTTTACCTTTTCAGCACCGCTGCGTGTACGCTCTTTCCGTTCCTTACGCTCTTTTTCTTCTCCTTCAAAGCCTTCGAAGAACCGGAGGACGTAGAATCATCTTCAAGGCTCAACATTACTTTAGCCTTCAACTTCAAATAATCCGTGATAGCAAACCTCCCTCTTGTAGACACAGCTTCCAACAAAGACTCCTTTAATCCACAACGCATCATCCAGCGCCTGCATACGCTCTGCCAACAGCTTTCTCAACTCTTTATTATCAAGAGGCATATTAGTCTTATCATACAAAGCCCGAACCGGTTCCAACTCCTTATGAAAATATCCGGCACCGGAACGAATCCGTTCCTGCAACTCCTCATTCGCCGCATAATCCTCACTCTCATGTATCAACCGGGTATACTGGTTACGAAAACGCTGGGACACTTCCACTATTTTCTCTTTTGATGCGAGGTTCCAATGCCTTTATATTCTGCCAACTGCTTCGGAAAGAGCTTATACAAATCTTCATCTATCAAACGAAGCAATCGTTTATAAGCCTGATCGATCGAATAGAAATTAAACAAATCACTCAACAAATCAAAGAAATACGCCTTTTGCATATCATTCAACTGCTGGCTGCCCGGCTTATTCTGCTCCACCGCTTTGGTGAAATTATCCACCGTAGCATCACTTATTATGGCTTCCCTGCGCAAAGGAGACTCCAACACCATACCCTCCAGCGTCTTGCAACGACTCAACGCTAACATAAGTTCTGTCCGTGCGCAAAAAGAGTTACGCGCATCAATAATGGCACGCTCAAACGTCAACCCCTGACTTTTATGTATCGTAATAGCCCATGCCAAACGAATAGGATACTGGCGGAACGTCCCCTCTATCACTTCAGTGATCTCCTTCGTCTTCATTCAACACATACTTATAATTTCCCCCACTCTTCCGGCAACAACTGAAATTTGATTTATTCCCCTTCCCCGCACGATAATGCCTGCATCATTAACAGCTACCACCTCACCAATCATACCGTTATAATACCGTTTCGGACGATGGATCATTCTTCAGGAACATTATCTGTGCTCCCTCCTTAATTGTCAGAGTTTATCCGCAGGATACGAATATTCAGGGGAAGTCTCCTTCTATCTCGGCACGAAAATGATACGCCTTGCCGGATAAAGATGCCAGTTCACGGTCATTTACTTTCTGTGCCTGATTATTATGTGTCGTCAGACGAATATATCCCTCTTCTTTCTGCGGCTGAAAGCCGGGCTGATAACGACGGTTCAGTTCATTCAACACTTCATCATCAGCCTTATTTTCCCGAATTTTATTTAATAAAGAAAGGAAGAACGTATCACTCTGACGGTATACTTTTTTAAGCTCAATCGTCATATATGCCGTTTCTTTCAATGCATGACTTGCAAAGAAATAAGGAGTCTCATAATGCTTTCTCAACAGTTCCCACTCATTGTCTTTCACGACGGGAGCCAATTGCTGCAAATCTCCAATCATCAACAGTTGCACCCCGCCAAAAGGTTTCTCTCTATCGCGATACCGCCGCAAAGTTGCATCCACCGCATCCAACAAATCGGCACGCACCATACTGATCTCATCAATAACCAGCAAATCCATACTACGGATGATGTTCCGCTTTTCTTTACTATAACGATAATGTGTCTGGGAAGAATTAAAGGTAGTTTCGGGCACGAAAGGAGCAAAAGACAACTGAAAGAAAGAATGAATCGTTACTCCTCCCACATTGATAGCTGCAATCCCTGTCGGAGCAACAATATGACCATGCGTTTGGGCGTATGTTCTTTCAATCGTCTAAGAAATGTCGTTTTCCCGGTTCCAGCTTTTCCGGTAAGAAATAAATGGGTGCCTGTATTTTCAATGAACTGCCAAGCTAGCTGCAGTTCCGGGTTATTTCCATGAAAGTTATATTGTTTTGTGCAAAGGTACAGAAAACTATATAGAGATTGAAATAAAAGTAGCAAACTTTTTTCTGGTAGAGATGAGAAGCAATCGGAGAAAGTCCCGGTCGTTTTCATTAAATAACGACCGGGACGAGAACAATAAAAAACACCAAATGTTGTGTTATATGCTTTGAGAGTTAATTTACATGATTGTTATACCAATCCGTATATTTTTCTCCTTTAGAATCTGCCCAAGCTTTTAAAGTTAGATATTCGGTATCAATAACTCTTTTTTTCAGTTACTGAAATAAAGTTCAAGATAGGAATATCAATAGCAAACGGATAAGCTCCTTCTTTATCTATGTAATAAGCATCCTTTTGAGTACCTGCTAAAGACAAGTCCGCAAGAGATGTTGCCTCATGCTTAGGCAGATGCACTTCTGTACGACCTTTTGCCCTTCTGGCATACTTCACTATGATATAAGGATTATATGACTTTAAATCTTTCTTATTGAAAGAACCGCCTGTAAATTCACGGGTTATAGTATATACCTTTTGAATAGCTTGCTTCACATTCGGACAAACAATAATAGAAGATGTTGCAGATTCCGTATGTATCCCTTCCGTAGTAGCGGAAAAAGTCATTTTTACCGAATTGTCCCTTATCTACCTGATAAGCAAAAGCATTCGCAAACACTGCACCATCATGTACAGGAGTAAATGTATCTACAATTTTAGTTACCTGGTTCTTTTTTATCAAAAGATACGGCACGATTATATTCTACGATTACGTCATTCATATCATAATCTGCCACCGCCAGGCCATATATCTTCAAAAAGCTAATGTACCGGTCTTCGTTTCAGTTACATCCGGTTTTCAGTTTCATTTCCATCAATCAGATTTATAACAGGTCTGTCATTGGGTTCCTCAACAGTTTTGATGCATTTACATAGAATAAAAGATCACAATAACTATTATTTGCCCCATCTTCTGACTCAATAACTGCGCTTGTCTCTGTCCTTTACAGATACAAAAAATTCTGTCGCTGCTGTCCCAACACCTGATTAAAGCTAATAAATTAGAGAAACCTGATGCAACTTGTTTTGTTATATCAATTTCATTCTCACTCTGATTATATCCATCAGCATACATAAACCATCCTACCGTATAACCGGCTGGAAATTCCTCTTTAGCATTACCTTGTTCATCAAAATAGAACAAACGTACTTTACTGCCACATTTCAAAATAGGCAACTGACCTCCATATACAGAGAAAGAAACATTTGGAAATATGATATACTTCTTCATATCTGACATTCCGCGCATATCAGGTTCCTAGATGTTTTAATAATAATACCCGAACGAATTATTATACATGGCATCCCGATTCAGGAAATAGAACATCCAATGCAGTCCCATCTTGTAAGCCACCGTAATATTTATAGTTCTTGGGATTGGGCGACCAAATTCATTATCAACATTCGCTATTCCATCAGGATTAAAGAAATTCTTCAAACGTTGCGTCAAACTTCCAACCGTTTCCTCTTAAGTATCACCAACGTTCCTCCTCTTCAAATGACATAAAGAGCCATACTTCCTCCCTCTCCCCATTTAGTTAAGTGTGAATACAGTCATATTATTTCCATTCAAGACATAAGGAACCGTCCCTTGAAAACCATAAGACCGCAATTATTTTTTGCTTATTAGTAGAAGCTCCTATATTTGGACATATCAAAACCAATCCATATTCATCCTTTATTTCAATGGCATACACCTTGGTAATCCCCAACTCCTATATCTACAGAAGTAGGAATATTCATCTTTCCATTAAACTTTCCGCTTTCATCCAGTGTAAATCTTAAATAAAGCTTCTCCACTCCTTGTTCTTTTACAGGTGTATTATCCACAATTTCCATCGGGATCAATGTCATAGACTTCAATAAGAGCCTCGCAAATCCGGGTAATGCATAATTCACATCAAGCTGACACATCTCCACGTGTTTCGAATCCAAAATATTCTTCAGGATTGCTCTTTTTCTTTACAATTAGATCATACAAATCCTTTTTCTGCACATCCTACTGCACACCGATAAATACCGTTGCAACGAAAGTTCAATAAATGCTTAATTCTCATAATCTATATATATTTTTTAAGTTTGTTTTGTCTAGGCATAAAACCCATAATCAAGCCCAATTATGCCAATCCATCAGTCGGTGAGCCAGTTCGGCAGCCTCCTGATACGTTGGTTTGTCGGAGAGCGTTGAAGAAACCTCCTGCGGTTTGAAACCCATCCGTTTGGCCGCTTCATCCACCTTCTTGCCTTACCGGGAATATCAAGATATTATCCTGTCCTAAAGTACGGAATTCCCCGATAGTCTGCATCATCATTTTGATGACATTGGCGTTGAAAGCACCACAAAGAGAAGTGTTCGAAGAAAAACAACGATTGCTACACGCTTCACTTCACGCTCCTGCACGTAGGGAGATTCGATAGGCAGGTCCGCGCTTAGGAAGTTAGTCAGAATCTTGTTCAACTTCTTTTGATAAGGCAGCATATTCTCAATGGCCCCTTGTGCCTTGTGTAATTTGGCAGAAGCCACCATCTTCATTGCTGAAGTGATTTTTCGGGTACTTTTTACCGAATTTATTCTGGTTTTTACTTCTTTCAGTGAAGCCATAGTGATAATTAAAAATTAATAATTAAAAATTAAAGGGCGATCTGATTTATAAAAAAGCCAATTAGATAAATCAATGACCGATTAGATAAATTGTTTCGTGACCATAGCGGCAGTCTCTTCTTTCGATAGCCTTTTTAATCACGTTATCATCGATCACGCCCGTTTTCAATATGTCCAATACATCCTCCTGATGATTCAGTTGCAGAGATTCGATGAAGCTGCGTTCAAAGTCCTGCACCTTATCCAATGGACATCATGTAGAAGTCCGTGCAAAAACACAGTAGAGAGGATAGCAATCTGCTGTTCTACGGGCATCGGGCTGTATTGAGGCTGAATCAACAGCTGGCCGTTCTTACGTCCCTTGTCAATCGTCAATGCGGTAATCGGGTCCATGTCGCTACTGAACTTGGAGAAGGCTTCCAGCTCACGATACTGTGCCTGGTCGATCTTCAATGTTCCCGCCACCTTCTTCATAGCCTTAATTTGCGCATTACCTCCCACACGGGAAACAGAGATTCCGACGTTGATAGCTGGGCGGTTCCCTTGGTTGAATAAATCGGTCTCAAGGAATATCTGTCCGTCGGTGATAGAGATCACGTTGGTCGGGATATAAGCCGATACGTCTCCCGCCTGAGTCTCGATGATAGGCAATGCCGTGAGCGAGCCACCGCCTTTGACAATTCCCTTCAGACTTTCCGGAAGATCGTTCATTTCGCGAGCCACTTCCTCCTGACTGATAATCTTGGCTGCACGTTCCAACAGACGGGAGTGCAGGTAGAAAATATCACCCGGATACGCCTCACGACCTGATGGACGGCGAAGAATCAGCGAAACCTCACGATAAGCCACCGCCTGCTTGGAAAGGTCATCATAAACCACTAACGCATGACGACCGGTATCACGGAAATACTCGCCGATGGCAGCACCTGCAAACGGAGCGTAATACTGCAACGCAGCCGGGTCACCAGCCGTGGCAGCCACCACAATCGTAGTCCAGTGCTCCGTACTCACGAAGCGTATTAACGATAGAAGCAACAGTAGAACCCTTCTGACCGATAGCTACATAGATACAATATACAGGGTCGCCTGCCAGGAAGTTAGTGCGCTGGTTGATAATCGTATCAATCGCAATGGCAGTCTTTCCCTGTCTGGCGGTCGCCGATAATCAACTCACGCTGTCCGCGACCGATAGGAATCATGGCGTCCACAGCCTTCAATCCCGTCTGCAACGGTTGGTTCACAGGCTGACGGTAGATTACCCCCGGAGCTTTCCGTTCCAAAGGCATATCATACAGTTCGCCGCCAACCAGCCCCTTGCCGTCGAGCGGTTCGCCCAGCGGGTCGATCACACGTCCCAGCATGCCCCTCCTACACGGATGGAGGCGATACGTTTGGTACGCTTCACGACGAATCCCTCTTTGATTTTGTCCGTCGGACCCAACAGCACAGCACCCACGTTGTCCTCTTCGAGGTTCATCACGATTGCTTTGATACCATTATCAAACTCCAGCAATTCATTGGCCTCGGCGTTCCGCAGTCCATAGATACGCACTACGCCGTCACTCACCTGGAGCACCGTACCGATTTCGTCAAGTTGCACATTGGCGTTGATTCCTTCGAGCTGCTTGCGCAATATATCGGATACTTCGCTTACTCTTATATTTTCAGACATTATACAATTCTCCTATTCTTATCAATAAATTGTTGTTTCACTCGCTTCAACTGCGTGGCAACGCTTGCATCCAACCGATAGTCGTTGATATCAAAGATAAACCCACCTTCGATCGAAGGATCTATCACCGTTTCGAGTTCCATCTGGGCGTGCAAGATATGCTCTGCTGCGGAACGAATCCGGTTTTCCGTTTCCTTATTGACGGGAACGGCTGTAATCAGCTTTCCTACTCCAATATGTTTCAACTTCCGGTAGAGATCCAGATACATCAGGCTGATAAATTGCAGATAGCCTTCACGCCTGTTTCGCAGTACCAAAGTGATAAATTGGACAAACTCTCTGGTCGATTTACCGTCACCATCGGCAGCTGTGCAGACTAACGCCAACTTTTCCTTGGTCGTGATGACGGGATTATCAAGCGCTTCGCGCAGACCGGGCTGTTCACAAAAGCTGTGCGACAGGGTCAGAAACTCCTGATACAACCTGTCTTCCAGACCTTTTTCCTGTGCGTATTCAATGATAGCTTTCGCATACCGCATTGAAATTATTCCGACTTCCATCTTCCTTAGTTCTTATTCGGGGTTAGTACTTCATCCAGCATGCGGTCGATCATGCCCATCTGTGCATCCTTGTCCTCAAGACTCTTGCGGAGCACTTTCTCGGCGATGTCAACAGAAAGCACGGCTACCTGGCGACGGATGTCGCGGATGGCTTCGTCTTTCTCTATCTGGATTTGTTGTTTCACCGCATCCAGTTCTTTTTGTGCGGCAATTTCGGCTTGTTTACGGGCCTCGTGAACAATCTTGTCACGTTCTTCCATTGCTTCCCTCAAGATGCGTCCTTGTTCTTTGTTGGCGGCAGCCACCAATGCGTCGCCTTCCTCTTTCAGTTTAGACAACTGGGCATTAGCCTCTCTCGCCACCTCCAAAGACTGGTCGATATAGGTCTTACGGCCTTCCACCATCTTGATGATGACGGGGAAAGCCGTATTTCGCCAATATCACGAACACAATCCCGAATGAGAGAAACATCCAGAACAGCAGGCCACTATCAGGTAATAGTAATGACATAATCTTTATTTACGATTTTACGATTTACAATTTACGATTTCGCGGTTGATCATGATTTGAAACATGGTTCACGCCTGCGAAATCCGCTTGTTATATACCTGATTAGAGGAAGAACACCAACAGACAAACTACTACCGCCAACAGGGCCACACCTTCAATCAAGGCGGCGGCGATAATCATGTTCATACGGATGTCTCCCGATGCTTCCGGCTGGCGTGCGATAGCTTCCATAGCCGAACCACCAATCTTACCAATCCCCAAACCAGCTCCGATTACTGCAAGACCTGCACCGATAGCTGCACCTAATTTACTAACTCCTACTGCTGCTGCAGTGGCTTGTAACAATACTGATAGTAACATAATTTTCAGTTTTAAAATGGTTTATATTTTCTCTTGTTTATT
>VOFI01002351.1_pt1 | contig 30023 bp, 34 predicted proteins | sample 5384131 | NCBI WGS metagenome assembly VOFI01 (sample SAMN12384728, study PRJNA508395) | human gut metagenome | isolation source: healthy gut H | host: Homo sapiens
GAACCATTTAATTTAGCGAAGAAGCCCTCTTTTTCATTAGACCCGGTCTTTTGAAGAACGATATTGTCACCCCAATTTAACGAACCGTTGAAATATCCGCTTACATAAAATATTCCCCAAATCATCACTCAAATCTCTTTACCTTCGCTCGATGTATCTCCCGAAGCCGATTTGCTCCACAGGAGCTTTCCATCAACGTCAAAAGAGATAACAAATAAAATGATCTGCTCCCGATACATGCGTGACGGTTTCGGTAGACAATCCGGCAGATCCTTCCACGATTATCTGATTACGTTACGGCCACAGCATTCGAAGCCCCGAAATACCCTTCAACACTTCTTATTTTACCTGTTCTCGAATTGATAAAACTGCTCGGGATAAAGCAGATATTTCTGTTCTCAATATAAAACTCTCGTTTTTCCTCCGACTCATTCATTAGATTTCCATTCGCAGCATTGAAAACACCACAAATGACAGGATTCCCATCTTCTCCTACGGTTACATCAGGAGTTCCATTTTTTCACGAAATTTAGAACCGATACTGGTCGCCCATAAAATTTCACCGTCTTTATTGAACTTCACAAGTAGATAATCTTCGCCCCAGTTGTTTGTAACGGCCAAAGAAGTAGAAGAACCGGCTTTGAGAGGCATTTCCAAAGGTGCACTCGATACATTGCCAAAAAGTAGCCACGGCATACAAGTTCCCGGCCTCATCGGCAACCACCGAATTGAACATCTCCCAATTACGCACACCACCGAATGTCTTTGCCCACACAGCCTCACCGGTAGCAGCATTCAGTTTAGCGATATAATAATCCATTTCCCCCTGTGAGACCAATGGAATTCCAAACACGGATACCGGGTGTTCCCCCTTTACATTGGTTCTGACACCTCCGACTACATAGAGATAATCACCGACTTCACAAACCGATGTCACCTGACTATTATTGGCAGACTCCTGCACACACACCATATTGCTCCAAAGGAGTTTTCCATCAGCCGATATTTTCGTCAAAATACCAGCACGGGTAGTAGACTCTTGATAGGGATTTTTAATTTCATCGAAAGTTCCGTCATCTTTCATTATCTGAAAAGAATTGGCATTGATCGATATATACATATCCCCATTCTTCGTTACGGCCAAAGCCTTTTTGTTCATCGGCCGTATGATCGGCTCCCAAACTTTTTCCAACAATAAGTTGTCCAAATACAGCCATAGGGGACAACAATAATGCACAGCAGACCCCAAAAAGCTGTTTCTTACTAAAAAAATAGCATTTGTTTTCATAGTTTATCATTTTTATTTTTTACTGAAAAAAGAAAGTGTTTCGCATAATTAACATTCAATGAATCAAGCCTCTTCGATTGAATAGTCAAACGGTAGATAAAATCTGTAAAATCTTTTTGTTCTTGCCGACTCCACCCAACTTCGGCCAACGCTATGGCCCTCGGATAAGCCATATATTCGGCATGCTCGGGAGTAGCAATGTATTTCCGTCCAAAGATTTCCCTGAATGCCTAAAATATATCGACCCTGTTCCGATGTTAATTTTTCGGTAGGATTATAGGAATAAACCGAATCTAACGGTAGGTAACCATAAATAGCCAAAGGCTCATTATCCCGGTCTTCCGATTGATAATAATCGAGATAGCAAAATCCCGAGGAGTCATGATAACAGAATGGTTCATTTTTGCCGCTTTTATACCTCCTGCTTCTCCCCTCCAAGACATGACAACGGCATTAGGCGCGATGCCACCTTCTAAAATTTCGTCCCAGCCAATAATTTGCCGGTCATGTGCATTGACAAACTCCTCCATTCGTTTTATAAAATAGCTTTGGAGTTCATGCTCATCTTTCAATCCCAATCGTTTTATATTTCGTTGACAAACCGGACATTCGGACCAACGGTCTTTCGGACATTCATCTCCTCCTATATGTATATATTTCGAAGGAAAAATTTCAAAAACTTCGGATAGCACATCTTCCAGAAGTTTAAAACTGCCTTCCTTCGTACATAGGACTTCTTTATGAACGCCCCAATCGCACGAGACTTCGTAGTTTTTATGAAAACAGGCCAACTGAGGATATGCGGCCAGAATCGATTGAGTATGTCCCGGCATTTCGATTTCAGGAATAACCTCAATAAATCTCTCGCGGGCATATTCGACAATTTCCCGCAATTCATCTTGGGTGTAATATCCACCATGAGGTTTTCCATCGTATTTACGAGGTACATCATTTTTATGTCCGGCAATACTTTGTTTGCGCCAAGCCCCCACAGAAGTAAGCCGCGGATGCGATTTTATCTCGATGCGCCACCCTTGATCATCGGTTAAATGCAGATGCAATACATTCAATTTATACAAAGTCATTATATCGATGTTTTTCTTGATAAAATCCAACGGGAAATAATGACGTGCCACATCAAGCATAAACCCTCGATGTTTGAAACGAGGTTCATCGTAGATATTCACGCAGGGCACTTGCAGTATCACATTTTCGTCACATATTTTTTTCTCGCATTCGGCCGGAAGCAATTGACGCAATGTTTGCACTGCATAAAAAGCACCAGCACCACCCTTCGAGGCGATAGTTATCGTACGAGGGGACACATCGAGTCTATAAGCCTCATCATGAGCGATCGTATCGCAAACGGTAAAAACGATTTTGTTCCGGGCTTCTTCACCGGTTCCTATCTGAGCTTTGCAACTTCCTGTCTGTTCCACAAAGGTTTTTAAGAAAGTTTGCTGCTCTTTTTTTTCTTCATCATCTGTTTTCAATTCAATTACCACACTGTCTCCAAACGTAAATTCGCCTGGTTGCATGTCTAACGATAATGGTTTTGGGTATAAGGGGGCAATTATCATTTAATTTATCGGTTTGGCCTTTACAAGAGACTAAAACGGATAAAAAACAAGATAAAACAATATCGTATTGTTCGTATATTTTGCATAATTCCTATCGTTATTTACTGAATTCTTTCTCTAATAATACTTTTCCATCAATTTGCTTAACTTGAACTTTCAGCAGATCTTCCGAACCAAACATTGTCACACAGAGTTATTGGAGTTCACTATTATAGGGAAAGCTGTAACTTTCCCCTTATCCATAAATCCGAATGCGTGATTATGCCCACTTAACATCAAATCGATACGGACACTCTCCAATAGGGGGAGCAACTGTTTGCGTAGTCGTTCAGAGCCATACCAACCGCCTTTCCCAAAAGGAATATGAGACAAGACTACCCGAAAAGAGGCAGCTCTAAACTCCGGACTTTCCAATTCACGAGCCAACCACTCCTTTTGTTCAAGTATATAATTATCAAAGTCTACCAGACCCGAATATTCCACATCTGTATCGGGTTTATCTTCACCGCTATCTAACACGATGAACCGAATGGGGCCATAGGTAAAAGCGTAATAGAACTTCCCTTCGGGACCGGCAAGGTATCGGGAGAAATTACGGGCATATGCTCCACGAGTTTCATGATTACCCCTTACATATACAAATGGTTTTCTAGAATGCGAACAGGCCGACCGATGTATCTAAAAACCGGTGAAAATATCACTTTGCTTGTTAATATAGTTACACATATCCCCACAAAACACTACCATATCGACATTTTGCGGTGGGGCCATTTCCAACAATTTTTTCTGCAAATCGTTCTTCCCATGTATATCGTTTATCATAACCATCGACAATGTTTCCTGTCTGCCATCGAGTGTTGTAAAAGTCAACGGTTTTTTCCAGATATCGGTAGAAACGATGTTACCCAAAACAGGACGATAGGGCAGCAACTCTTTTACCTCTTGTGACAATACTCGGTAAAAATAGGTCGTGTTTTTTCAAGCCCCGTAATCGTTACGCGATGCAATGTGTCGACGCAACACAACCCGTCTTGTGAGGCATAGGCTTTTCGCGGCAATTGGGGTAGAAGCTCTTACCGGCTTCCTTTTTTGCTGAATTCCACCCACGATTTACAAGGCTTATCGGTTGTCCACACGACTGTCACTTCGTTCTCCGACAAGTTTTGTAAATAGGGACCGTGGGTAATTTTTACCGAAGGTTGCCCGGCTATGGCATAGAGCGGGAATACTATTCCTATAATCCAAACTCTTATTAGTTTCCTGAGCATATTTATTTGTTTAATGCATGAATTCTACTTATAAGGCCCGATCTCTCGGTCTCTCAACACATCGAGACCGGGCCTTTCCAAATCTATCTAAAAAGTGTGTCTGTATATTCGACCGCCTACCACCCCGGATTTTGGACTAAATTCGGATTGATATTTATATCTCTGGAATCCAGCGGATAGAGATAGTGTTGTGGCACATTAAAAGTTTTCGTCGGCTCATTACTGTTTCGCAATGTCAGATAATTTTCTGCTGACTGCGGAGATTGAGTCGTAAATCCTGCCGGAAAACAATTCCATCTTTTCTGAACCTTATTGAAAGTCAGATGCGCAATTTTCCAACGACGAGCATCGAAGAATCGATGGCCTTCATACATGAGTTCAATCGTTCTTTCTTGTCGTATAATCTCGCGATAGTCTTTCCCCTGCAATCCCTGCCAAGAAGTCTCGACATTGGGGATACCGGCATGGGAACGAATATCATTCAAATAAATGAGAGCCTGCCCATCAAGTCTTCCATAATATTCATAATAAGCCTCCACATAATTGAGATAGAGCTCTGTCAAACGAACCAACGGAAAAGCCGTAGCCCTCACTGCCACCTGATTATTGGCGAAACTCGTATTCGGATGTAAATATTTTTTCCACAAATAACCATTGGGAGTGATATTATCTTTCAAGGGATCATTCCCGTTCGTCTGATTGGTTTCAGGATTAATTTCGCCCATTCTCAAATACAACGTATAACCTTTTCCTCCTTTTATTCCATCTCTGCCGTCCAATTCGAAATTGGTTGCCCGGTCGTATGCAATATCGGCATAGAAACGAGGTTCCCGATTCAAATGCAATCTCACGGTCTTTTCTCCCGTCTCAGGATCGGTCGTTATTCCAAATCTTCTATCATATTGGAAAGACGGGTCTTTATCAATGGGCAATCCATTCTTTGTTAAATAGGTTTCCACCATTTGCATTGAAGGAGCCAAGCCCCCATAAGGAACAGTGGTAGATCCTTGTGACAATCCGCGAGGCGCGATCATTTGTTGAATATTCATTCGGGACCCTGTGTAAGCCCAAATAATATCTGTATTTCCCGCACTCGGCATAGTCACCAACGACCAACGATGATTAAAATATCCTTTTTCAGCATCGCTTATTCCAACCGGAGCCTGCAAATGGGTATACAAATCATGTCCGGCTGCATGCGCTTCATTGATAGTTATCTCGGCTGCATCTAAGGCTTTTTTCCATTTTTCCTTATCATACTGCAAACTAATTAATTGTTCTCCATCTTTATTCTTAAAGTCGCTGTAATATTCACTATTCCCATTAAACAAAGGACTTGCGGCATACAATAACATACGTGATTTTATTCCTTTTGCCGCAGCCCGCGTGGGAGCTCCATATTTATCGGAAGTTTGGATAGGCGGCAGTAAAGGAGCCACTTCGTCTAAACGATCGGCGATCCATTCTACACACTCATCGTAAGGACGACGTTTCGGGAAGGCCAACTCACCGGTAGCATCCAATGGAATTTCCCTGTCTATCAACACAATCGGGCCATACAATCTTAACAACAGATAATGATAATAAGCTATCAGAAATTTGGCTTGCGATGAAAAATCGATTATTTCTGCTGCGGATATTCCCGGTACACTTTCTACTCGATTCAAAAAATGTATAGCATTGACGAATAGCGCCATAAAGATTGTACGCTTTACAACGACTCGATTGTGTAGGACTTTTGAAATAAGACCAATAATTATATATGGGATCGGCTGCCGTTTGAGACCCAATATTCGCGATTTTGGAGTAATGCCATGTCGTAGCCCACTGAGAAGTTATGCACACTTCATCACTGGCTCCATTAAATTGCGGCTCCCCCGTTATGATCACTCGACTCGGGCATAAAAGAATAACAAGCGTACAAAAAATTCCTTGCCGAATTTACGCTGGCAAAAGCCTCTTCCAAAGTTCCTTTCTTCTCAGGTTCAGAATCCAGATAATCACAACCGGAAACAGTAACGAGTATCCCTAATACTAAGAATATATTTTTAATTGCTTTCATAATCGTTTTAGAAATTAAATTGAACACCCAGATTGAAAACTCTCTGTAAAGGATATACCAATCCATTGCCACTGTTAGATCCGCCTCCGATCTCAGGATCCCAATACTTAAAGCCCGTAAATGTCAATAAATTACTACCGGCAATATAGGCTCTCATAAATTTGTAGGAATATCCTATCTCGGCATTTTTCAATCTCAGGAAAGAACCATCTCTCAACCAGAACGTCGACTTCTGGTATGTATTCGTATTATCTACATTGTGCGCCAACCTCGGATACTTCGCATTAGGATTGGGATTAGATGCCGACCAATAGTCATCTGCCACAAATTTCAAAACATTCTTATGATAGATATCGAACGGATGTATATCGTCCAAATAAATAGAGACTTTTCCCGCACCCTGGAAGAATACAGAGAAGTCCCAATTCTTATATTGGAAAGAGGCTCCGAAACCATATACAATCTGTGGGATATAAGGATTTCCGATATAGGTACGGTCATACTCGTTAACCACCCCATCTTCATTCAAATCCTGATATTTTATATCCCCCGGTTTTATATTAGGCATGATAGCCTCTTGACTGGGACTATTTTTAATATCTTCCTCATCTTTAAATAACCCCAGCGCTATATAAGCCGGCCCGACACGATTCAAGGCTCCGCCTCTCTCGTATTGATAACTAAACGGATAATGGGGCTCATCTTTCTCCAATATTTTATTTACAGCATAAGTAAAGTTCCCTTTAACCGAAAGAACAATATCTTTGGAAAACGCATGATTATATTCCAAAGACATATCAACTCCTCTATTCGTCACTTTTCCCACATTGGCTACCGGATTAGCATCACCAATTCCTATCGTAGGCGAAATAGTTTGCCGAGTCATTAAAATTTTGTCCCTATTTTCATGAAAGTAATCGGCAATCAACAAGAATTTTTGATCGAACAAACCCAATTCTATACCCACATTTGCTTTTTTAGCAACCTCCCAAGTAGCATTTTCATTACCGTATGTCGTTATGATAGCTCCGGCCTCGGTAGCTTTGAAATCCTCACCGAAAGCATATCCGGCTCCATTCATATTGACATTGGTATATCCGGGAAAACGAACAGAAGAATTAGAATTTCCAACCGTTCCATACGATCCTCTTAATTTCAGCAGACTAATCGTCTTATTCAAAGGGGCAAAAAAAAGCCCTCGTTCGAAATAATATAACCGAGCGCATAGGACGGAAGAACCCGAACCGCTTACCTTTGGCGAAATTGTCACTCCCATTATATCCGAAATTAAACTCAAAGAAATAACGTTTATCAAAGTCATACGTAAATCTTCCGGCCATACCTTGATTCAACTCTCCGAGAGAAGAGTTATAATTAGCCGGATTACTACTATAAACCCCTCGTTGTAAATAAATCAGTTGCGCTGAAATATCATGAAGATCGGCAAACTTTCTTTGATAATCTAACGAAACATTAAAATTGAATAACCTATCACCCGAATAGGCTTTGGTAAAAAGAAAACGCATCGGTTCCATCGTTATTGACATTTCTCAACTTCCAAGATTGATTTCCCGTAATAGGATCGGTAACAATCGTGTTCGGGTCGATTTCGAAATAATAGGGAGTATAAGTACGATTCAAAGTCGTAGAAGAGAAATGCTTCATAGAGAATAAACCTTTAACAGACAATCCCTTAGTAATAAACTTCAAATCTTGGTCTATATTAAACGTCGCCATCGTCGTAATGCGGAACATTTCCTTTATACCGGAAGCCAGTTCGGCATACGGATTCGGATAACGGTTGAGTTGGGCGCCACCCGATTTATTACCCCATGCGATATAATTCGTACCCGCGATTTGAGGAAATTTCACCGGGAAATAGGTAGGCTGTGCCCACATTACCCGATTAAAGATCGTATTGATACTATTATAAGGGCCCTTGTAATCTTGTATTTGAACATTTAATTTCACCCCCATTTTGGTAGTGGACGAAATATGAGTATTTACATTGGCTTGAAACGAATACCGCAAATTCTGAATATTATTCTTTAACGGATTTTCTTTTGCTTCTTGTACCAATCCCATATCGTTATTAAATGTCGCACTGACAAAATAATCCATGTTTTTCGACCCACCGGAAACGTTTATGTTCGCAGCCTGATTAAACGTGACATCTTTAAAAATAATATCATACCAATCGTTATTGGGATAAAGGTAAGGATTGCGGTTCTCAATAGTTCCTTGAATCTGATCGTCGGTAAACTGAGGATTCGCTCCGGGAGTACGAGCTTCGATCGCTTCATTAAACATCTTCATATAAGTGACACCATCGGCCAGTTCGGGAATCTGTGTAGGCATGGACATTCGCCCTTCGACACGAACATTTATCGTAGGTTTTTGATTCATTCGACCCGATTTGGTCGTAACCAAAAGAACGCCATTCGCCCCACGCGAACCATAAAGGGCCGTTGCTGTAGCATCTTTCAAGACAGAAAAACTCTCGATTGTTTCCGGTGCTAAGGCATTCAAATCATACGTGCTGGATTCTGTTCCATCAATTAATATCAAGGCATTCTGAGCTGAACCCGAAGCGAATGTACTGACTCCTCGTATCCAAAAATTCGCACCGTCGGCTCCCGGCTCCCCGGTTTTCTGAACCGATATTACGCCGGCAATACGACCGGCAAACGTGTTAGTAAGGTTGGTAGTGGGCACACGAAGTTCACTGGCTTTTACCGATTGAATAGCACCGATCACACTCTCTTTTTTTCTGTTTACCGAAACCCCGACAACGACTTCGTCAAAGAGATGTATTATTTTCCTGTAAAACCACAGTCACATTTTTTTTTCGTGCCATAACTCACCTCCTGCGGTTGAAACCCAATATAAGACACCAACAGAACTCCTTTGTCGGGGACTTCGATGGAAAAATTTCCTTCTATATCGGTCGCCTTTCCCGATTTCTCGCCTTTTACAATCACATTAGCTCCGATAACGGCTTCTCCCTTACTATCGATAACCGTACCCGTAAGCAGGCGCTTATCGACATTTGAAGAAGCATTTGACCGGCTTTTACTGAGAACTATCTGCTTTCCGTTTATAGAATACGTAATATCGCTCCCTTTAAACAAAATATCCAGAATTACGGAGATAGGTTGATCTTTCTGCGATATATCGATCCTCTGACCGACATCTACTTGCTGTTTATTGTACAAAAAAAAGAGTAACTGGTTGTTTCCTCTATATAATTCAAAACGCTTTCGAGAGTAGCATTTTTCATATTGACGCTTACTAATGGATCACGTGTATGATTATCTGCACCGAAAGCCATAACATTACAGCAAACCAACAAAAGCGAGCAAATTTTTATAATTAGAAGATTCTTAGGCAGAAATTGTTGCTTCCTACCTTTCAAAATAGAAATAAAGTTCATACATTTGTGTTAGTTTAGTTGGTATTTAAGGATAATAAACTCTAAGTGTTATCTTTCCGCTAACTTATGAAGGGTGGATATGGAGGAAGGTTCCACCCTTCTTTATATGGCGGATAATTCTTTCTATTCTATCTAATCCGTCTTTCTCTTCATAATATAAAATTTTTTAAGGTTATTCATAATTATTTTCTATAATCTCACTACTTCGATATATCTCTTGGAATAAACGCCATTAGGCATAGCTTTCTCGGAAGTTTTTTCTATGTATTTCATGGGAACAGTCAATTTCATTAACCGTAGAATCTCATCGAGCGTTTCTCCCTGAAAGGTCGCACGATACATATGTTTCGCCAAATCTTTGTCCATCACCACAATATCGGCATTGTAAACTTGTCCTATCTTTCGGAATACATCGTCCAAAGGTTCATCTCTAAAAATTAATTTGCCATCTTTCCATGCACACCATTTATAAGTATCGACCTCTTCTACACGATAATTCTGCCGTTTCGTATTATAATTTATTCTTTGTCCCGGTTTCAAATTCAACCGTTCTTTACTCCTATCCAACTCAACCTCTACAACGCCATTAACCATGGTCACAGCATTTATCGTATCATTGCTATAACCTTCTACATTAAAAGCCGTACCTGTGGCTTTAACTTCCATGTCCTCGGTATACACAATGAAGGGATTTTTTCTTATCGGAACGGACTTCGAAAAAGGCTTCTCCATTCAAGTAAACGCTACGCTCTCCGGCCTTAAATTTCGTAGGATATTTCAATTCACCACCAGAATTCAACCATACGATAGAACCATCAGGCAAATTCATTTGTATACGAGTTCCATAAGGAGCCGATATTTTCTGATAACTTATTTTAGAATAATCTTGTTCTACAAACCTATCGGCAACCATATATATCAAGGCAAACAAAATAGGAATAATTAAAACTGCGGCAACTCTACTCCAATAACGATATATGCGTATCACACGTTTTCTCGTAAACCCATCTTCAACTTTATCCGACTCAAAGCCTTAGTCGTCGAAATAGACCGTACATCAAAAGCAGGATGCGTCACCTCCCACAAATTTTTCATTTTTAAGAAGTAATCATAATTATCTTGGTTCTTCGAAATCCACATTTCAAGCACACGCTTATCCTGTGATTCCAAATTTCCAGATAGATATCTTACAATAAGACGGTCAATATTCTCGTTCGATAATTCCATTTTTATCCCTTTCTATTAATAAGACGTTTATCCCCAAAAATCCACAATGAAAACAGAATTTTTTTATCTATCGTACAAATAAAACAGCAATCAATAAGAAAAAATCTTTCAAAAAAGAGTCCGCAATGTTTTTAATGACTGGCTTATACGAACTTCAACCGTACGTTCCGAGACATTCAGTTTTTTAGCGATTTCTTTATATTTTATACCTTTTATCCGGCTCAATACGAAGACCTCTTTTTTGAGCTTTCGGCAATTTATTTATCGCTTTTTTATATGATCTTGTAATTCGGAATATAAAATATATTCCTCGGTATTGGAGCTCGATAATACCGAGTTTTCATTTACGTAATCAAAATAATCGTTCCTGACATTTTGATGCCTCATGTAATCGAAACAACGATTCCGAACGGAAATTAATAGATAAGATTTTAACGATCTCCCCACAGACAGTGTTTTCCGGTCATACCATAAATGCATGAATAAGGATTGAACTATATCCTCACAAACTTGTCTTTCGCGAAGATAGCTCCCCGCATAAAGAAGAAGGTCCTTATAATACAATTTAAAAAATAGAATCAAAAGATCTTTCATCGTCCAAAGCTAATCTCGCATCAAATCATCGTCACATGCTTGTTGAAAAGTTTCGTCATTCGAGATCAATGATTCCGATAAAATATTTAAATCATATATTTCTTTGTGATTCATAGTCTTATAACTTAACTTCTAAAAATGAATATTCAAAATAGGTGATGAATTTCTTTCCTCAAAGATATAATAATATTATAAAACTAATCACCAATTAAAAAATCTTAATGAAAAATTCTTATAAAAAATTACAGTTATCCCCACAATTACAGTTAATTATAATAAATTAAATTGGAGAAATATCACAATTATTTAATATTATAATTAGACCATTTAAGAATATAAGGGTTCAGTAGAAAATTCATGGGGATAGCCCTGAATGTTAGCGAATGAGAGGGGATTGTATCTACTCTTCTCCTCTGCCGTGTACCGTAGCCTTACAGGACGTTGTGACGCAATATAGAGAAGAGATACCGAAGAAACAATAGTTTCTGAGGAGGAGAAGGGTTGAAAAAAGATTTCATAAGATTTTTAGCTGTAAGGGTTAATCCCCTCGTCTCATAGGCATTCTCCCTATATTCCCTTATGAAAACGGAAACACCTCGTAATGCTACGGAGCACGGCAGAGGAGGAGGAGAAACTTGATTATTTTCACTGCGGGTATTTTCTAACCCCTCCGTCACTTCGTGACACCTCCCCTATATTTTTTGCATTGCAAAACACAGAGGAGGAGGTTTAATGCCCTTCTATCACACTATTTATCAATGAGAAGGATCGTGTTTGGCCTCCTCCTCTGCCGTGCTCCGTAGTGTGGCGTTAGCCATATAGGGGAGGTGTCACGAAGTGACGGAGGAGTTGAGAAGATATTATATAATCTTTGATTGAGGAGTTAGAAGTATAAAACGGGCAATCCCCATTAATTATCGACAGAGCCTAAAAATCTACTGGCTCAATATAAGATTTTTCTATCGAGACAAACAAAAAGCAGATTGCGATTTTTCTCGCAACCTGCTTTATGTGGTCCCACTTGGGCTTGAACCAAGGACCCCCTGATTATGAGTCAGATGCTCTAACCAACTGAGCTATAGGACCGGCACGGATATTTCCGTAAGCGTGTGCAAAGATAGATGTTTTCAAAGAAAACCCCAAAATATTTTTTTATTTTTCTTCAAAGGGAATATAAAGACGGTTGAAATCACCCCTTCTCTATCGTACCCCAATATACCTCGCCTTTCCATGAAACAGCATAAACAAAAATTGTACAAGCATTTCTCCTCTGCTCAATACGGTTGTACCATCGACCGTCATGCTTCCGTCAACTAAGAAGCTGTTTTAAATTTATTGAGAAATAATATTATCATTGCAGGCAGGTATGTTCCGGCCCTATTGAGCCCCTGTCTCGCATCTTGAATCCCTTGATTTTTGTCAATAGCCCGCTATTGACTGCGTATCTCGGACTCCAATCTGCTTCAACATAGGTCTTAATCTGTCTCGGAATAAATTTAAAACAGCTTCTAAAAATTTTTCTATGCAGCCAGAATACCGCACAAAATTCACTACTTTTTGCATAAAATGCGAGAATAGGTAACACCCGAATGTAATCAAGCAAATTTATTTTACCCTCGGTTCGCCCTATTTTCGCTGCACTTAAAACTGTATTTATGAATACGTCTTTGGCGGGTATCCGGAATTTATTATTCGATTTAGGTGGAGTTATTATAAATCTCGACCGGCAACGTTGCGTCGATGCTTTAACGGCATTAGGCGATGAAAAAGCCGATGAAATGCTGGACCTATCCGTCCAACGGGGAACACTCATGGATTTGGAAGAGGGAAAAATATCCCCAAGCGACTTTTTCAAGTGCATGCGCCAAAAGATAGGGAAAGCCGTTTCGGACGAGGAAATCGTCCATGCCCTTAACGAACTTTTAATCGGGATTCCCTCGACCGTTTGACTCTATTACGGAAATTGAGACAGCGATTCAACGTTATGATGTTGAGCAACACGAATCCTATCATGTTCGATACCAAAATAGCCGAGTGCTTTGCACAAGAGGGATTATCGATAACCGATTATTTCGATGACGTTTATTTATCCTACCGATTAAAATCTTGTAAACCAGACATCGCTATTTTCAAAAAAGTGATCGAACTATCCGTATTGTTCCGCAAGAGACTTTATTTTTTCGATGATTCTCAAAAGAATTTAGATGCTGCGGCCAGCCTCGGATTCAAGACTTTCTCGTAACACCCGACAGGGATATAGTAACATTTTTCAATACCCAATCGATAGATGACTTCTGAATATAAAGGTATCACAAACGATCAAGCCGCTTTTGCAGCACTCGGTGTATTCGACGGTGTACATACGGGGCATCGAGCCGTTATCGAAAAAAAGTAAAAAGAAGAAGCGGCTATGAGAAACTTATCGTCGGCAGTCATCTCATTTCGCACACACCCGCAGCAGGTACTTCACCCCGAAATACCTTTTCGCATGTTGACATCGCCCGAAGAACGAGCCGAGCTGTTGCGAAAAACCGGGATAGATCGAACTATTTTTCTTGACTTCACACCCGAAATGTCCTTATTATCGGCATACGATTTCTTGAAAATCCTGTCAAACCGATACTGTATAAAGGGCTTATCATCGGCTATGACCATCGTTTCGGGCATAACCGGGCCGAGGGTTTCGAAGAGTACGTCAAATATGGCAAGGACTTAGGGATAGAAATAATCCATGCCCCTGAATTTGTGACCGACCTCGGGCCGGTAAGCTCTTCGATTATCCGAAAATATCTTTTTGCAGGACGACGTTTGCACCGCCAACCGATTACTTTCATATCCTTATACGTTGCACGGGAATGTGGTAAAGGGTTTTCAGGTCGGAAGGAAAATAGGATTTCCCACGGCTAATTTAAATATCGACTACCCGGACAAACTGATTCCTGCAAATGGAGTTTATGCCGTACGAATCGGGATACCAGACGGCAAACATTACGGAGGCATGCTTAATATAGGACATCGGCCGACTCTAAACCGACCGAACGATTATAGCATAGAGGTGAATATTTTTGATTTCTCGGAAGATTTATACGGCAAGACCTTATCTGTCGAACTTATCGAATATGTACGCACGGAGAAAACATTCGCCGATATAAAGGCCTTACAGTCACAATTAGTTAAAGATAAAGAAACTATCCGCAAAATCTTATCCGAGTAATTTCCTCACTCACTTCCAGCGATTCGCGACGCAGAGAATAAATTCAAATTTATTCCAACTTCTATCTATTTTATCTTGAAACCCGAAATCGCTATAACGAGACTTGATAATCTTGTTTATTCAGTTTAGGATCACAACACACTAAACCGACATTCTTCATATCGACAGTTACCCTCACACGCTCGTCTTTAACGAGCTTTTCCCACCACGATTTCACTTCGCTATTACTGCGGATACCATCTATTATCAACAACGCATGCATATCCAAAACAGGGGCAAGCAAATCGGGCAATGCCCGATAATACGGCTTGGGCAAACGATTCACGACAATATACAGACGCTCGGGTGTTTGTCGAAAATAGTCCAAGAGAAACGTAGCATATTCTTCCCGAACGAAATCGGCCTTCTCTCCAACCTCGGCAAAAAGGCTCTCGGCAAAATCATGAATCTCGGGCAACGGTTCTACAACCGTAATCTCAGATTGTCTTCCCGCCAATCTCAAATAGAGAGTCGAAATTCCCCATGAAGTTCCTATTTCGAGAATGTTATCCGGACGAAAGAAGTTGGTCAATCGAAAAAAAAGCCTTCCTCGGCTTGTCGAAATCCGCTTCCGCAAATGTTTCTGTCGATGCGAAAGACTATCGTCCACATGCTCGTGACAAATCGCCTCTATGTCATCATAGGCATAGTACCTCGCTTTCTCCCGTATGACCTTCGTAATAAGTCTAAACGCAAAAGGAGAATGGATACCGAATCCCCATGCTTGACGCATGCGACTCATCGGCGACGTATAATCCTTCCAGAACTTTTTTTGCATGACGGTATTCCTAATCTTCCACAGACAAATCGTTACGCCTTTTCCACGCTCCAAGCCCCACCACTACAAATGCTCCCAAGATAAGGAACAAAGAAACATAGGCAACCGCTTCGGTCGTTGAACCGATTGTGGGTCGAAACGGAAAATGACTTCGTGGTCTCCGGCGGGAAGATTTACCGCCCGCAGCACATAATTCACCCTCGCCATATCGACCGGTTTCCCATCGACTGTCACTTGCCAGCCCCACGGGAAATATATCTCTGAGAAAACAGCCAACCCGCCATTTCGGGATTGGTAACGATAAGTCAACTCGTCTGGTTTGTATGCTGTCTCATAAATCGTGTCACCGGCAACCGGAGGAATGATTTTCTCACCGATTTCATTCTTGAATTTACGATCGACCACCGCCGTAAACGACGGATCGAAATCGGTAATCGCCTCCATCTCGGCATCGGCATTATCAACCCATTTCACTTCCGAAACGAACCATGCGTTCCCCAAAGCTCCGGGATTGCGTACCACCGTCTCTTTTCCGTTTTCGAGAGGTTGGATAATATAACGGGTGTTCAACATATTCAATACCGCAGGATTGGCATTCATCAACTGATGCTCTATCAAGTCTTGATAACGACGCAACTTGGCGGCATGATATCCTCCCACCGATTTATGATAATACGAAGTACGAGGCTCGTTGAAACTTGCCGCCAAAGTTGGTCCCCAGCAGCATTCAATACTCTGTAATTCATATCTTTGTCTTGCAAGATATAACGATCGGCCTCGGTCATGGGGAAAGGATTGGTTTTCCGGGCGGCAGTCACGAAATTACCGCTATTGAGATAACGTTTATTGACTGGATACATATCGCCGATAAGAATTACGACCAATGCAACCATTGCCACAGTCGAACCTAACTTCTTCTCCCTCAAAAGCCACAAAGCGACAAAGCCCAATGCAACAATAACGAACGAACGCCATGCATCGGCCGTAAATATAGCTCGTCGAGCCTCGGCTATCCCGGCGAATAACTCTCCATAACCGGGTTGCTGTATAGCCTCCAATTCATAATCTTTCAAGAAATCATCGAACAAACCGGGGAACAAGGCCGCCAATAAGGCAATCCCCCCCACTATGCCGCCACTCAAATAGAACCACCATTTTTCTCTTTTAAGAATCGAGGGATCGTCGAATATCTTTTTCAATGCCAACACAGCGAGCAGAGGCATACAAAACTCGGCAACGACCAAAATACTCGAAACGGTACGGAACCGGTTATACATGGGGAAATAATCGATAAACCAGTCGGTAAACCACATCATATTCTTCCCCCATGACAGCATAACGGTCAATATAGTTACTACAAGCAAAGCCCATTTCAACGGAGTACGAACGATAAAACACCCCAATACGAACAAAAAGAAGATCAACGCACCCACGTAAACGGGCCCAGACGTGAAAGGCTGGTCACCCCAGTATCGGTCGACCTGAGACAGATAAGGACGGATTTGAGGATCGGCTGCTTTCGTCGCATTCTCGTTCTCGGAGAGCAGTCCACTGGCTCCTCCCTTACTGTCGGGAATAAGCAGGGTAAGCGTCTCCATCTTGCCATAACTCCATTGAGTAATGTAATCCTTATCCAATCCGCTGCCCGTATTTTCTTGGGAATTGTCTTGCGATGTCAGCTCGGTATGTCCACCTCGCATGGATTCCTTCGAATATTTATAGGTATGATACAGATTCGAGGCATTCGCTCCGACAGCCAATAAAGCGGCGACAACCAATACTCCGGTGGCTTTGAAAAAGCGAGGCAACATATGCGAACGATAATGTTCTACCGCATAGGCTATCACTACGGCAAGGATAACAAACAAAAAAATAATAGGACATTTGCACATGGTTCGACATGATTTGCAATGCCCCGAACAGAGCAGCCAACGCTCCACCCAACAGATATTTACCCCGATAGGCCAGCACGATACCGGCGATCGTCGGCGGGATATAAGCCAAAGCAATAAACTTCCAAATGTGCCCCGCCGCGATAATAATGAAAAATAGGAAGAAAACGCATAGGCTATCGCCCCAAAGGCTGCCAGATACCAACGGACATTCAGCGACAACATAAGGATATAAAAGCCCAACATCATGATAAACAACAAAGACACCGGCGAAACCAGCCACAAGTTGTAGATCTTTTGCAATCCTTTCAACGGTTCATTGCTCGCATAGCTCGGAGCTATTTGGAACGTGGGCATACCGGAGAATACCGTACCCGTCCAACGAGGCATTTCTCCGGTCTCTTCGGCATACGTTTTCGCCTCATGCCCGATAGCTAAACCTTGTTGGGTGTCATGTTGAAACAATATTTTCCCTTCGATTACATCGGGACAAAAATAAACGAACGATAATAATACAAACACCAATACCGGCAATAATGCCCAAAAATTCCTATGGTTTTTCATTTCTCCAAATCTGTATATTCTGTGCAAATGTACGAGTTTAACCGAAATAATCCCACTTCAAGAAGAACAATCTGAAACAAAAACGTTTATCTTCTATTCCTTTATTAATAGAGCCGGAGCTGCACTGGGCAACTCCGGCTCTATTAATAAAGACTTATCTTCTATCTTATTTCACAAGCGAAGCGATATCGAATTTTGCAAATTCAAGATCGGTAGCAGCTTGTTGGGCTTTCGAAGAATCCATGCTGATAGATTTCTTCAAGTTGGAAACAACCATTTGTTCGTTGTTGGTACGAGCACCCAAAACAGCCATCAAATAGTATGTATTGGCATTAGGAGCTTCAACACCGGCCAAAGTAGCTTTTGCTTTGCTGTAATCTTTCGTCAAGATTTGAGCCAAAGCAGCATTGTTGGATTTAACATCGCCGAATGCTTTAACAGCTGCGTTATAGTCGCCTTTCTTCATGTAGAATACACCCAATGCTTCGTTCAATTCTTCTACACCAGCAGATTTACCAAATGCTTGTTCTGCCTTAGCATAGTCGTTATTAGCCAAGCTGATCAAGCCTTGATTCATAGCAACTTCGGGAGTATTGGGAGCAATGCGGGCAGCTTTTTGCAAAGTTGTTTTGAGCAGCAGCCAAATCGCCTTCTTCGTATTGAACCATACCCAAGTTGTTGTATCCACGATAATCGTTAGGATAGATTTCAACGACTTTTGCATAAATAGCGGCTTTTTCTTTATTGGTCTTTACCAAAGTAGCAGCATAAAGTAATTCGTCAACAGAAAGAGCTTTGGCATCTTCCTTAGCCAATTTCGAAATTTCTTCGTCAGATTTACCGATAACGTTTACAGAAGCTGTGATTCTAGAATAACGCAATTGGGGAAGAATTTCTTCGGCCAATACTTTGAACACAGAAGACATGTTCTTGATTTCACGTTCGCGTTGTTCAGGATCGGAATACATTGAAAGAACATTCAAAATAAGTTCTTTGTCTTGGATATTCGATTTCGAAACCAATTCTTTGAAACCTTCCCAGTCTTGAGCTGTAAATTCGGCAGTCATATCGGCATCGATTTTACCTTTCTTCAAGCTCTTCTTCATATAGTTAACCGTATTTTTCTCACGGTTTTCGGCCAAAGTCGTATTCAACTTAACACCACCATCGGGAGAAGCGTAAGAAGCGACATTGATATTGGTCAATTCCTTATTAGGAGCTTCGGTAGCAGCTTTGATTTCATTGTGCAAAGCGTTCATTTGTTCCGATTTCAATTGCTCAGAACGCAAGTTGGCTTGTTGAATAAGGAACATAATGTCGGCAGAATATTTTTCTTCTATGATACGTTGGAACTTATCGGGCGTAATAGCAGGATTCAACTCTTGTGCGTTAGCGATCTCGGCCGTAGAAATAACGCCTTCTGCAACAGTTACACGAGGAAGGTCATACGTTTTTTTTGCCTCTTTGTACCTTAAATGCCAATTGCAATTCCGATTTCCGCATAGCAGGAATGTATTTGAAATTAACCGGCATTGAAACAACGCCACCCATTTTATAAGAAATGGCTTGGTCGTTACCTTCTACTTTTTCACCTTGATAAACAAACGGAGTTCCGGCAGTTTCACCATCGGCATAAACCAAATACGGAGTTACGGTTACAACCGATTTCTTTATCGAAATATTTTTCAGGGAAAGTTCCAGTAACCGTTGCAGGAACTTGACCGCCCACTACTTCAAGAGGAGAAGGGGTTACCGTAAAATAATCGGCCGATAACGGCTTCATGTCTTTGTTACACCCTACAAATGCTAGTGTCATGAGAAGCATTAGAGGAAGATAGATTTTCTTAATCATAATAATAATTGTTTGGTTACACTTATTTTTTGAAATATTACTTTTATAGTCAACTGTTTAAAAACAAAATACTCCTATTGCGGTTAATATTTAAGGCAAAAAATAAACAAAAAATAGAACACTCCCACTATTTTTATACAAATTTTTTTATCTAACCTTCATAATTTATAAGGTTTTCTTATTTCTGGGGTGGTGTTGCAATATCTCTTGTCGTAAAACTGCCGGTCGAGATGAGTATATATTTCTGTCGTAGTGATACTTTCATGGCCCAACATCTGTTGTATTGCCCGTAAATTGGCTCCTCCTTCCAACAGATGGGTAGCAAATGTATGCCGCAACGTGTGCGGACTGACTTTCTTACGAATGCCACATCTTTCACAAGCCCTCTTGATAATATAGAAGATCATTACTCTGGTGAGTTGTGTCCCCGGCGATTCAGAAACAAAATATTCTCGTTGCCCCGCTTTATATCGAGGGATAGCCGATCATCTATATAAGGACGAATTTCTTTAATCGCTTTCTCTGAAATAGGAACCAACCTCTGCTTTTTACCCTTACCTTCCACGATGATATAACCGTCGTTAAAATAGAGGTTGGACATACGAAGCCCCACCAATTCGGAAACACGAAGGCCACAACTATACAATGTTTCTACAATCGCTCGATTGCGGCGTTCTTCCGGTTTCGACAGGTCGAACGAGTTAACCAACTCGTCCACCTCCTCTACTGTCAGCACGTCGGGCAACTTCATACCCAATTTAGGAGTCTCTATCAATTCCGAAGGATTCGTATCGATGCATTTCTCCATTCTCAAAAAATTGAAAAAAAAGATTTTATCCCCGAAATAATACGAGCCTGCGACCGTGCACCGATACCCAAATCTTGTAATGTAGCGACAAACTGATGCAAATCGGCTCCTGTAACGGTTTTCCAATCCAAATTTTCCGAGTCGATAAAGTCGACCAGCTTTTCTACATCGGACATATAACCGGCTATCGTATTCTCCGAAAGCCCTCGTTCCAGTCTCAAATAACGACTAAAAACGTTTTAACAAATTATCCGTACCAACTAATGCCATTTTCTTTTTTATCCGATATCTCTTATTTTTTTTCTGTAATTTTGCACTAAATTCAGGAGTAGTTTTTTGAGCTTTTATACAAAACAAAGCTACGCTAATGGCAGACTATTCCGTATCTTGATGAAAATAGGCAAAATCGAAGAGAATACGAAACATGTATTTCTCCTTACAAAGATAGTGATTTATGGATATTCTTATTATTAACGGGCCGAATCTTAACCTTTTGGGGAAGAGAGAAAAAAGCATTTACGGAGAAAAAAGTTTCGAAGATTATCTCTGTGAATTGCAGCAACGTTATGCCCAACACCACATTACATACTATCAATCCAACATAGAGGGCGAACTCATCGGAAAAATTCAAGAAGCCGGTTTTTCCTGCGACGGCATTGTCCTTAACGCCGGTGCATACACACACACGTCTATTGCAATCGGCGATGCCATACGAGCAGTACCCGCCCCCCGTTATAGAGGTGCACATTTCCAATATACATGCCAGGGGAAGAGTATCGACACACATCAATGATAGCCGCCGCAGCGAAGGGGTCAATCATCGGATTCGGACTCGACTCATACCGGCTCGCCATAGAAGCTCTAACTGAAAACGAACGATAAATTAATCATATATGTCCAAATATACCAAAATAGTAGCCACCATTTCCGACGCTCGTTGCGACGTCGATTTTATCAAGCAGCTATACGAAAGCGGCATGAATGTGGTGCGTATGAATTCAGCCCATTTGCAAGAAGAAGGATTTCAAAAATCATCGACAACGTGCGTGCCGTTTCGAACAAAATAGCCATTTTAATGGATACAAAAGGACCCGAAGTGCGCACTACCGCATTGTCGGGGGATTCAAACATTTTGTTTTCGACGGGCGACATCGTTCGCATCACGGGAAAAGAAGGAACATTGACCGGCAACGGATATACCGGGGTAAGTTATCCCCCGTTTTGCAGAGGACCTTTCCATAGGCAGCCACATACTTATCGATGACGGAGAGCTCGAATTTGTCGTGCGAAAAAAAAGAGAACGACGATTTGCTGTGCGAATCGCTCAACAACGGAGAGCTGGGTGCACGCAAAAGCGTAAACGTCCCGGGAGTACGGATTAACCTACCGTCCCTCACAGAAAAAGACATTCGCAATATCCGCTATGCCATTAAACAAAATATCGACTTCATCGCTCACTCGTTCGTACGCAGCAAACAAGATGTTCTCGATATACAGGCTATACTCGACGAGTACAAAAGCCCCATCAAGATTATCGCCAAGATAGAGAATCAAGAGGGTGTGGATAATATCGACGAGATACTCGAAGCCGCCTATGGGGTAATGGTCGCGCGAGGCGATTTGGGAATAGAAGTTCCCCAAGAAAAAAATCCCCCGGCATACAGGCTCGACTGATTAAAAAATGCATACAGGCCAAGAAACCGGTAATCGTAGCGACACAAATGTTGCACTCGATGATAAAAAATCCCCGGCCTACCCGTGCCGAAGTTACCGACATCGCCAATGCCATTTATCAACATACCGATGCGCTTATGCTCAGCGGTGAAACGGCTTATGGGAAATACCCTGTCGAAGCGGTGGCGACTATGGCCCGTGTAGCCGAAGAGGCCGAAAACAACAAACTCACGGAAAACAACATTCGGGTAGTCTCGACCGACGACCCCGATGTCACTTCGTTCCTTGCCAAACAAGCCGTAAAAACGTTTAACAAATTGGGCACGAAAGCTATCGTTACCGACAGTTACACAGGACGAACCGACCGTTATGTCGCTGCCTTTCGCGGCAGATACCCGGTATTGGCGATTTGCTATTACGAGCGGACAATACGGTTACTGGCCCTCTCATACGGTGTCTTTCCGTTATATCAGGAACGAACCCGTACTTCCCGCGAATATTTATTCAACGGGCTAAACCATCTCATGGAACAACACCTGATAAACCGCGACGATTTAATCGCCTATCTGGGTGGTGGATTCGGTGAAGGAAAAGGAACGACTTTCTTGGAAATCAATCGAGTGGGAGAAGTTCTCGATAACTTCGACCACTATACGCTACCCAACATGGAAGATACCAAAGCATGACGCCCGAACTGGAAGAATACATATTGACCCACATCGACAAGGAAGACGAGCTGCTCGCTTCTCTCGACAGAAACACCCATCTCTACCACTTGCGTCCGCGCATGGTATCGGGTCATCTGCAAGGGAGGATTCTCAAAATGTTCTGCCGCATGATCCGGCCGCACAGAATATTGGAACTGGGAACCTTCACCGGATATTCGGCCTTGTGCTTGGCCGAAGGACTGACCGAGGGCGGCGAAGTACACACCATAGAGATCGACGACGAGATAGAAGATTTCACCCGCAGTTATTTCGATAAATCTCCGTTACGCGACCGGATAAAATTGATTATAGGCGATGCTTCGGACATCATTCCGACACTAACCGACACGTACGACATCGTGTTTATCGATGCCAACAAAAGGGATTACTTGAAATATTACGAGCTCGTATTGCCGAAGGTGCGACCGGAAGGGTTCATTCTTGCCGACAATACCCTATGGGACGGGAAAGTCGTGACCGACCCGAACAGCCGCGATGCCCAAACCATAGGAATAGAACGGTTCAACGACTTCATCGCGACCGACAATCGGGTAGAAAAAATTATACTTCCCTTACGAGACGGACTCACGATCTTATGGAAAAAACCATAATTTCGCCGGATATACGAGGTAAAACTTTGTTATTTATTAAAACCACCTATTATGGAAACAACCAGACAAAACAAAATAAGCCGACTGCTCCAAAAAAAGAATTGAGCGACATATTCTTGGCAGAAACCCGTAAAACACATGGGATAATCATATCGGTAAGCGTAGTGCGGGTAAGTCCCGACCTAAGTACGGCAAAAGCCTACCTGAGTATTTTCCCGCCGGAAAAGAGCGCAGAAATGATAGAAAACATCAATGCCAATACGAAAACCATTCGATACGAGCTTTCACAGCGGGTACGTTACCAGTTGAGAAAAACTCCCGAACTATCGTTTTTCCTCGACGATTCGCTCGACTACATCGAAAACATAGATTCTCTACTGAAAAAAAGTAAACGCTCCCTATGAACCGCCTCGCCCGGAAAATAGCATGCCCTTACTTGTTTTCAAAAAAATCGCATAGCGCCATCAATGCCATATCGATTGTCTCGGTATGCGGGGTGGCTATCACTACGTTGGCTCTCGTCTGCACGCTATCGGTCTACAACGGATTTACGGAGCTGATAGGATCGCTCTACTCTCAAATAGACCCGCAGATAAAAATAACTCCGTTACAAGGCAAAACTCTCGACACCGAAGAAAAGGCTATCGAGCAAATCGCCGAATGGAACGAAGTGAAAACATTCACACCCGTCATCGAAGAAAACGCCCTCTGTATATACAAAGACCGGCAACGGCCTGTTTTAGTGAAAGGCGTACCCGACAATTATACAGAGCTTTCCCACATACAAGACATTGTCACGAGCGGAACGTTCCAACTCAACGACGGCAGAATCGACTACGTATCATTAGGTATCGGTGTAGCCGGACAACTCGGCATTGTCGCCAACTCTCCTTATCCGGTAGAATTGTACGCTCCCAATCGGTTGGGAAAAGTCAATCTGGCCAATCCGTCACAGTCGTTCAACGGGAGACGTATTTTCGTCTCATCGACATTCTGCGCCAACCAAGCCATCTATGACGACCAGCTCGCCATCATACCCTTGTCGACGGCCCGCAAGATGTTCAGTTACACTACCGAAGCGACCGCTATCGAGCTACGCCTCACTCCAACGACAAATGAAAACGAATTTGCGAAAAAATTGAGAAGCACCTCGGTGACGCTTATCGGGTAGCGACCCACATACAGCAAAACGACTGGTACAAATGGGTGCAAATAGAGAACTGGATCACATTTCTTATTTTTATCGTTCATTCTGATGATTGCCACATTCAACGTAATCGGAGCCTTGTCGATGCTTATTATCGACAAAAAACGGGATATAGATACACTACAAAACCTCGGAGCCGACGACAGACTCATTTCTAAAATCTTCCTCGTCGAAGGGTGGCTCATTTCGGCTATCGGAGCTGGTTCGGGACTCATCTTGGGAGTCATACTCTGCTATCTGCAACAAGAATACGGAATACTGAAATTGGGCAGTTCCGAAGGCGTGTTTATTACCGACGCCTATCCGGTGAAGCTGGAACTCCTCGACACGCTGGCAGTCACAGCCATCGTCCTCATTCTGGGATTCGTGACCGCTTGGTATCCGGCCAAATTTCTGAGAAAAAGACTTCTGACAGCCAAACAAAACGAACAATAACCCACCACCCTCCGTCACGGCATGTCACCCGCCCTATCTCATCTTATGATGACCGACGAAAGATTCATTAAAACCAACGCCTACGCTTTTTAAGGGCACTGAGAATCATTCCATTTCCCGAGCGATAGCTTCGGCAATAGCTTCGCATCTCGGTAGATTCAAGAGAAAAAGTTTGTCCCGGAAAAATTCATATCCGCTTCCTTGTTAATAGGAACGAGGTGAATATGGGTATGCGGGACTTCGAGTCCCATAACAGCGACTCCCACTCGCTTACAAGGAATCGCTTTCTCGATAGCTTTCGCCACCCGTTTGGCAAATCGGGTAAGACCCACATAAGTCTTATCGTCCAAATCGAAAATATAATCGACCTCTCGTTTGGGAATAACCAAAGTATGACCTTTGGCAACGGGACTGATGTCTAAAAAAGCAAAGTAGTTTTCATCTTCGGCTACTTTATAGCACGGTATTTCACCGGCAACGATACGACTGAAAATAGATGCCATAATTTCGTGATTTTAGGTCTACAAATATAGTGAAAGTTGAGAGCAAAGACAAAAGGAAATCATATTTCCGACTCGGCTATGCCGAACCGTATCCCATAAATATAGCGAAAATCAAACACAAAAAAGCTAAGCTCGCTGAGACTTTTCGACAAGACACTCTATATTAATGTGAAAAGAAACAGGGTGACAAAAAATATTCCCCCTTTCTGCGAACTATAGGAGAGAAAGGGGGAATATCTATAATAAAAAAGCCGGTGTGCATAACTCGCACATCGGCTTATGCCTAAATAGAAATATCTACGATCTCGAACGACATCAATCCAGAAGGCACTTGAATCTCTGCGATGTCTCCGACTTTCTTGCCCAACAGTCCTTTGGCGATAGGCGTCGTGGCCGAGATTTTTCCTTCTCTCAAATTGGCTTCGGACTCAGATACGATGGTGTAGGTCATCACCGCACCGTTCTTCACATTTTTAATTTTTACCGTATTCAAAATCTGAACCGTATGGGTGTTCAATTTACTCTCGTCGATAAAACGTGCATTCGCCACCAAGTCTTTCAACTGAGAAATTTTCATTTCGAGCATTCCTTGCGCCTCTTTGGCGGCATCATACTCGGCATTTTCCGAGAGATCTCCTTTATCACGTGCCTCACCGATAGCCCGTGAGATTTCCGGGACGCTTCACGTTTTCGAGATAAGCGATCTCTTCCATCAATTTTTTGTAACCTTCTTCGGTCATGTACGTAATAGCCATAATCTAACTCCTATAGTTTATATTAAATAATTTTCTCATCGAGATGTCGTTTCAATTTTTCGAAGGTTCCAATATCACTTAGAAATTTCAAAACGGCTCCTAAACAAAAAAGAAATCCCGCCGTTTGCCGGGACTCCTTTTTGTGCTTTCAATGCGACAAAGATACTCTCTTTTTTTTTTATCTTCCCAAAAAAAACAACGATATTCGTCCAAAAGTTCATTTCCCGAACCTCGTATCGAACCTTAAAGCCAAGGCTGTACCGCTTTTTCTATTTCATCGGCTTTTTCTATCCGTTTTACAATACCGTCATTCCTATCAATAACAAAGCATGTAGGCAATGTCTTCACATTATACATGGCGGCATTATGCGAATAAACGCTTTGAGGGTCTCGCACACAAACCCACGGGAGATTATCGGCCGCAACTTTCCAAGTCTGCTCGTCGGCATCCAGAGAAACTTGATATATTTCCAACCCTTTCGACTTGTATTTTTTATAGAGCTCGGCCAACTTCATATTATACGCGGGAGAATAATCGGCCTGATAGGCGGTAAAAACTCAGAAGAACGACTTTACCAGCATCGACAAAATCGGACAAGACCTTTTTCCGTCCTCGCAAATCGTATAATTCCATATCCAGAAAATTGGCTGTGCTCGCTTCAATTTCGGGCTTTTCCTTTGCGCAGCACGCTCAGCGGCAATAGCAGCCAGTGTCATGTTCTTCAATTGTTTGGATCGAGGCGAGTCGGGAGCAAGCGAATCGAATCCCGTAGCGGCGGCAGCTATCAATTTTCGGTCATCGGCATCATAAGGATCAAATATTTTATTCCGTTTATTTCTTGAAAACAAATAATATGCAGTTGCCGAGGCCGGATTTTCCAATACCAAATCGAACATTTTCTTTTATAGACGGCCAAATCTTCGATTGCCTGCTTCCGCAAATCGTCGACACGGTCGCTATTGGAAGACATGGCTCGGGACAGTTCATCGATTCGGTTTTTAACTTGGCGCTTTCCTGAGCGACAATGCGCATCTTCACACATTCGTCCGATCCTGTAAGTTCATAGTCATTGGCAAAATCGGCCGCATTCGCCGAGGTTCAATGTTTCGGTCGAATCTATGGCCAAATGTATGATGGACTTGTCCAATCTCAATTGATAAAACTCAGGATACTGCGGAGCATGATACTTGAATTTTAAACCGACCGTCCTTATCCAATTCGACAGAATCGAGAAGCTCTGTACCATTCACAGCCAACGACTCTAAATACAGTACTTGTCCATCGGCATCGGCCACGCGTCCCTGAATGGAAAATTTCTTATTGTCGCACGAGGTTATCACCAACGCCATTGCACACCCAAATACCCACTTTTTCATTTCCGTATATGTTATAAATTATATTCCTTTCCTCAATTGCAAAAGATAGTATAAGCCGAGAGTAGAAGCAAAATTCACTTTTTGATTATACCGGGGCATAACCTATTTCGCACTATGCAAAGATAATGCAAATGAAGACAGAAGCAAAACACATTTCAATTACATTGATTTTCACTATCAATGGCAAAAAAAATAGTGCAAATCGAAAGTAGAAACAAGTTTACTCGACATATACCGAGGTGCGGGTTACTCCCGCATTCGCCGTAAACGGTTACATAATCGAGAAGAGAAGCTCGCGCAAGCAAAATGTCAGGGAGAAAGTATAAAAACGAAATTAAACCGACTCAGACTCCTCTCTACGTATTCTATTTTCGCATTTTTATTTCATAATCATAGTTTTATTTTCAAACTTTCATTATCTTTAACGATTTTGAGAAGGAAAAAAATAAAAGAAAAATCGATTTTATGATTAAACAAGTTATTAAGAAGACCATCGATTTGGGTGATGGAAGCGACCATCACCATCGAAACCGGCGGGGCCAGCAAGCAAGCCGATGGAGCTGTCGAGGTTCGCATGGGCAACACCATGCTGCTGGTTACCGTATGTTCGGCCCAAGAAGCCGGTGAAGGCGTGGATTTCATGCCTCTGCAAGTAGAATATAAAGAACGTTTCTCTGCTTTCGGCCGTTTCCCGGAGGTTTCACCAAAAAGAGAAGGCCGTGCTTCGATTACGAAATACTTACTTCCCGCTTAGTGGATCGCGTATTGCGCCCCTTTGTTCCCTCGAAAATTATCATGCCGACACATTCGTGAACATCATGTTATTTTCGAGCGACGGCGTAGATATGCCCGACGCTTTGGCCGGTCTTGCCGCTTCGGCAGCTTTGGCCGTTTCGGACATTCTTTCAATGGCCCTATCTCGGAAGTACGAGTTGCCCGTATCGATGGTAAATTCAAGATAAACCCACTTTCGCCGAATTGGAGAAAGCCGATATGGACTTAATGGTGGGAGCCACTTATGAAAATATTATGATGGTAGAAGGCGAAATGGACGAAGTTTCGAGGCCGATTTGCTCGAAGCATTGAAAGCCGCCCACGAAGCTATCAAGGTTCATTGCCTTGTACAAAAAGAATTGGCAGAAGCCGTAGGCTCTACCGTGAAAAAGAGAATATTGCCACGAGACCAACGATGAAGAGTTGAGAAAAGACGTTTGGGCAAAAATGCTACGACAAAGCATACGCTATCGCACGTTCGGGAAATGCCGACAAGCATGCCCGCCAAAAACGCTTTCGACGCGATTGTCGACGAATACTTAGCCGGCATGAGCGAAGAAGATGCCGCCGAAAAAGGAGCTCTTGTAAAACGCTACTACCACGATGTAGAAAAAGAAGCTGTTCGCCGTTGAGGGTATCGGCGGGAGTCTCGTCCTATCTGGTGCGGTGAAACGCAATCTTTATCGACCGTAACTTCGAACTAAAATCGACGAGAAAATTCTCGACGACGTATTGAATCGTTGTCGCGACCGTTGTTGCACTATAATCCCCTTTCTCCACTGGTGAAGCCAAAAGCTCAACGTGGCGTAGGTCGTCGTGAAATAGACACGGAAACTTGGCGAACCGTGCGCTTAAACGCATGATTCCTGCCAATTATCCTACGTGGTACGTGTCGTTTCAGATATCCTTGAATCAAACGGTTCTTCATCGATGGCTACCGTATGTGCCGGAACTTTGGCCCTGATGGATGCCGGTGTGAAAATTAAAAAACCGGTATCAGGTATAGCTATGGGATTGATTACCGAAAAGACAATGTGAAATATGCCATTCTTGAGGGATATTCTCGGTGACGAAGACCACCTGGAGGGATATGGACTTCAAAGTGACAGGTACTAAAGACGGTATCACAGCTACCCAGATGGATATTAAGGTGCGACGGACTTTCTTACGAAGTTTTGGAAAAAGCATTGAAAAGCCCGCGAAGGTCGTCTGCACATTCTTTAATATTATCACCGACACTATCGCCGAACCTCGCGCCGAGCTGAAAGATCATGCGCCTCGTATCGAAACGATGATTATCCCGAAAGACATGATCGGAGCCGTAATAGGCCCGGGCGGAAAATTATCCAAAGCATAAGCACGTAACCGAAACGAAGCACAT
>VOFI01004031.1_pt1 | contig 30021 bp, 31 predicted proteins | sample 5384131 | NCBI WGS metagenome assembly VOFI01 (sample SAMN12384728, study PRJNA508395) | human gut metagenome | isolation source: healthy gut H | host: Homo sapiens
GAAATGTTGTAATTTTTGCAGCCGATTTCTGAAAAGAATCATCATATTCAATAACCCGAGTGCTTGGTAAACCTCAGTAAAAACAAGAAAATGGACAAGAAAAAAAAAAACTCAAGTGAGCGTGCTGTTTATGCTTTTCAGCATCCTCTTCTGCGTTGCCTGATTGCAGCAAACGTACTCAGGGAAAACAAAAAACAAATCGCCTTCGGGCCAATTTCCCACCGGTGGACTCATCGTATTCCCTATACTTCATTATCAACGATGTGATATGTGAAGTATGGGGCTATCAGAAAGCGCGTCTGTTGATCTGGACCGGCTTTGCGATGAACTTCTTCTTCGTGGCACTGGGTGCTATCTGCGATGTAATTCCAGCAGCGCCTTATTGGACCAACGATGCCGGTTTTTCATGCCATCTTCGGTCTGGCACCCTGCATTGCAGCAGCCTCTTTCGTAGCCTTCATCATCGGTTTCGTTTGCCAATGCTTATGTAATGAGCGTGATGAAAAATCCATTTCTCTGCCGTGATGTACCATTGGTGTAGTGAAATACGTGAAGAAGCATGAAGGTGAAGATGCATACGACAATAACATCTCCCAATGTATTCAAGATCTTCAGCCTCGGCTAAAAGACATCAGTAAATATCAAACATTAAAACATTACCAAGCGTGGATAGAAAAAGACGGTCTTCAGGCATTAGGTGCCAAGACTACATATAGAATGGATTATGCGCCAGAGGTGCTCGAAACTTTCGTGAACAAGCATCCTGGCAACGATTACTGGGTACGTTTCAACTGCCCTGAGTTTACATCGCTCTGCCCTATTACGGGACAGCCAGATTTCGCAGAGATTCGCATCAGCTATATTCCTGACGTAAAGATGGTGAAAGAGCAAAGAGTCTGAAACTTTATCTCTTCAGTTTCCACCAACCATGGCGATTTCCATGAAGAAGACTGCGTAAACATCATCATGAAGGATCATCAACTGATGGACCCTAAATATATAGAGTGTAACAGGCATCACTCCTCGTGGCGGCATCTGCATCTGGCCGTATGCCAACTATGGCAAACCAGGCACCAAATACGAGAAACTGGCAGAGCAGGATTCGCTACTCACGAATAAAAAAAAAACAAGAAACCTCGGAAGATGGATTGCTTTTCTTCTGAGGTTTTTTATTGTTTATTGCTGATGAAATTATGAGAACTGAGGATAATCCTCGAAGCGAGGCTTGCGCTTCTCAAGGAACGCCTTGCCCACCTTCTGAGCCTCATCCATCGTATAATAGAGCATCGTGGCATCGCCAGCCAACTCCTGAATACCAGCCTGACCATCCAGTTCGGCATTCAAGCCAGCCTTGATCATACGGAGTGCCAGAGGCGAACGCTCCATCATGATTTCAGATCTACACAGGTATCTTCCAACTTTTCGGGCACCACCTTGTTCACCATTCCCATCTCTTCAGCCTCCTTGGCAGAATACTGCTTGCAGAGGAACCAAATTTCGCGAGCCTTCTTCTGACCCACCATTCTTGCCAGATACCGGCATCGAAGCTTCCTACCTTAGGACCAGTCTGTCCAAAGATGGCATTCTCTGAAGCGATGGTCAGGTCGCACATCACATGAAGCACATGTCCACCACCGATGGCATAACCATTCACCATAGCGATGACCGGCTTTGGCAGACGGCGAATCTGCATCTGTACATCGAGCACATTCAGACGAGGTACACCGTCATTACCTACATAACCGCCTCGGCCCTTCACATGCATGTCACCTCCTGCACAGAACGCCTTATCGCCGGCACCCGTCAAGAATGACCACACGGATATCAAACAGTCGCGGCAATAGTTGAATGCCTGTGCCATCTCCCAAGTGGTCAACGGCGTGAAGGCATTACGGTAGCGCTCACGGTTGATGGTAATCTTAGCGATATGATTATACTCCTCGAAGATGATTTCCTTGAAATCAAAACCTTCTATCTTTTTTCCATTCTCTCATTTTACTTTGAACTTTATGATTACTATTTATCTTATTCTTTTGAAAGAACTATCAGGCAAGTTCCTTACAGGTCCTCTATCAGCACTTCTGGATAGCTTCCAGCATCTCGTTATCTACATCCATATCGGTGAAAACCTCCAGGAGCATCGGGCGCTCGCTCTCGGCATGAATCAATTGGCTGATGCCCTGTTCCATCTCTTCCATCGTATGAGCTGCGAGATATTTTACCTCATTCTGACTACAGATTCCTTCAGCCGTTGCATGATGCTTTGCCATTATCATTTCTTCACGAGCCTGACTCTCCTTTAATCCCTGGAACTTGCCAAAGATGGCACCGCCACCATTATTGAGCACGATGATACGGAGCTTGCCATTCAGATTTCTATTCCAGAGCGCATTCTGGTCATAGAAGAAACTCAGGTCGCCGAGAACGCAGTATACATGCTTATCAGACTTGTTTTTGCACATCGAGAAACCTACAGCCGCAGAAAAGAGAACCTTCTATGCCGTTCACACCACGATTGCAGTAAACATGGCGGTCGGCATACAGATTCATCAATCGGATGGCAGAACTGTTGCCCGAGAAGACGCTGCTCATCATACCTGGAAGGAATGTATCGAATTTGCGGTCATAGATACCATCGTCCTGAGCATCTTTACCGCCTAAGGTGAACGCTTTGAAATCCTGAGGCTCAACCTTCTGAAGCTGGCTGAAGAATTCCTTTACGGTAGCCAGACTGCTGAACTCAGGCTTGAAGTTCTCTTTGCGTTCATAGCTTTTAGCCAACGCATCCATCCACAATTTGCGATAATCCTCCCACTGGTTGTGCCAGCCAAAATTATCCAACCATGACATAGCATCACTGTTTGGCAAATCCATCACTTTAGTAAGATGCATGAACGTATCTTCGATATCAGCCTCTTGCGAGATTCTTATCTGCTCAACTCCTTTAAGCGAACGCAGATAAGATTTCAGCTTCTTGCTTACAATATGCCCACCAATATAAACCACCAGGTCAGGACGGAATCTTTCATCATCCTTTATTTCATCCAGCAAATTCTCGAAAGCGCCATACAAGGTGGTCTTATTCCAATCTTCTCCCAGTTCTTCCTGAACCTTATATAGATAAGGTGGCATTGCCAGAGATTCCCATAATATAGGCATCCGGTCAATATAAGCCAACAAGTCTACATATTTTTCGGTATTGTCCAACTGTCCTATTACCAACAATGGACGTTTGGCTTTTAACACACATTCAAAAGGGGTCCCATCAAATGTGTCAATATTTGCCCTGCAGTAAGCAACCTCTATCTTCCGCTCTACGGGCAAAGCTTCTTTCGTAAACGAATAGAAAGGCTCAGAGATAGGTACATTGATGTGTACAGGTCCCTTTACCCGCCCCATGCTTTTTTAACAGCGCTTCGTTGACCAGCCGGTTGCAATACCAATGCATCTCTTCCTGCTGCTCACCTGCGAACACTTCTGGCAGAGATACCGATTTTCTTACCGCTGAGGAAGCGTCGGACCATCCAGCTGGTTGATCCACTGTGCCGGTCTGTCGGCAGAAATCACTATGAGCGGGATTTGCTGATAATAAGCCTCAGCTACTGCCGGATAAAGATTGAGCAATGCAGAACCCGAAGTCACACACACCACGACAGGCTGATAACCTTCAGCCATAGAAAGTCCAAAACTTGGAAGCCGGCGCTACGTTCGTCGGTTACAGGATAGCAAGTGATGTCTTCACACTCGTTGAGATTATGAACTATGGCTGCATTTCTGCTGCCCGGACACACTACAGCATGGCGAACACCATGCGCTACCAGTAAACTTGTCAAAATATTGACGTTTTCTTTATTGCTATACATTTCACCTTATTTTTCAGGTTATTTTTATGTTTTCAGATTCTTGAAGAACCTTTGTCTTTTAGCATTATAAAATCAGAATGAATCCCTATCATTTTCTCTGCAAGACCTTTACAGGACCGACAGGATGGTCTGCATCTTAGCTTCAGTTTCCTCTCCTTCTCCATCTCGCTCTCCTTCAGCAATCCGCCTCCGGCATAGAGTTCGCAGGAGCCGTCATCCAGAATGTTCATGCAGCGCAGGGAAACATAGAGATGCGTCTTTCCTTTCGGCGAAATCGGTCCCACAAAACCACTGTAGTATTTGCGCGACTGATGTTCATGCTGCAAGATAAACCGGCGAGCTTCATCCTTCGGTATTCCGCAGACGGCAGGCGTAGGATATAAGGCATCGAGCACATCGCCCAAACGCCCCGTATCATGCAGACGGAAAGCGATGTCGGTACGGAGATGATAGAGATTGGCAGCCATCGTGGTATAAGGTCCCTTCTTCTGATATTCATCCGAAAAGGCCTTGATGCAATCCTCGATATAATCGGTTACATACTGTTGTTCCTCTCTGTTCTTCTCCGACCATTCTATCCCTTCTACCGGATAATCGGCTATGGTCTTGGAAGGTTCAGCCTTTTGGGTGCGCCATCTGATTCTGTTCACCTTTGAGCAGAATTTCAGGTGTAGCCATCAGCCATAAACCCGATTGGGGTGTATAAACCAAGGCTACAAAAAGACGGGGATACATCCGGCAGGTCTTCTGAAACAGAGCCTTTAAAGAGTCTGCATCCTGCACAACTGAAGCATTGGCTGTATTCTGCACATCTGAAGTCTTGCCGGCATCTTGCGCTGCTGAAGTATAGACTGATTCTAAAGGCTGCCGATTGCTCTGAATACGCAGTTTTCTTGCCAGAACAATCTTGCTGAATTTACCTTCAGAGAGCTGCCGGTGAAAGCATTCAAACTCCCTTGCATAGGCTTCAAAATTACGTCCCGACGTAGATTCTGCTACGTCACGACGTAAATCCTGCAGCGTCACGACGTAGGAAGTGCCGCATCGCGATGCATTTTCAGCCCCCTCGGCAGAAATCAGTTTGCTTTCATCCGGATGCATCAACACCACGGGACATTCGCTGGATGGCGCGAAGGAGCTATCACGAAACCTTCCTTGCCATTCAGTTCTGCCACAGAAGAGAGTACCTCAGGTTCGCCCTCATGCTGAGCCACATAGATAGCATGGTGCAGATAAGGCAGACGATAATACGCAAAAGCTATCATACCTTTGTTTCTGCCCCCTTTTTCTGATTATCTTTTCTTTGGGGTGAACACATAGTTGGTTACCTGTACGGTACAGATTACCTCACCAGCCGTATTCTTGATATCCACCTGCCAGGTATGCAAGGTTCTGCCCTTGTGCACAATCTTGGCAAAGGCAGTAACCGTATCGCCCTCGCTGACCGCCTGGACATGAGTACCGCTCACGTTGATGCCCACGGCAATCTGTCCCGGACAGAGCGCCAGGGAACCAATACCCGCCACATTCTCGGCAAGAGCCAGAGAAGCACCTCCACTCAAGAAACCGAAAGGTTGGCGATTACGCTCATCTACCTTCATCGTTGCCTGAAGCGTATCAGGCTCAGGGGTAGAAATGAAATGCATTCCGAGCGTCTTGGATAATCCATCAGTCTTGCTGATTCTTTTTACTAATTCATCTATGTTCATCTTATTATCTCCTATTTTTCGTATTTTGTTATTGATTCAGAGCTATTCGTTTTCTCTTCGCTCCAAAGTATGTTTCTGATAAACTCAACGCAAAGGTAAGACTTTCTTTAGAGAAAAACAAAATTTATCGCACTTTTTATTTGATGAAGGGCAAACTTTACATACCTTTTCCTTTCTTTAATAATAAAAAACATAAAAAACGGCATATAGTTCAGATTTATTTTGTATTTTTGCACCAAAAATAAGAAAATAAAAGATATATCTGAATAGAATATGAACATTTTAGAGCTAAGCGAACAGGAAATCGTTCGCAGACAGAGTCTTCAGACATTGCGCGAGATGGGTATCGACCCATACCCAGCAGCAGAGTTTCCAACCAATGCATTCAGCACAGATATCAAAGCTGAATTCAAGGACGAGGACGAGCCACGCCAGGTAGTTATCGCCGGCTCAAAGGGAAGAATCCAGGTTTATATCGCCCGCGACGAGATTTGTCCAGACGAGAACAAGGACCTTTATAATACTGTTTTCAAGAAACTCCTCGATATCGGTGACTTCATCGGTGTAAAGGGTTTCGTATTCCGCACACAGACTGGCGAGATTTCTGTTCACGCCAAGGAACTGTGCCTGCTCTCTAAGAGCTTGAAGCCACTCCCCTATCGTGAAGTATAAGGATGGCGTGGCTTACGACAAGTTCGATGATCCAGAGTTGCGTTACCGCCAGCGCTACGTTGACCTCATCGTTAATGATGGCGTAAAGGATACTTTCCTGCAGCGTGCTACCGTACTCCGCACACTCCGCAGCGTACTCGACAACGCAGGTTATACTGAGGTAGAGACTCCTACCCTGCAGAGCATTGCCGGTGGTGCTTCTGCCCGCCCATTCATCACCCACTTCAATGCGCTCGATCAGGATATGTACATGCGTATCGCTACCGAGCTCTACCTGAAGCGCCTCATTGTAGGTGGTTTCGAGGGTGTTTATGAAATCGGCAAGAACTTCCGCAACGAGGGTATGGACCGCAACCACAACCCTGAGTTTACCTGTATGGAGCTTTATGTTCAGTACAAGGACTACAACTGGATGATGGCTTTCACAGAGAAGTTGCTCGAAACGATCTGTATCGCCGTAAACGGCAAGCCAGAGCGCGAGATTGATGGCAACATCATCAGCTTCAAGGCTCCATATCGCCGTCTGCCTATCCTCGATGCCATCAAGGAAAAGACCGGTTTCGACTGCAACGGCAAAACCGAGGAAGAGATCCGCGCATTCTGCAAGGAGAAGGGCATGGACGTAGATGAGACCATGGGGAAGGGTAAGTTGATTGATGAACTCTTCGGTGAGTTCTGCGAGGGCACCTTCCTCCAACCAACCTTCATCACCGACTATCCTGTAGAGATGTCTCCATTGACCAAGATGCACCGTTCTAAGCCAGGCTTGACCGAGCGTTTCGAGTTGATGGTTAACGGTAAGGAGCTTGCCAATGCATACTCTGAGCTTAACGACCCAATTGACCAGGAAGAGCGTTTCATCGACCAGATGAAGCTTGCAGACAAGGGTGATGACGAGGCGATGATCATTGACCAGGACTTCCTCCGTGCCCTCCAGTATGGTATGCCTCCAACATCAGGTATCGGTATCGGTATCGACCGCTTGGTCATGTTGATGACCGGCAAGACCTTCATTCAGGAGGTTCTGTTCTTCCCACAGATGAAGCCAGAGAAGAAGATGCCACAGAGCACCATCAAGGAATGGGCAGAGATTGGCGTGCCAGAGGATTGGGCATACGTGCTCCGCAAGGCAGGCTTCAACCTCATCTCTGATATCCGTGAAGAAAAAGCACAAGGCTTGCAGCAGAAGATTGGAGAAATCAACAAGAAGTACAAGCTCGGCTACGAGAAGCCTTCTGTTGACAACATCCAGGGCTGGATTAATGCAGCAAATGCTTAATTGATAATGCATAATTAATTATAAATTCATTCGAAGTGTTCAACTGCGGTAAAATAGCGATAATTGGCGGCGGTAGCTGGGCTACGGCAATAGCCAAGATTGTGGTGGGTCATACTCATCACATAGGCTGGTATATGCGTCGCGATGACCGCATCGAGGACTTCAAGCGCATGGGGCACAACCCTGCCTATCTGATGTCGGCACGATTCAATGTAGATGAGATTTTCTTCTCTTCCGACATCAACAAGATAGTGCAGAATTACGATACACTCGTGTTCGTCACCCCGTCGCCTTATCTGAAGAATCATCTCAAGAAGCTCAAGACGCGACTCAGCGACAAGTTCATCATCACAGCCATCAAAGGTATTGTGCCTGATGAAAACCTCGTTTGCTCAGAGTATTTCCATCAGGTTTACAATGTGCCTTACGAGAACCTCGCCTGCATCGGAGGTCCTTCTCATGCCGAGGAGGTGGCACTGGAGCGACTGAGCTATCTCACCGTGGGCTGTAGCGATACCGAAAAGGCGCGTGCCTTCGCCAACGATTGTCTGGCGAGTGAATTCATCAAGACCAAGACTTCGAGCGATGTCATCGGTATCGAATACTCTTCGGTTCTGAAGAACGTATACGCCATCGCAGCAGGTATCTGTGGCGGTCTGAAGTATGGTGACAACTTCCAGGCGGTACTCATGTCAAATGCCGTTCAGGAGATGCACCGCTTCCTGACAGCCGTCCACCCTATCGACCGAAGCATGTACGACTCAGTTTATCTGGGCGACCTGCTCGTAACAGGTTACAGCAATTTTTCCCGCAACCGCACCTTCGGAACCATGATAGGCAAGGGCTACAGCGTGAAGAGTGCGCAGATAGAGATGGAGATGATTGCAGAAGGATATTTCGGCACCAAGTGTATGAAGGAAATCAATCGCCACATGCACGTCAACATGCCGATTCTCGATGCTGTATATAATATATTGTACGAGCGCATCAGTCCGCAAATCGAAATCAAACTCTTGACCGACTCGTTCAGATAGGCACATCCTATCCTTCGGTTTCGGCAGAAGAGTTTGTCTTCAAGTAGTAACATTAACACATTCATTTAGATATTAAAAGAAAAATGAAAAGTATCAGCTTAAACATTACAAAGGCTGCATCATTCCTTGCAGAAGGTGCAGTAAAGGCTTACGAGCCTAAGGTTAAGGCCGCTCAGGAAGCTCTCTTGAGAACGGCACTTGTGAAGGTAACGATTTCTTGGGATGGTTGCATTTGCCATCTTCTATCACTCCTGAGTTCCTCAATGAGATTCAGGCTGTTGCCAATACTTTGCGCGAAAAGTGTGAGGTAGTTGTTGTAGCAGGTATCGGTGGTAGCTACCTCGGTGCACGCGCCGTTATCGAAGGCCTCGGCAACTCTTTCGCTTGGCTCGTAAACGACAAGAAGAACCCTACTATCCTCTTCGCAGGTAACAATATCGGTGAGGACTACCTCTTCGAGTTGACTTCTTTCTTGAAGGACAAGAAGTTTGGTGTCATCAATATCTCTAAGTCTGGTACCACTACTGAGACTGCTCTCGCTTTCCGTCTTTTGAAGAAGCAATGCGAGGATCAGCGCGGTAAGGAAGAGGCTAAGGATGTTATCGTAGCTGTAACCGACGCCAAGAAGGGTGCTGCACGTACTTGTGCTGACAAGGAAGGTTACAAGAGCTTCATCATCCCTGATAATGTAGGTGGCCGCTTCTCTGTTTTGACCCCAGTAGGTTTGTTGCCTATCGCAGTAGCAGGTTTCGATGTAAAGCAGCTCGTAGCTGGTGCGGCTGACATGGAGAAGGCTTGCGGCAAGGACGTAGCTTTCGAGGAGAATCCTGCAGCTATCTATGCAGCTACACGTCAGGCTCTCTATACTCAAGCAGGCAAGAAGATTGAGATTGTATGCAACTTCCAGCCTAAACTTCACTACTTCGCTGAGTGGTGGAAGCAGCTCTATGGTGAGAGCGAGGGTAAGGACCAGAAGGGTATCTTCCCAGCAGCTTGCGACTTCACTACCGACCTTCACTCTATGGGCCAGTGGATTCAGCAGGGCGAGCGCTCTATCTTCGAGACTGTTATCAGCGTAGAGACTCCTAACGAGAAGTTGCTCTTCCCTCACGATGATGAGAACCTCGACGGTTTGAACTTCCTCGAGGGCAAGCGTGTTGACGAGGTGAACAAGATGGCAGAGCTCGGTACACGTCTGGCTCACGTTGACGGTGGTGTTCCTAACATCCTGGTTAACGTACCAGAGTTGAACGCTTACTACCTCGGTCAGCTGATCTACTTCTTCGAGAAGGCTTGCGGTATCAGCGGTCTCTTGGAAGAGGTGAACCCATTCAACCAGCCTGGTGTTGAGGCATACAAGAAGAATATGTTCGCATTGCTCAACAAGCCAGGTTATGAGGCAGAGAGCAAAGCTATCCAGGAGCGCTTGAAGAATGAATAATGTGTAGTGTTTAATGTTTGTTGAGGCATACGCCATGCAAAGCATTAAACACTAAACATTAAACACAAAACATTAAATAATTGATGAAGGAAATTATTTTTAAATATATGAAAGAACACGGTTTTGGGGAATTCAACCCTAAAGCCGTGCTTTTTGATATGGACGGCGTGCTGTACAACAGTATGCCAAATCATGCTGTGGCATGGCAGGAATCAATGAAACAGTTTGATATCCACATGACAGCAGCCGATGCTTATGCCACCGAAGGAGCCCGAGGCATTGACACCATCCAGAGGATGGTGAAGAAGCAGAAGGGCATCGACATCACGCTGGACGAAGCACAGAAGATGTATGATGTGAAGACCGAAATATTCCACTCGATGCCTACTGCCGAAATATTTCCTGGCGTAAAGGAAATCATGCAGAAGGTTAAAGATGCCGACATGCAGGTAGGAGTGGTAACAGGAAGCGGACAGCGCCCGCTCATCATGCGACTGCTCAACGACTTCGGCGATTTTCTGGATGAAGCACATATCGTAACCGCCTATGATGTAAAGCGCGGCAAACCAAATCCTGACCCATATCTCATGGGATTACAGAAGGCAGGAAACCTGAAACCCTGGGAAGGCATCGTGGTAGAGAATGCTCCTTTGGGCGTCCGTGCCGGCGTGGCAGCCAACATTTTTACGGTAGCAATTAACAGCGGTCCGCTACCAGATGAAGAATTATCCAATAAGGGTTGCAATCTACTCTATCACCAGATGACTGAATTCTGTGATGACTTTGAAAACCTGGTTGCTAAGGCTTAATCCGGTTCACCCACAGATATTCTGATTTATTCAATAAAAAGACATCATTAAAAACATATAATGACATGAATAGAAAAGTAGCTTTAATTACAGGTATTACAGGCCAGGATGGTTCATACTTGGCTGAATTATTGTTGGAAAAAGGGTATGATGTTCACGGAACTATCCGCCGATCATCTACCGACTACCGCGAAAGAATTGCTCATTTGGAGGGTACACCTAACTTCCATCTTCACTATGCTGACCTCGGTGACTCTATGAGTATCATCCAGGTAATGAACAAGGTGAAACCTACAGAGGTTTACAACCTTGCGGCTCAGAGCCACGTACAGGTGAGCTTCGACTCCCCTGAGTTTACAGCAGATGTAGATGCTACCGGTGTGCTCCGTATTCTGGAGGCTATCCGCCAATGCGGTTTTGGAGAAGACCTGCCGCATGTATCAGGCTTCAACATCTGAGCTCTACGGTAAGGTAGAAGAGGTTCCTCAGAACGAGAACACTCCATTCCACCCTTATTCTCCATACGCTGTTGCCAAGCAGTATGGTTTCTGGATTGTCAAGGAGTATCGTGAGGCTTATGATATGTTCTGCTGCTCTGGTATCCTCTTCAATCATGAAAGTGAGCGCCGTGGTGAGACTTTCGTAACCCGCAAGATTACTTTGGCTGCAGCCCGCATCAAGCAGGGCAAGCAAGACAAGCTCTATCTCGGTAACCTGAATTCGCTCCGCGACTGGGGTTATGCCAAGGATTATGTAGAGTGTATGTGGCTGATTCTCCAGGCTGAGAAGCCAGAGGACTTCGTGATTGCAACAGGTAAGCAGCATTCTGTTCGTGAGTTCGCCCAGCTGGCGTTCCACTATGTAGGAATCGAACTGAAATGGGAAGGCAAGGATGAGAACGAGAAGGGCATCTGCGTTGAGGGTCCTGAGGAACTCATCGGCAAGACACTCGTTGAGGTTTCTCCTGATTTCTACCGTCCTACCGACGTGGTGAACCTTTGGGGTGACCCAACAAAGGCTAAAGCTAAGCTCAACTGGAATCCTAACACCACCTCTTTCGAGGATCTCGTAAAGATCATGGTAGAGAGCGATATGGCTAAGGTAGCTGCTGAGGATGCCGGTCAGAAGGTTCGCTGCAATCTTGCAGAATATCTTGAGAAAGGTATTGTAAAGTAACTATTGATAGTTTATAGTAAATAAACAATGTTATCAAAAGATTCTAAAATTTATATAGCAGGACACCACGGACTCGTGGGTTCTGCTATCTGGAATAACCTCAAGAAGAGAGGTTATAACAACCTGATAGGTCGTTCTCACAAAGAACTCGACTTGACCGACCAGTATGCAGTAGAGAAGTTCTTTGACGAGGAAAAGCCTGATGCAGTAGTATTGGCTGCTGCCTTCGTGGGTGGTATCATGGCGAATTCATTGTATCGTGCAGACTTCATCATGCAGAACATGAAGATGCAATGCAACGTAATCAGCAACGCTTATTCTCATGGCGTGAAGAAGCTCCTCTTCCTGGGCTCTACCTGCATCTATCCTAAGAATGCACCGCAGCCTATGAGCGAAGATGTGCTCCTTACTTCTCCGCTGGAATATACCAACGAGGAATATGCCATCGCCAAGATTGCCGGACTGAAGATGTGCGAGAGCTACAACCTTCAGTATGGTACCAACTATATCGCTGTGATGCCAACCAATCTCTATGGCCCTAACGATAACTTCCATCTGGAGAACAGCCACGTAATGCCTGCGATGATGCGCAAGATTTATCTTGCCAAACTCATCCACGATGGCGACTGGCACAGCATCGAGGTGGATATGAACAAGCGCCCTATCAACCCCTACTGATAAGCTCCGCGAAATCATCGGCGAGGGTAACGTAGACGGCAGCAACTCTCACGAGCGCATTCTGAAGGCGCTGGAGTTCTATGGCATCTACGACAACAAGGTAGTGCTTTGGGGAACAGGCAAACCATTGCGTGAATTCCTCTGGAGCGAGGATATGGCAGATGCCAGCGTTCACGTGCTACTGAATGTAGATTTCAAGGATATCATCGGTATCGAGAAGTACAGTTCTGTATTCTATGGTGCCAAGGTAGATGGTGCCGTGGATAGAAACAATTCAGAGGGCCGTGGTGGCGCTATCCCTTCTCTCGGTGAGATTCGCAACTGCCACATCAACGTGGGTACCGGCAAGGAGCTCACCATCCGTGAACTTTCTGAGCTTGTAGTAAAGGCAGTAGGTTTCGAAGGCGAGGTAGAGTTTGACGCCAGCAAGCCAGATGGAACCATGCGCAAGCTCATCTCTGTAGATAAGCTCCACAGCCTCGGCTGGACGCATAAGGTAGAGATTGAGGATGGTGTGAAGAAACTCTTCGACTGGTATCAGGAGAGTCTGAAAGGCTAATAAAGAATATCGACTATGGATACAGAACAACTTTCTATGACCAAGAAAACCCTTGTGGGAGTACAGTTTCTGTTTGTGGCTTTCGGTGCAACGGTTCTGGTGCCTCTTCTAATAGGCATCGATCCGGCAACGGCTCTCTTCACCGCTGGTGTAGGAACCTTTCTCTTTCACTTCATCACCAAGGGCAAGGTGCCTATTTTCCTGGGCAGTTCCTTCGCCTTTATCGCCCCTATCATCGCTGCAACCAAGCAATGGGGACTGCCGGGAACAATCGCCGGACTAACCAGCGTTTCTCTGGTGTATTTCGCCATGAGCGCCCTAGTGAAATGGCAGGGCAAGAAACTGCTGGACAGGATTTTTCCTCCGGTAGTCATCGGTCCCGCCATCATCCTCATCGGTCTCTCCCTTTCGGGCAGCGCTGTGGATATGGCAAAGACCAACTGGATTCTCTCCTTTGCATCGCTCATCACCGCTATCCTGGTGCTTACCTTCTGCAAGGGCTTGATGAAGCTGGTTCCTATCATTTCGGGGGTTATCGTGGGCTATGTCATCGCCATCTGCATGGGCGAGGTAGATTTCTCGGGCGTGGCAGCGGCATCATGGTTCTCCTGTCCTGTATCCTTCGATACCATCACCCATTTCTCCTGGGCTCCATTCCTCTATATGTTGCCCGTGGCAATAGCTCCGGTGCTGGAGCATATCGGCGATGTATATGTGGTGAGTGCCGTAGCCAAGAAGGATTTCGTGGCAGATCCGGGATTGCATCGCACGATGTTGGGCGATGGACTGGCATGTCTCTGTTCAGCCTTTCTGGGCGGACCTCCTGAGACCACTTATTCAGAGGTAACAGGTGCGATGTCTATCACCAAGGTAACGAGTCCTGCTGTGATTCGCATATCCGCAGCCACCGCTATCTGTTTCTCCATCGTGGGCAAGTTGAGTGCTTTGTTACAGAGCATTCCTCAGGCGGTTTTAGGTGGCATCATGCTGCTGCTTTTTGGAACCATCGCAAGTGTGGGCGTTCAGAATCTGATGCAGAACAAGGTAGACATGAATGAAACCCGCAATGTTATCATCATCTCTGTGATGCTGACGATGGGCTTGGGTGGCGCCGTTCTCTCATCCGGTTCCTTCGCCATTTCCGGCATCGGTCTTTTCCGCCGTCATCGGCGTAGTTCTCAACTAAAACAGTTCTTTCAACTAAGAAAAAAGCATTTATACCTAGATAAAATCTCCGCTCATCGACGTTGAATGGCCGTTCAAAGACGTTGAACCGCCGTTCAAAGACGCTGAACCGCCATTCAACGTCTATGAACGGAGATTTCAATAGGGTTAAAGAACATTTTATCCTATAATCAACCAAGACTTTTCCTGAGATTAACACATTATTAATACAGAAAGAAGGAAGAAAGGAGATAAGAGAGATGAAGAAAAGACGTTGTTTCTATCTTGAACTAAACCGATTATACTAGAAAAGCGTGCAAGCTACATCTCTGTCGCCTGCACGCATCCTCTTTTTTATTTAATCGCGCTATGATATATAATAGCTTTTTACAATCTCGCTCCGAATCTTGCGCTTGGCAATGGAGCGGTAAAGTAATAGTTCTGGTCGTTATTCTTATCCAGGAAATTCACCTGCTTCATACCGAAGAAAGGCAGACCACTAGGGAAGAGCGGAGTAAAATCGGTTACACCACCAGAGAGAGCAGGACTGTTATCCTGATAATCGAAATTCCAAGTCTTATCGAATGCCAATGGAGCACCATTCTCCACTTTATCAATCTCGCAGTTGATATTCATCTTGTCGCTCTGAGTGAAACTCTTGAAGAGAGGGTTGAACTGACCAGCCACGCTGCTCTTGATATCAGTATCAAACCAGATGCCCAAAGCTGCATCCTTCGCCATCTGCTCTACTCCTGTCTCTGTAGATGCAAAGTAGTAGTTTGGAGTAAGACGGCTGTGCTCCATATCAGCACCATCCTTCTTTGGCTGCTTCAGGCCGAAACGTGAATCATAGATGAGGTTGTTCACAAAGATTGGCTTCGCAGCCTTCTCTACCCATACAGAACCACCCTTCTTGTTCTTGGCACGGCGCCATCCGCAATTAACTACAGTATTGTTGTAAGCAGTCATCTCGGTAAGCGGAATCACCTCACTATTGCCGGCATTAGAGAGTTTGAAGGCGTTGGTGCAGGCGTTGTAGATGATGTTGTTGGCTACATCGAGCTTGCAACCCGCCTTTACGTTGATAGCCTCGCCGCCATCGGCTGCATTTCCGCTATCAGCAAATATATTGTTGATAATCAAGCCGTTACCACCAGTAAAGTAAGTCTGATCGTTGTAGTTATCGTGGAAGAAACTGTTTGCCATCACGAACTTACCATTCACATTACAGAAGTGGAAGGCTGGCACACCACCATCAATGGTAGTCTTGAAAAGCTTGTTCTGGAAAGAAGCAGAACTCTCGGTAGGAGTAGCTCCGGCATAGGCCACATCCACGTGGTTGAGTACCACTTCTTCTGAATTGTAGCCACAGATGATGCCGCCCCAATCGGCTGGTTTCTTGGTATCAGAAGTGATGGTAACTGGCTTCTCGGCGGTTCCCAGACAATAGAGATTGCCCAATACTAGAACCCTGGTTCTGGTTGCCATCACTTCCATTACCGCCATTATTCACGTAATCGTATGGATTGATATTATCGTTCTCGCAAGATGTGGAGAACATTGCAGCTGCTGCCATCATAAGCAAAGCAGCAAAAGTATTTATCTTTTTCATTTTTTACCTTTTTTTTTTTTTTTACCTTTTATAACTTGTATCTTACTCCCAGCAGGAAGGTTCTGCCATACTGATAAGTTCCCACGATGGTCTTATCGCTCTTCTGGCCCTCATACTCCAGGTTGCTCTTGTTCACGGTCTTCAAGTATCTCTCGCGCTTGGCATCGAGCAGATTGTTTGCCTTGAAGAAGACGGAGATGCCGTTCTTGAATTGCTTCTCGGCACTCAGGTCGAGACCGAACATAGCCTTATCCCACTGGTCGGCATCCTTGAAGGGAGAAACCAGGGCGAGCTTGGTACCCGTGAAGGAAGAGGCCAACTGCGCATTCCAGCCATTCTCCGTATCCTTATATAATAAGGAGATGTTGGCGGTATGAGGAGCCTGGTTAACCAGCGGACGGGTCTGGGTTACGCCCGATTTATACTCGGCACTACCCTCCTTGTACTCACGCTTCGAGGTGGTGATTTCAGAATGGGTGTAAGTATAATTTGCCTTTACTCCGAAGTGACGAATGTATTTGATGACGTCGATTTCGAAGCCCATGTTCTTGGCATTACCCAGGTTATCCGGCATGTAGTAAGCATCGGTTCCGGCACCAATCTTGCCATCAGATGTTACGAACACCTGCTCTATCGGATCTTTCAGATATTTATAGAACACGCCGGCAAGAATCTGCTCTGTCTTGCTTGGGAACCACTCCCAGCGCAGGTCGATGTTGTCGATGCGGGCACGCTTCAGGTTTGATTACCCTTTTCCTGATACTCCTCGCCCATAATCTGATAAGGCACAATCTCATAGAAGCCCGGACGGTTGATGGAGCGATAGTAAGAGAGACGCACGTTCATCTTCTTGGTTGGCGTCCATTTGATGGATGCAGATGGCAGATAATCCCAGTAGCTCTGCTCGCCCACCTGTCCCATGTTACGGAAGTGCTGGAGCATGGTGTAAATCTGGTTGGTATGCTCGGCACGGAAACCGGCATTCAGTTCACCTACCTCGCTCTTCAGGGTTACCATGGCGTAGGCGCCTCCGATGTGCTCCTTGGAATCGTAGTTGAGCTGCGAAGCCTGAGAATAAGGAGTTTTGCAAACCCAATCTATATTGGCATACTGCTCTAATCCGTTTCCATCCATCGTCTGCGAGATGTCGGCAGGATTGAAGATGTAAGAATAATATCTATTGCTGCGTTCTTTTCTGCGATACTGCGCACCCGCCTTCCAGAGAGCCTCCACATCGTTGGCGAAATGGGTATCGTAAGAAAGGTTGATGTAGCCTGCCCAGTCGGTATCCTTGTTGTGCTGGAACCGGCGCTCGGCACCCTTAGGCAGAGTCTTAATGATATTCTTATTGGCATCCCAGATGGAACCCGAAACGGCATCGCCGCCATTCTCAGCTTTTCTGCTCACGGTATTCGTCAGGGTTACGTAGGTTCTGTCCGGATCTTCCTCCTTTGCCTGCGAAAATACGCCCGACCAATCTACGGTAAAATCCTTGGTAAGATGATGCGTACCCTTCAGGTTAGTGGCGAAGATGCTCTGGGTGGTTGAGAGAGAGCGCACCTCATCGTCCTGGGTATAGCTGTCGGCTCCGATATATTCGGTGTTGACACTGTTATTGTATCTGATGCCCTTGGAATTGGTGCGCACATACATGTTGTACCATTCCAGCTTGTGGCCAGGCAGGGTTAAATCTATCTTGGCATGAGCACCCGTGGTGAGATCATGGATGCTGTAGTAGCGATGTTGCAGATTGGAAATGTACATTGCCTGCTCGCCCGAAGCCATCTTTACGGAATTGTAGGTGCGCTCGGTGCCACGGAAAGTATTCTGCACGCTTCCGGCAAGCATCACGCCCAGGCGGTCGTTCAGAAGCGGTTGCCGATGCTCAAACCTCCGATGAAGTTAGGAGATGGCATGGAATGACTCTTCAGCTGAACAGGGCCTTTCTTGAAATCACTCATCTGCGCCTTGTAGTCTTTTCCGAAAGCCTCGTAAGGAGCCTTCTTTGTATAATCAGAGCGGTTACTGGTAAGATAATCTCTGCCATTCTTCCAGAAATAATCACTTGCTCCGATGGCTGCATTCGCCAGAATCTGAAAGTGGGATGGCGCATCCTTCATCACCATATCCACCACGCCACCGGCTGCATCGCCTTCCATATCAGCCGTCAAAGACTTGGATACCACGAGGCGATCCATCAGATCAGAAGGGAAGATATTCAACGGAATGTAACGGTTTTTATCATCCGGACTTGGAATCTTCACGCCGTTTACCAGGGTGTAGTTGTAGCGCTTGTCCATACCTCGGAGGATGGCGTAGGAAGCCTCGCCCGATGCATCACGCTCCATGGTTACACCCGATACTCGCTGCAGAACGCTTGCCACGTTGACATCAGGCGAAAGCTGGATGCTCTGCTGGCTCATCACGTTGAGCACGTTGCCGGCATTCTTCACGGTTTCTATGGCACTTCGGTCGCTGCGGTATTCACGATGACCGGTAACCACCACTTCGCCCAACTGCTTCAGGTCTTCATCCATCGGAATATCCACCTTGTCTTTCTTTGCCACATCCACTACCATCTCCCTGGTCTTGTAAGACATGTAGGAAACGATGATGGTCACCTTACCTTTATCAGGTAATTCATGCAGGGTGAAAGTACCATCAAGTCCCGTTTTGTTATCCTTGACTATACCATCCAGCGTGTGTGCCTGGATGGTGGTAGTCGCGGCAAGAAGCGCCGCACTCAGTAAAAATCTTTTTCATCTATATCGCTATTGAATTCTTCATTCGTTTCTTTTCGCAAAAAAGCTTCTTTTACCGTTTTTTTTTACCTTTAGAACCGTGTGGATGATTTTTCCATCCTTGTCAATCATCGACATTCTCAGCTGCTTCTTATCTGCTGTAAATACAGAGAAACCATCGGCTGGACTGCAGAACATGGTGCCATCGATAGGCTTCACAGGACGAGCCAGAGATGAAGAGGAATTGACTACGTAGTCGATGTTGTCGCCCTTCTTCTGGATATGCTGGAAGTTGTGGATGTGCCCGCAGGCATAAATCGCCACATTATTATATTTATGGAGGATACTCTTCAATTAAAAAATAAATGCAGTAATAACCCTTTAAAGAGAAGATAGTTATGAAAAGAATAATTATGACATTGGTAGCAGTATGGATGATGATTACATCTATGAATGCTCAGAGACTGACAAATATTCAGGCAGAAGCTCGTTTTATCACAGATAAGATGGTGGTGGAACTGGGATTGAGCAGCGTTCAGCGCAACAGCATCCTGAACATCAATCTCAATTATCTCAATGGCATCCGAAGCTATCGCGACATTGATGCCTACGGCTGGCATTACCGCAACAAGCAGCTCAAGCGCATGATGACCGCCAGACAATGGAAGAGATTCAAGAACTCATACTATTTCTATCGCCCTATCGGCTGGAATAATCATGTGTATGTTCACCATATTTACACCAAGTATCCAAAGCATAACTGGGGACACGACAAGCGCTGCCCCTCGCCCTGAGTGCAGCTACGGAAGACCAGGATGGCCAGGCGGAACCCATGTAACTTATGGACCAGGAAAGTGGAAGCACGATAGAGATTGGGATGATGATGATGACGATGATGATGATGATGATTGAGATAATGACAGGGATGATGACTAAGATTAAGACTGAGATTAAGACAAACATTCGATGATAAAACAGAAGAAATCCAAGCTAGAGATGATTCTCCGGCTTGGATTTCTCGTTAAATAAAAACTAACTATGCCGTCTAACTAATAACTAATCATTAATTACTAACAAAACGTCTTCCACAATCTGCTCATCGAGCAGGCGATTATCCGAAAGTAACTCCTTCACATCGTATCTGTCGTAGAGTCCCTTCCTGATGCCGCCCACCATCACCTTCATTTCTGAAGTGCCATAGTAAGAGGCGATACGCTCGCCGAAACCGCCATTCTTCGAACCATCCTCCAGGGTTACCACCAACTGATGGTTTGCTTTCAGGCTATCCAGCGTCTCGGCATCCACCTCGTTCAGATAACGTGGGTTGATGAGCGTAGCATCGATGCCCTTATCAGCCAACAGGCGGACTACATTCTCGCCCTTCTGATAGAACGAACCGACGGCGATGACTGCCACCTTCTCGCCCTGGTACATTACCTTGTACTTTGCCTCGTAACCATATTCAGCATCAACGGCTTCTGACGTATGAACCACGCCATTGCTTGGCACGCGGATGGCGATAGGTTTCTTATCCTGCAGAATGCTCCAGCGGAGCATGGCGAAATACTCCTCGCAGGTGGTTGGAGCCAGATAGATGAGCCCCGGAATGCTGCAGAGCATCGGAATATCGAAAAGGCAGATGTGGGTGATGTCGTTCATCGAGTTCACTCCGCCTCCTACCACGTTGATTACGGCTGGGTTGGAATTGATGCAGAGGTCTTGCGCTATCTGGTCGTAGGTACGTTGGATGAAGGTGCTGTAAACGGTCCAGACAGGATGCAATCCACCCTTCGCCATTCCCGAAATCATGGCCACCGCCTGCTCTTCGGCGATTCCCATATCGATGTGCTGCTTGCCAGCCAGTTGGCGCTTATCGGCAGTAAAGCCACCTGCGGTAGGAGTACCGGCGGTTACGGCGATGAGGGTCTTATCCTGCTTCATCTCGCTGAGCATCCAGTCAGAGAATAATGTACCGTAATCCTCTGTCGGAGCAACCTCCGGGAGGATTCCATCGGCATTCCTTCTTGGTCGCGAACCGTCTTCCAGATTGAAAGGCATTCCCCAATGCCAAGCCTCCTTATTGGCTACGGCTGGCGCAAATCCATGACCTTTCTCTGTGTGAATGTGAACCACGGTAGGCTTATCCGTATCCTTCACGCTCTCGAAAACCTGGATGAGTTTTTCGATGTCGTTACCCTCTTCCAGATACTTGTATTCAAAGCCCCACGCCTTGAACCAGTTGTGCTCGCAGGTGCCGTTACTCTGGCGCAAGGCACGCAGGTTCTTATAGATTCCGCCATGATTTTCAGCGATAGACATTTCGTTGTCGTTCACCACGATGATGATGCCCGTACCGAGTTCCGAAGCCTCATCCAGTCCCTCGAAAGCCTCGCCGCCCGAAAGGGAGCCGTCGCCGATAATGGCAATGATGTTCTCATCGGTACCCTTGATGTCTCGCGCCTTCTGCAACCCGGTGGCAAGACTCACGGAAGTGGAAGTATGCCCCACCTCAAAGTTATCATACTCCGGACATTCGGCAGGAGAAGAATAGCCCGAAATGGCATTCATGTCATCCACATCGCCGAGGAATCCCGCAGCTCGTCCGGTGAGCACCTTATGCGGATAACATTGGTGGCTTACGTCAAACACGAGCTTATCCTTTGGCGCATCAAAAACGTAGTGAAGCACCACGGTAGCCTCCACGAATCCGAGGTTCGGCCCCACATGACCGCCATGCTTGCTTACACGATTCAGCACAGCCTGTCTGGTTTCATCAACCACCACCTGCAGTTCCTTCAAATCCAGCTTCTTCAAGTCGGCTGGCGACTTTATTTTCTCAATATACATTTTCTTATAGTTTTAATTATGATTTCTGGGTGCAAAGATACGAAGAATCTTGAAAACACGCATTACCCAAACTACAGAAAAAGAATAATTCTCCTATTCCTTCACCTCCATCATTTCCGGATGCTCCATCCGCTCCTTTTTCTTGAGTTTCTTCACCACTTCGGAATAACTGTGGCGAATCAGGGCCTGGATGAAATCATCTTCCAGCGTGCCATAAAGGTTTACCTGATTCCAGTATTTCTTATTCCAATGCCATGCGCCTTCTATTTCGGGATGCACTTCCCGGAGTTCGAGGGCGTAATCGGCATTACATTTCATCGTAACCCACTCGGGGCGCTCCAGGTCAACACAGGCAAAGATCTTGCCCAAAATGCGAAACACCAAGGTCCGCTCATCAAAAGGAAAAGCCTCGGTTACGAGGGGAAGCGAGAGGCAATACTCTCTAACAGATTCTATATTCATCATTTCTACTGATTATTTCTGATTAAAATGTTTCTATGTTTTAGGGGACAAAGATAATAAATTCTGATGAAACGGCAAGACTTATTCCATAAAAAAAAGAAAAACTTTAAAATAACTCCCTTATGGGATACCTAAAAATAATCTTTTTGTAACTTTTTCAACAAAATATTTGATAGTTACATAATTTTATTGTAGATTTGCAGCAGATTTTTTTTAAGAAGGAGTGCTTATGCAGAAGAAAAAGGATAAAAACCTGATGAAAACGGATGTAAAACCGATGAAACAAGGACTGCTGTCCCGAATTTTCCATCTCTATTACGATGGTTTCAGGACGATGACCCTGGGCAAGACGTTGTGGGCTGTCATCCTCATCAAGCTTGCCATCATCTTCCTGGTGCTCAAGCTCTTTTTCTTTCCAGATTTTATCAATACTAATGCCAAGAACGGAGACAAGGCTGGCTTCATTTCCAAGGAAATTCTGAACAGATAAGACTCTGAATCCCCGCAACCTTCACATCGAAAGAAATACAAAAACATTATATAATAACAATTCTAAAACCATTCAACTATGATGACAAATCTATTGTTAGACATTACATCAGCGACCATCGACTGGTCGAGGGCGCAATTCGCACTCACGGCCATCTACCATTGGCTGTTCGTGCCGCTCACCCTGGGACTGGCAGTAATCATGGGCATTGCCGAAACATGCTACTACCGCACCAACAAGCCGTTCTGGAAGCACGTAACCCGTTTCTGGCAAAAACTCTTTGGCGTCAACTTCGCCATGGGCGTTGCCACAGGCATCATCCTGGAATTTGAATTCGGCACCAACTGGAGCAACTACTCCTGGTTCGTGGGCGACGTGTTCGGCGCTCCCCTAGCCATCGAAGGCATCCTGGCATTCTTCATGGAGAGCACCTTCGTAGCCGTAATGTTCTTCGGCTGGGATAAGGTGAGCCGGGGCTTCCACCTTGCCTCTACCTGGCTCACGGGACTTGGCGCCACCATTTCTGCCTGGTGGATTCTCGTAGCCAACGCCTGGATGCAGTATCCGGTGGGACAGGAATTTAATCCCGATACCATGCGCTTCGAGATGACTTCGTTTATGGATGTGGCACTCTCGCCATTCGCCATCAACAAGTTCACCCATACCGTTACTTCCTCCTGGATCATCGGCGCCACCTTCGTAGTAGCCATAAGCTGCTGGTATCTCCCTGAAGAAGAGAGAAACCCAACTGGCGAAGGCGAGCATCAAGATGGGTGCCGGGTAGGACTCATCGCCACCCTGCTGGCTGCGATGACCGGCGACAACTCTGCCTACCAGGTGGCACAGGTGCAGCCGATGAAACTGGCTGCGATGGAAGCATTATATAATGGTGGAAACGGCGAAAGCCTCACGGCGATAGCAGCCGTTCATCCCTTCCGGCAGCCCGATTACGAAAACGAGCAGGAGCCAGCCATGCGCATCGCCATCCCCAACATGCTCTCGTTCTTAGCCACCCGCACAGCCGATGGCTACGTGCCTGGCGTAAACGATATTATCAAGGGTTACACTAAAGAGGATGGCACCCGGGAACCATCCGTGCAGGAAAAGATAGCCCGGGGCAAGAAGGCGATAGTTGCCCTGAAAACCTATCGCGAAACGAAGGCGAAAGACCAGCTCCCTATCCTCATGGAGAATATGAAATACTTCGGATATGGTTACATCAAGGACGCCAAAGAACTGGTACCGAGCATCCCGATCTGCTTCTACGCCTTCCGCCTGATGGTGGGAGTAGGCTGCCTGCTCATTCTCTTCTTCGCCCTCAGCCTCTTCCTCGTCTACAAGAAGGAAATCGCCCAATACCGATGGTTCCTCATTTCCGCCATCATCATGATTCCGCTGGCTTACATCGCCTCAGAATCGGGCTGGATAGTAGCAGAAATCGGTCGCCAGCCTTGGACCATCCAAGACCTGCTGCCAGTAAGTGCCGCCATCTCCGACATCGAAGCAGGCAGCGTGGCCACCACCTTCTTCATCTTCCTGGCACTCTTCACCACCATGCTTGCCGTGGAAATCAGCATCCTGGTGAAGCAGATTAAGAAAGGACCGGAATATGAATAAAAACTTAAGATGATAAACTTAAGATTATGAATTAACTTTATGACATTAGTATTATGACATACGAATTTTTGCAATCATACTGGTGGTTCCTCGTATCATTATTAGGAGCCCTACTGGTGTTTCTCATGTTTGTACAGGGAGCCAACACCTTGATATTCTGTTTGGGAAAAACGGAAGAAGAGCGTCGCCTCATCATCAACTCTACGGGACGAAAATGGGAGTTCACCTTCACCACACTCGTCACCTTCGGCGGAGCCTTCTTCGCCTCGTTTCCATTGTTCTACAGCACCAGTTTCGGCGGAGCCTACTGGCTGTGGATGATTATCCTGTTCTCGTTTGTGATTCAAGCCGTGAGCTATGAATTCCAGAACAAGATAGGTAATTTTCTTGGATCGAAGCCCTTTCAGATCTGCCTCATTATCAACGGCATCGTGGGTCCGCTGCTTCTTGGCGGAGCCGTAGCCACCTTCTTCAACGGCAGCAATTTCCTGATAGACAAGGGCAATATTACCAACAGTCTGCAACCCGTCATCAGCCGCTGGGCAAATGCCAGCCATGGTCTTGATGCCCTGCTCGACCCATGGAACGTAGTGCTGGGACTTGCCGTACTGATGCTAGCCCGTATTCTGGGCATGCTCTACATCAAGAACAACATCGAGCACCAGCAGATTCAGGAGCGCTGCACCCGCCAGTTGCCATGGAATGCCCTCCTCTTCCTATTGTTCTTCCTGCCATTCCTCATCAGATTGCTGGTAAAAGATGGATTCAGCACTTCTTCTTCCGGCATTACGATTGAGAGTATGAAGTATCTTCACAATCTCCTGGAGATGCCAATCTTGCTTGTAATATTATTAATAGGTGTAGTACTCGTTCTTTTCGGCATTTTCAAGTCATCGAGGAGCGTGCAGTATAGAAAGGGAATCTGGTTTACGGGCATCGGAACCGTGCTTACCGTGCTGGTTCTGCTGCTGATAGCCGGCTGGAACAATACCGCCTACTATCCATCTAACATCGACCTTCAGAGTTCGCTCACTCTCGCCAACAGCTGTAGCAGCGAGTTCACGCTCCGCACCATGGCGATAGTCTCCCTCCTCATCCCGTTCGTGCTCGCCTACATCGTTCTTTGCCTGGCGCGCCATCGACCGCAAGCGCATTACGCAGGAAGAAATAGAGCAGGGAGAAGCGTATTAAAAAAGGCAGTGAAAGCCTATTAAATATGCTCCACACGCCCTGATCAGGGCGTGTGGAGAAGACGTCCCATCAAACAAAAATCTGTAACCAATCTTTTGTCTTTCTAAATAAAAGCAGTATCTTTGCAGACATGAAACAGAAAATCATAGATAAAATCAACCGATTGGCAAGCCAGAAAGAGCCTTTTCTCTTTGTCATCAACTACCAGGCAGACGAGGCCTTCATCCGCAAGCTATCAGATATAAATCCCGAAGAATGCCTCTTCGATTTCGAAGGAAGAGGTAACTGGAGAGAAAACCATTCGAAAGAAATGGGGGATTCTAAAAGAATTTACGAGGAGATTTCAAGGGAGATTCCAAAGGAGATTTCGGAGAAAAAGTTTTTCAAAGGAACTCCTTTGGACTCTCCTATTTCTTGGCAGATAACCCCGCCCCTTTATAACGATTATGAGCGAAGCTTCAACATCGTGAAGAGCAACATTATGGCGGGCAACAGCTATCTTACAAATCTCACCAACCGGGTTCCCGTGAGCTGCAATCTTTCATTAGAAGAAATTTTCCATCGTGCAAAAGGGAAGTATAAACTGCTGCTCAGAAGAAAGAGAACTCAAGCAGAAGATAAAGCTCATCTGAAAGAAGAGAACATAGAAGAGAATCTCACCCCCTTCGTCTGCTTTTCGCCCGAAACCTTCGTCAGAATCAAGGGCGGAAGAATCTACTCCTATCCCATGAAGGGAACCCTGGATGCATCCCTCCCCAATGCCGAAAAAGCTGCTGATGGAAGACCGGAAAGAGGCGGCAGAACACGCCACCATCGTAGATCTGATAAGAAACGACCTGAGCCGGGTGGCAGAAGATGTAAGGGTAGATAAATACCGTTACGTCGACGTGCTACACACCAACAAGGGCGACATCCTGCAAACCAGTTCAGAAATCAGCGGTCGCCTGCCCGAAGATTACCCGCACCATCTGGGCGAAATCCTCGATGCCCAGCTCCCAGCCGGTTCCATCACGGGTGCCCCGAAAGATAAAACCATGCAGATTATCCAAGAGGCAGAAGGCTACGACCGCGGCTTCTACACGGGCATCATGGGAATCTACGACCAGGGCGAACTCAACTCTGCCGTCATGATAAGATTCATAGAAGAAGAAACTTCGCCGGTTGATTTTGAAGCCGACGGAGAAAAGAATTTCAAGGCAAACGAAGGAAAGAAGCCGAAGAAAGCCGAAAATTGTATTTCAAGGCAGGCGGCGGCATCACTTCGAAGAGCGATTGCCGGAGGGAATACGAGGAAGTGATTCAGAAAATCTATCTTCCGTTTTAAATCCACCTTTCATCTTAGAAAAAATAAAAGAGATTATGAAACAGCAATTTATAGAAACAATAAAGATCAAAAACGGCAAGGCTCTGGCCCTACCCTATCATCAGGCAAGAATGGAGAGAACCATCCGCAGGTTCTTTCCAACCCTCGCATCTGAAGAAATAAAACTCTCATCCCTCATTTCCCCAAAAGAGGAAATGAACCTTTACAAGGCACGAGTAGTTTATGGCACCCAGGGCGTGGAAGCCATCGAGTACGCCCCCTACAAGATGAAGGAGATTCATTCCCTCAAGGTGGTAGAGGATAATAATATCGACTACACCTATAAGAGCACAGACCGAAGTGCGCTCAACGCCCTGGTAGCCCAGAAGGACGATTGCGATGAAATCATCATTGTAAAGAACGGGCTCATTACCGATACCTCCTTCACCAATCTCGCCCTTTTTGATGGCAACAGATGGCTCACCCCCAAGCATCCCCTGCTCCAGGGAACCAAACGTGCCCAGCTCCTGGAAGCCGGCATCATCCTGGAAGCCGACCTCACACAAGAAGACCTCAGAAAGGCGGAAAAAGTGAGTCTCTTCAACGCCATGATAGATTTCGGAGAGCGGGAAGTAACCAAGATTTTCCTACCGGATCAAAACTGATTAAGCCCACAATTATAAAGAAAGAAATTCTACAGCTCTATCACCTCCAAATCATCCGGAACGAAGATTCTACCCTTGAAGTTCTCGGCAGCTTCACGGGTATAATTTTCTTTACGATTAGCGAGTGTTTTCTCCTCCGTATGATACAGGATAAGATTCTTCACGCCCAGTTCCTCCGCCAGTTTTCCGGCATCAAGCGCCGTACTGTGGCATTTCTCATAAGGCTTGAACGTATCGCGGTCGGCATAGAGACAAAACGCCTCACACATCATCCAGTCAGCCCCCACTATGTAGCGTCGGTTCTGCTCGTTATAAGGTTCATCACCCAGGCACGCCAAGACCAAAGGCTTATCCGATTCATCAGAAGAAGGCAACTCAGCTCGGAATCCGAACTGTTTTTCCTTAGTAGACTGAATATCAAAGCATTCCAACTTCATATCCCCCACTTCGAAGCAATCGCCATCTTCCAACTGATGGAACACCACCCTTTCAGCCACCTTAGCCAGTTGCTTCTTGGCAAGAATCATGTCGATGATGGTCTTGATCACCTTTATCACCTTATCGTTTCCATACACATGCAGCAATCCCTCGTAACCCTTACATTGTGCCACCATACGGATTACCCAGATCACACCCAACACGTGGTCGGTATGCGCATGGGTAACGAAGAGGTGATGAATATCAGAAATCTGAACATTCACCTTCTTCAGCTGCGCCAGTATTCCGTTTCCTCCGCCCGCATCCACCAGCATCAGGGTGCTGGGAGTTTGGAGCACAAAACAGGTATTATAAATCTGGGAAACCGTAGCATTTCCCGTTCCGAGCATCGTAATTTGAGTCGTTGTCTTATCCATTGTCTTATTCGTTATCTATTTGATTCACGCCCACAAAACTACTCATTTTCTGATAAACCACCAAGAAAAAGCTCCAAAAACTTTGCTTATTCCAAATAATAATCTTAACTTTGCGGCATAAAAACAAAAAGCAGGTTTCGATTATGGCAAAAATAGAAAGACAAAAGCGAATCTATCGCAAGCGCATCCCTTACGGAATGCAGAACTTTGAGGATGTAATGGAAAGAGATTGTTACTATGTTGACAAGACCCCATTCATAGAGAAAATAGAAGAATCTAACATGTATTTCTTCTTCATTCGCCCTCGCCGTTTCGGCAAGAGCCTTACCCTCTCCATGCTCGAAAACTATTACGACATCAACAAGAAGGATAAGTTTGAAAGCCTCTTCGGCAAGCTTTACATCGGAGAGAATCCTACCCCTGAACGCAACAGCTATCTCATCCTTCACCTGAATTTTGCCATGATTTCAGCAGGATTGGATAATTATAAAAAAGGACTTGATGCCCATTGCAACAACAAGTTCAATTCCTTCTGCAGCAGATACGCCCACCTTTTGCCACCGGACATAAAGGAAGAGATGAACCAAAAGGAAGATGCCGTTGCCCAATTGGGATTTCTATGCGACAAATGTGCTGAAGCAGGCTTGAAGATTTATCTCTTCATCGACGAATACGACCACTTTACCAATCAGATTCTTGCCCACAAGGAGCATGAAAAACGATACCGCGAGCAGACTCACGGTGAGGGATATCTACGACATTTCTTCGACACAATCAAGGGAGCCGCAGGAGATTCACTGGGCAGAGTTTTCGTTACAGGAGTAAGTCCCGTAACAATGGACGATCTGACCAGCGGTTTCAACATCGGTACCAACTATTCCCTGTCTCCGGAGTTCAACGAAATGGTGGGATTCACCGAGGAGGAAGTGCGCCAGATGCTGGCTTATTACGCCAGCGTGCTGCCATTCCGCCATAGCGTGGATGAGCTGATAGAAGTGATGAAGCCATGGTACGACAATTATTGCTTCTCAGAAGAAAAGTACGGCAACACAACCATGTACAACTCCGTGATGGTGCTCTACTTTGTAGATAATTACATCCGCAACGATTATGATATTCCGAAGAAACTGGTGGAAACCAACATCCGCATCGACTACGACAAGATTCGCATGCTCATCCGCCATGACAAAGAGTTTGCCCACGATGCCAGCATCATACAGGATATCGTGACCAGGGGATTCACCACGGGAACCCTGATGGAGAATTTCCCTGCCGAGCGCATCAACGACCCAGATAATTTCCTGAGTCTGCTCTTCTATTTCGGCATGGTAACGATAGACGGCACCTACCAGGGCAATACCCGCTTTGTGGTTCCCAACGAGGTGGTGCGCGACCAGATGTACACCTATCTGCTGGATACTTACAAAGAGGACGACCTCACCTTTGAGCAATACGACAAGACCCAGCTGGAGAGCAAGTTGGCTTACGAAGGCGCATTCAAGCCCTACTTTGCCTACATAGCTGATTGTCTGAAGCGCTTCTCCTCCCAGCGCGACAAGCAGAAGGGCGAAGCCTACGTTCATGGTTTCACTCTGGCGATGACGAGCCAATGCAAGTTCTACCGTCCTATTTCTGAACTTGACAACGATGGCGGTTATGCCGACATCTTCCTGCTGCCCCTCTGCGACATCTATAAGGACATAGAAGATTCCTACATCGTGGAATTGAAATATTGCAAGCCGGGCACCAGCGATGAGCAGCTGAACCATCTCTTCGAGGAAGCCTCAGCCCAGATAAGGCGCTACGCCAATAGCGACATCGTGCACAAATCCGTGAAAACCACGAAGCTTCATCA
>VOFI01001757.1_pt1 | contig 30015 bp, 35 predicted proteins | sample 5384131 | NCBI WGS metagenome assembly VOFI01 (sample SAMN12384728, study PRJNA508395) | human gut metagenome | isolation source: healthy gut H | host: Homo sapiens
GGCAACCGCATGATTTCCGACAGATTTGGATTGCCCAGTGAAGACATACGTCTGGCATTGCTCTCTTTCGAGAACTACCTGCTGGCAAACCGCAACACGGAGAAGCCCGTCCTGCATATCTCGCTCTCTCCGGCACCGGAAGACAGGCTGACTGACGGGCAATTGGTGGAGTTGGCCGACCGGTATATGCGGAAGATGGGCTATGGAAATCAGCCGTACATAGTCTACAAACATACCGATACCCATAATGCCCACATTCATATCGTCAGTGTCTGTGTGGACGGACAGGGAAAAAGATCAGTGACGCCTACGAGCATCGCCGTTCCATGACCGCCTGTCGGGAACTGGAAGCGGATTTCGGTCTGCGAAACGGAGCGGATGCGGAAAGGCGGAATCCAAAAGCGGAACTAAGAAAGGTGGACGCCCCCTTGGGAGATGTCCGCCATCAGGTAGGCAATACCCTTAAAGCCGTATTGGAAAGCTATCGTTTCCAAACCTTCGGGGAATACAATGCGCTGCTTTCCACGCTCAACATCGAGGCGAAACAGATCAGGGGAGAATACAACGGTACACCATATACCGGCATTGTCTATTCGGCCACGGATGATACCGGCAAGGTGGTCAGCCCGCCGTTCAAGAGTTCCCGATTTGGGAAACGCTTCGGAAATGAACAGTTGGAAAAGCGGATGCTGATGAATCTGAAAGCTCTCAAAGACGAGAAATGGGCCCCCTCCATACAGGCGGACATCGTTCGTGCCTTGCGGCAGGCGGATTCACGGAAACGGTTTGTGGAACTGCTCAGGCAAAGGCGTATTGATGTGGTCTTCCGCGAGAATGAGCGGGGACGTATCTATGGTGTCACCTTTATTGATCACAACCATCGGGAGGTATTCAACGGCTCACGCATGGGCAAGGAGTTTTCCGCCAATGTGTTCAACGACTATTTCCAATGGTTGGAAAACATACCCGAAAAGGAACGGGGCGGACATTCCGCTACAGAACTTCGGCAGCATCACCGCCACGAATCCGGCAGCACGCTCGAACTGGCGGCGGGCATTCTCTTCGATGGAAACCAACCCGCGTGACTATGAGGAGGAAGCCTTTGCACGCCGCATGAAGAAAAAAAAGAAGACCGGACGCAAGCGTGGCATTTAGACAAAACAAGTATCAACCCGTTTATTCACAATTTTTATGCAACAGGAAGACGATTTGAGGGCTCTCGCCAAGATAATGGAGTTCGGCAGGGCCGTGAGTATTTTTCTTTTGGTGGTACACGTTTATGTGTACTGCTATCCAAGTATCACCGCATGGCATCTGAACCTTGAGGTGATAGACCGGATTCTGATAAACTTCAACAACACGACCGGAATTTTCAACTGTATTCTCTGGAGCAAACTGTCGGCTGTGCTTCTGTTGGCCGTTTCCTGTCTGGGTACGCACGGGGTCAAAGGTGAAAAGATAACCTGGCCTAAAATTTATGCGGCATTGGTGGCAGGATGCGCATTGTTTTTTCTGAACTGGTGGCTTCTTGAACTGCCATTGCCACACGCGGCAAATACCGCATTCTATATTTTTACTCTTACGGCAGGCTATCTCGCCCTGTTGATGTCGGGGTTATGGATGAGTCGCATTTACAGGCACAACCTCATGGAAGATGTGTTCAATATGGAAAATGAGAGTTTCATGCAGGAAACCCGACTGATGGAGAATGAGTATTCGGTAAATCTCCCGACGAGATTCTATTATAAAAAACGCTGGAATAACGGATTTGTCAATATTGTCAATATTTTCCGTGCCTGCATGGTTATCGGAACACCGGGTAGCGGCAAGTCCTATGCGATAGTCAACAGTTACATACGCCAGCTTATAGCCAAAGGCTTTGCGATTTACATCTACGATTACAAGTTTGATGACCTGTCCACCATCGCCTATAATTCTTTGTTGAACAACATGGACAAGTACAAAGTCAAGCCCCGGTTCTATGTCATCAATTTCGACGATCCGCGCAGGTCACACCGCTGCAATCCCATTAATCCGGAATTCATGACGGATATCTCCGACGCGTATGAGGCGAGCTATACGATAATGCTCAACCTCAATCGCACCTGGATCGAAAAACAGGGCGACTTCTTCGTGGAGTCACCCATCATCCTGCTTGCTGCAATCATCTGGTACCTAAAGATTTACAAGAACGGCATTTATTGTTCCTTCCCGCATGCGGTGGAACTGCTGAACAAGCCGTATTCGGATTTGTTTACCGTATTGACTTCCTATCCGGAGTTGGAGAACTACCTTTCTCCTTTCATGGATGCATGGAAAGGAGGGGCGCAGGATCAGCTCCAGGGCCAGATTGCTTCGGCAAAAATCCCCCTTACGCGTATGATTTCCCCACAACTATACTGGGTGATGACAGGAAATGATTTTTCGTTGGATATCAACAATCCGAAAGAACCCAAATTACTTTGTGTCGGCAACAATCCGGACAGGCAGAACATCTATTCGGCTGCACTCGGACTATATAATTCCCGTATTGTCAAACTTATCAACAAGAAAAGACAGCTCAAATGTGCCGTAATCATCGATGAGCTTCCCACCATTTATTTCCGGGGGCTTGACAATCTGATTGCAACGGCACGAAGCAACAAGGTGGGCGTGCTTCTGGGTTTTCAGGATTTCAGCCAGCTGACCCGCGATTATGGTGAAAAGGAGTCCAAGGTTATTCAGAACACGGTAGGAAATATATTCAGCGGGCAGGTGGTCGGAGAAACCGCAAAGACACTTTCTGAACGCTTCGGCAAGGTGCTCCAGCAGCGTCAGTCCGTTTCCATCAACCGTCAGGATGTTTCCACTTCCATCAACACGCAGCTTGACTCGCTCATTCCCGGCATCCAAGATTGCCAACCTCTCACAAGGCACGTTTGTCGGGGCTGTGGCGGTTTCTTAGCCTCTTGATAAACTTTATCTATCCAATGATACGACGCTATTGTCTCATAATATTTACTCCCCAATAAGCCGTTCTCTCTGAATTTAACATTGGCTTCAAGAGTATAACGAACCCCCACGGATATATCATCCAACTTTTCATCAAGGATAAAATTGGCAATATCTTGAAAATTCGCCGTGTCAACTTTTGACAAGAGATTGCTTAAATTGTGAGTCCGAATAATTTTATACGTTGATTTTTCATCAGAGTCACTTCTCAAAAAAATCAAAGATTTCAAACTGCACTCAAAAGAAAATAATAAATCCACCAATATTTTACTACGTGTACTTATATTTGTAAACACATTTATTAAAGCCCTATATCGTGCTAAATAGCCAGAACTATCTGTCAAGAAAAAATCTGATATTTCTTTTCTTAAATCATCGTCCATAATCAAAATATTAAATCAGTTAATCCGTATTAATAAATTGCACTTTATTCCTTTTCGATTTTAACTTTCACGTTGTTCTATAAACACATATTTGCTCAATTTAAGAATTAAGCAGAACAAGACAACAACTTTGTCTAACGAATAATCTTCGATTTGAAGTAAAGAATGTGCTACCTCATTTCTCAAATTCCAGCCTATTTTCTCTGACATTACATATTTGAGCATGGTAAGATGATCTTTGACAAAACTAGAAGGGCTCTCTGGAGTTCCCTTTAAGATCTGCAATAATATCATCAAAAAGTTTTTCCATTATGACATCTCCATCTTTTGAACGTCTCTTAGCAAAAGTGGGTATTTTAAGTTTCTCAATAAAAAATCTCAAAAGACCTTCAATCTTAAGTGTTAAGCTATCTATAATAGTGACATAATCAGGGATATAACTTCCTTCAGCTTGTTTAAGTTCATCAAAGATTCTCTTTAATCCAGGTTTAACAGTATCTAAAGGAACAACACAAACCTTTTTACCATTATAGTTTCTCTCAATAGGTTCATTTAACCATGTTTTTTCCAAATAGTTTAAAACTGAATCGTAAGATAACTTTTGAGAGTCAATGGCTTGCCATAAATAATTTAAGCATTTTTAATGTACCAATTTTGAAAAAGAAACTATATGTAGACCAAAATTTCCTTCTGCCGGTGTATATGTTTTTAACGGTGTTGCCATATCTGTCTATACTTGACAAAGGAAGGATATCTATAAGTCCATTATCCGTTGCATCAGATAAAGTTTGGATAGAATCGTCTGTTTCATACCAAGGAGTCTCTGCAAATTGATCTAACAATTCATCTACAGAACAAGTCTCTATAGTCTGTTTTACAGCTTTGTCAATTGCCTTTATATAATCATCTGAATTGGAATGGAAGTTTCTGTCAATTGGAAAGTATTTCTCTTTTCAGAGTATAACTCTTCCATCTCTTTTATTTTTCCATTGTCCTTTATTTTAAGATAAATATCCAAAGCTAATTTTATAAAATGCATTGAAGCTATATCTTCCTGCCTGCTTTTGGCAATCTGTTCATATACCTCAGCTCTCTGTTTTAAAGAATCTTCTATTGAAAGATTTATTTTTTGTTTTAACTTATCCGTAAATTCAATAGCATCTGCGGCCATATAAAGATTATCTTTTTCTATCAAGCTGATAGCATATTTATTACGCTCTATCCTTTTTTTTCAAAGTCTATGTATTTTTACAAATGCTATAATGCTCTAACATGAACCTTGAATAATTTAAAGGAACATGTTTTGTGTTATCATTTACACTCCAATGTTGCTGTATATCAAAAACTTGTTCAATGATTGCCTTTTGACAATCTTCAAACTTACTATTTATTGCAATTTGTAAAGCCAATTCCAAACGATTAAGAACATATCCCAATTTGAAATATTCTCCTTTTTTGAGCTTCACCATAATATTCTTGAGCTAAGGAGATTAATTCGTTGCATAACTGAAGCTTGAAACTGTTATTTTTCGACCAGTCTGTTTTTTGTCCGAAATATAACATCACAAAGACTTCTCCTCTGACAATCTGCACCTGTTGGCCTTCGGTTTGTAGGAATTGCAGGTAACTTTCCAGCAGGTCTTCCGGGCATCCGCTATGGGATAGCATGTTTCTTATCCCTTGTATCTGAATCGAATTTTCCATTGCTTTTTATTTGGCTATGATTATCTTTTTATCCTTGATGACAAGTGTGTCTTTCCCGCCATGATTCGTCAGACTTACATCCTTCAAGTCAATACGGCTGTTGGAGATGGAAAACTCCTGATGAATCGTATCATTCCGCAGGAAGTGGATGTCCTGTTTGTATAGGTTCGGAATGGAAAAGAACAGGGCTATGATTCCGCCCATGCAGCATACCATCAACAGGGTAAAGGCAACAAACCACCGCTGGTATTTTCTGTCATCCAAAACCTTCACTTCAACCGGTGCTGGCTCTTCGTTGATTGTTGCCTTTTTCTGGTTGCATATCACGCGGCATCTCAAATTGGGGAATTCATGCAGGCTGAACAGGTCCGGAATCTGTTGCAGGAATTGCAAGTATTGTTTGGTTTCCATCTGCACTTCCAGTTCCATGGTTACACGGATGACACTTCTTTTCATTATCTTGGGTTTCCCCAATGCGCCTGCGGGCTTGGCGACATTGATGGGACGGATGTCCGATGCTCCGTTATCCATGCTCATGACAAGCTCCATGCTGGTGCTTCCCAACGAAGGGGTGTCCGCCGGATGGATACCATAAGGTGAAGAGTTTTCCGTTCCCTCATATTCCGCTATCAGGTCTGCTATTTCGCGCACCTCGGTTACTGCCACGTTCTTTGCCTCTGCATTCACAAAGGTTTCTACTTTTGCCTTCACTCTGTCGGTCAGAAAGGCTTTTATCTTGTCTTCGCTTTTCTTATGGATAAGGTAGCTCGGATATTTCTTGGTAAAGTTCCGGGCTACGTTTTCCATATAGTCCATTGTATAATCATAATTACGATCAATAGTCAGAAAAAATACAACGGATAGACTAAACAGGTTGGATGTTTGAAAATCATTCATACATTTTTCAATAAACAGTAATTATCAAATCTTTCCGGGCTTCAATGGCTTCATCAAAAATAAAATTCAAATCATCCATTTCTTCTTCATAATCATAATCACCAATGCCGTTTCCTGCTTCCAATGCAGTATATTGCTGTTTCTTGATTTCCAATTCTGACATCGGAATGCTTATGATATAAGAAAATCATCACTGAGTGGAATAGGTATGAAGCTACTCTGTTCGTCCAGTTGCCACAAGTTCTCGGCATTATAGATGATTCGTCCATAATATTCACAGACTTTTTCATATACATATCCATACATGAATGCCATGTGGGGAGAACGTTTCTCTCCGTTTACAATGTCAGCAAGTACACTGTAAGCATCTTGCTGACGGACTTATTTCACTTTCAAAAATTATTTAAGCTGTCTAATTCTCCTTCAGCGAAGAAGACAATTGGTTCAACAAATCCATATCATGCGAACCGTAAACGGCTTTTACTTTATTTGCATCTACCAAATAAGCATGAACATAATAACTCATATCAGTCTTGTTTTTTTGTTACTATACTTTTGACCATCTGCCCAATGAACCATATCGTATGGATAATATGGATGTCCTTTTTCAAAATATATCATCAAGCCCCAATCTTTAACCAAAGCACCACTTTCAAAGCACCAATATCCATCATGGTTAATTCCGTATTTGTGATCATTATACCAAGATAAATCTGAATGTCCTCGATACCATTCTTTTTTTGAGATATTTTTCCAAACGTTTCACTGCTTCTATTTTATCTTGTTTAGCTAATTCTGTTCAATAACGCTTGATCGAGGGTAACGGATATAAAACAGTGCCAGTTGTTTGTGTCCAATCAGGAAATCTATATCTAATTAAAGTATCATAGATATAATCTTTGATACATCATTATCTTTTATCAATTGGACTAATTTTTGCATAGTATTATCATCATATTCCAACATGATACCAATTGATAACATCCATAACATTTTCAATATAAAATCCTTTTTCAGTCCAAAAACGTGGCATGATTCTAATAATTTCCATATAATTACCTTTCAAATCTTCAAGGTTCTTTCCTACATGAAAACTTGCACTATCTATAAGAATTAGACTAAAATTGAACAAAGATTCATATTTTTTTCTTTAAGAACGAATAAACATCATTAAAATTTCTTCATTATACAACTTTAGTTGTGATAAATATTTTCTTCAAAAAAAGAATTTGTCAACTTATTTTTATACATTTAATATTATAGTTATTATGGCCAAATCTCAGAAATGAAATCAGAAGTTTTTGATTTAATGACATCATTTCCTTTTGAACTCTAATTTTTTAGTTACAATTTACCATTTTCAAAAATACGAGAAACAATCCTATTACCTCTTCATTATCTAGTGCTATCGTAATTTTTCTTGATAATTCTATAGATATAATTCCTTTTTTTTCTAACTGCAGGTTCATCATTTTCATTTAATGTACCTGCATTTATTTTGGGGATAATGTTTCGTATACATCAAATCCATTTAGGTCTATTTATTTTCAATAAAGTTGATTTAAAACCTTCAACTTCAACAATAATATCTACCATTCTAACACAAATTTAAAGTATATTTCTCAAAAACATTTTCAATAATAACCTCACTATTATTATTAACTCGTCCTATAATCTGTATTTGATTTGTTCCTACTGCAATAGAAGTTGAATCATTTCTTTTTATCAATATAGCCATGCATTCGCCAGGCATATATCCATGAGTTTTTATATGTAAATTTAAGTCAATATAATGTCTTGACTTCTTTTTCAAACGAATATAATTTTTACTATACGTCCAATAAACTTCAGTGATTCCTTTATCTTCAATTTTTACCAAAGGAGAAATAGACTGCTTTTGCATAATGTCACTGATTTTCCACACCTTCTCCCTAACCTCCAGATTATTCCTTTTGATAATCCCCGGTGACAGATACAGCACCATCATCATCGGAGAGTCTCCAGCACTCATATACTCCTCTATTTTCACACAGAAGCAGTCCCAAAACCGGAAAATGTCCGCAATCTCTACTTCGTTGTAGATGAAATGGATCTCCCCGTTGTGCATGGCTCCTTCGTTCAGCCAGTCATAGAAGAACTGTTCGTCGCCCTTGCACTCAAACGCGAGCGTGATCAGATCTCCCTCGACCGGCAGACATTCCCGATTGCCGATTTCCTCGCAGACCTGGATGTGGAGTTGCATGATTTTTCTCAGATTCGGGTCATCATAGTGCCGGACGTGGCATCGATAGTTATAATAGAGTATCGGCACCTCCCTTCCTCTTATTTTCAGAATAGTTTCATAAATCATGATAATACAGTTTCAGGTGAATGACTAAGGTAATAAATCACGGCTGATCCAGTAGTACGTCTGCCCGTTGGATTGGAACGACTTGCCGGCGGCTTCGTCCAGCAGTTTTTTCTTTTCCTTGAAATATTCAATCAGCATGTCCAGCTCCGCATCCGTAATCATTTTCTTTTTCCGCAAGTCCTTGACACGGTAAACTTCAAAGAAAGGATAGTCTGTCGGACAGGAGGTAAACCTTTGCAAGACCTCTGACAGGGGCATTCTCAGGAAAGTCTTTCTCCCCACCCTGCAATACCTGTCCCTGTTGCGCTCTGAAAGGAAATGTCTGACCAGTTTTCTTCTTACATGTCGGGTTGAGGCATATTCCGGCACGTTCAAGCTGTCCGTCTTTACACGTACGGTAGATTCTTCGGCATCTGCCTGTAGGTAGTCGTCCGGACAGTCGCAGATATCCACCTTCGCTTGCTTTTTCTTTTTGACCGCTTCGTATTTATAGTCAACGATCAGCTTGGAGGGTGCTTCCACATACTTTCTCAACCGTTTGAACTCCTCTTCGTTGACAAGCAGATAATAGTCCAGTGTGGAGGACAGCGAGTCCGGCAGTACGATTGGCTGTGCAGGCAGGCTCCAGGCTGGTTCGGTATCCGGAAGTACGGATAGCATGGGGTGTACCCCCGACTGGCGGATATGGTAATAATCTGTCATTGTCGAGTCCGTCCTATATCGGTGTGTACCCACTTCATCGAATGCCCTTGCCAGGCTGTTGCTCAGCAGGGTATTGTCAAACTTCACTTGCATCAGCATGGAGTCCACGGCGGCGGTCAGTCCTTCCAATTCCAGCGATTCGTTTCTTTTGCGGAAACACCAGCCATCCCTGCGTCATGCTCCGTTGGGAAAATCCAGGCAATAGATGTTATGGTTCACCTCCGCGTATTCGCTTTCATTTCTGATTTGCTCGGGATATACAATCAGCTCCCGTTTCTTCCGGCTGATGCGTGGTGCCGAGCAATCTATCATGTTCCCGATTTGCAGCACGAAGTTGTTGAAGTTGTCCGGTTCTCCTCCGTAGAGCTGGAAGCCGATCATGCGGCAGTTGTTTTTTACCAATTTGTTCACCAAGGTGGAGTCTGCCCACTCGCTGTTGAATCCTTTGTCTCCGATGACAACCAGAATATTGGTCTCATCCGGACATTTGTTGAATTGCTCCACTCCGATTTGAAGGCCGGACCAGCTGCCGAACCGTCCGTATGTAGGTTTCAGTTGCTCGGCATTGCGTGCCTTGGCGGAAAGGAAGTCAAGCAGCTCCATGTAGTCGGGAGTCAGCTTGCAGATGGGGTCCTTCCGGTTGTCCGGTTCATTGAAGGTAAGCACGGCACCGAACCTGAAAGAAAAGCTGTCGTCATTCACCAGTTGCGATTGCAGTCCCTGGATGGCATTCACCACGGCTGGAAACCGTTGGATGGTGTTCTCTTTTCCTTCCAGGACAAACATGAGGTTTATTTTTTGCAGGTCCTTCTCTATCTTGTTTTTGAAAGTCCCGTAATAGATTGGATTGCCGTTGACATTCAGCACATAGCTTTCCCGTTTGTCGATGACCGGCATCGGAAGCCGGGTTTTGAAGCAGAAGCTCGTGTCATTGTTCCGGTAGGACAGTACCGGGCTGTAGCGGATAGCAGGCTGGCTGGCCGAAAGTTGCAGTTTCCGCTTCAGGTCGTTGGATGATAGCGGCAAGGTGTCTTTCCGTTCCCTGTCTTTAAAAACAAGCGTGCTGTCCGGCAGCGAGGTTATGTCTATATGGAGCTGCTGTTCGGGGGCGGTCAGCAGGCGTTCGTCTATCCATCCGATGACAGCATGCCCTATGCTGTCTGCGTCAAGCTGCGGCTTGTCTGCCACGAGGGTGCATCCTTTGTCTTCCGATATTTGATAAGGATATACGACACTGTAAAATGGAATCTTGCCAGCCTCTTGTGTCAGGTCTGTATTTTTGAACAGTTTTACGGAGTCGTTGGCAAAATACGTTTTTGGGGTGGCCAATGCCACGCTGTCGTTCAGCATGACCACCTGTTTGTTTTTGAATCCGGTAACAATGTCGGTAAAGCCGCTCCGGGTCAGCAACAGGTCGTTTTGGTTGATCCATCCGCAGTATTTTGCCTGTTTCCATTCTTTCAGTTTCCCGTTTTTCAGAATGGCTGGGTCGTATTGAATGACTCTGAGCCAGTCTCCTTTTCGCTTGATGACGAGAAATGCGTCCATGTATTTCACAGACTGCATCTCGTTCTTTCCGCTCGGACTCAGATAGGATGTTCCTGCTTCATTGGCAAAGACAATCCACGGGGTATGCCTGAACAGTGTCTGGCTGCGGTGGAACCTTCACTCCTTCCACGGAATAGTTCCGCATATACTCACGGGGGACATTCTTTATCCGGGTAAAACGGTGTACCGGTCCGCAGGATGCCATACAGATGATGCACCCGCAAATCCATCCTCCTTTTATGAGTGTCGATATGCAATTCTTTTTCATGCCTCATTTGTTTTTTTGATTCGGAAAAGCGTTCGTGCTGGGTTACCATCAACTGCATCACACATTCGTTGCTCAGGTTGTCTCCCATATCGACGAACACCTCGTCTATAAGGGTTTTCCTGCGTGCTATGATTTTCAGTCCTTGGCAATAGGAATAGAAATCATTCTTCTTGCTGTTGTTGACGGTTACCGCTATGTCCGGATTTCCGCAAAGGTATTTCTTCAGGATATAATTGTAATGGGTATTGAACGGCTTGCCGTCCACGATGGCTTGCAAGTGTTCACGGATGTCATTGCCGATGATGACAAGCACGTCCGTCGAGTCGTTCTCCGTATATTGGGGAAGGATTTCAATGGTGTGCCTGACCGGATATTGGGTATTCTCCGTAGTCAGCAGAACCTCGTATATGCCGGGTTCTGTATAGGCGTAGAGCGGGTTCTGCTCCCGCGAATCGACAATTCCGGACTCTCCGAACTGCCAGCGCCATTCTTTCGACGGACCGTATCCTTTGAAAGATACGATTTCTCCTTGAAAGGCGGTTGCCGGTGCTTTCATCCTGACAAGTTCGTCGCTTCCGTAATCATCCCGGCTCTTGTGTACTGTGATGATCTGTTTCCTTTCCAGTCCTCCGTCCACCTGAAGGCGTACTTGGTAGCGTCCGGGTTCCTTGAACACATATTCTCCGCTTCGTTCGTGTGATATGTCTCCGTTGCCGAACTCCCAAAGCCAGGAACGTGCGTTGCGGGTGCTGTCCGCGTAATGGACGGCTTCTCCGGTTTCCACCTCTATGGGGGTCAGTGTCATCCGTATGGTACGGTTGGAAAAGAACAGCCGGATCAGTATGGCGACAAGAACGCATAGCAGCATGGCTGCGATTACGAACAGAATCTTTCTGGTATAGATTTTTCCCATGTCATTTTCCATTTTTAGTGCCAGAGCGCAGGTCTTCCTCTTTTTTCCGCAAGCCTATCTCGCACTCCTCCAGATTGGCTTTGAACAGACTTATGTTTTGTCCGATACTCCATAGCTGTTTCTTGTCGGACAGCCACATGGCATAAAAGTCGGCAATATGCATGAACAGCTTGTAACGCTTGTCCCAGTTGTTTCTTTCGTATGTGTTCCGCAAGTTGTTTATCAGATAATGGATGTCGTCTTCTTCATACTGGGCGTAAACGCCCGGTTCAAATGTTTCTATTTTACGGAACAGGGAGTCCACCGGCAACTGGCTTTCCGCTTGTTCCTGCTGGAAATCCTTGATGCGGTTCATCTTGATCTTTACGAACTCTTTCTGTTCAAACATCTTGAAATCTGAGTTCCACATGAAGATTACCAGACAACACGCTACGGTTGTCAGGAAAAAGAACAGGAATACATAGGCATGTCCCATGAATATTTCCCGTTTGTTCATTGTCTTTCTGTTGTTGTCCATGGCTTTCCGTTTTATTGTTTGTTGCCGCCGGAACCCACATTCAGGTTACGCCTTGTTTTCCAGTTGTCTTGGATGCACTGCATCAGGTCTTTCTTCACCATCTCTTCCTGGATATTCAGCAGACGGATGGAGTCTTTTACCCCGAGGAAGATGTTGAGGTTTTCCAGCAGCTGCCTGTAAAGCCTGCAATCTTTGGTGTCCATGCCTTGGACATATTTGAGCAGGTTCATCTTGCGCGTACTGACAACGCTTTGCAGGAGCTTGTCGTTTATTTGCGGTGAAGTGTTCATCAGTTTCATGTACTGGTAGATGGAATCCACGCTGTTCGACAGGGACAGCTCCTTGGCATAGATGTGGTCATACTCCAGTGCCTGTTCCGTAATTCGCTTTACTTCTATGCCGGAGGTTTTCAGGAAACAGGCAAAGATGCTTACCGCAAGGATGGTGCAGCATGTCAGATAGCCCGCGAATCTCAGATAGGCTTTCCTTACTTCTGTGTTGTTTTTCGGTTTCATATAGGATGATGTTTTATATTCATAAATAAGTGCTGATACCCAGATAGGCGCCTTGTTCGTCTGGGGTTCCCAGTCTGAACCGGGCATCTTCCTGTTGGATGATGTAGCGGATCTGTATCTCCTTGTCCGAGGGGAGGAACAGTTCTGCCAGCGCATTCAATATTTGGCTGTCGATGGCACCGGGGAAGAAGCTTTCCATCCGTCGGGCGGGCAGGGGCCGATTTCCATCAGCATCCGGTAAGTACCGTCGGCAAAACTGTTTCCCAGAACCATATTGTCTCCCAGGATACAGCTTCCCAATTTGGGAATAAGGCCAGGTATCCGCTTCCACTACGCACTTGTCTCCTCTCCTGATATGCACGGGCACACCCGTCAGGATGGTCATGCACTCGCCGATCTTGGAGGGCTGGCCGTAATCTGCTCCATATAGGCAAGCATATGGACAAGCATGACCGCCAGATGGGTCGGCAGCAGTTCCAGCACGGGCCATTGTCCGGAAAAGATGCTTACGAAATCCGGATGTACGTTCATCTCGTCAATGCGGCGTTCCTTGTTCTGGAAGGCTACCAGCATATGGTCCAGGGAGATTTCGAAAGGCTTGAAGAAACGGCGGGCGAAAAATTCCTCTTCACGGTGGATGCGGATTTCGTCCAGCACCTGTTCCTTCGATATTTTCTCGGACTGGTAAAGGTTCTTGTGGAATATGCCTTCGGGCAGCTCGTCATAAAGGCTTCTCCTGTTCACATAAAGATACAGGTAGTCCGTCAGGTCGTAATGGGAATATTCCGAGTGGATGTCATGAATGTCTTTCGAGAATCCGCGCCGTATATCCCCCGTCTGGAATATGAGGGTACGCTCCGCGTCATACCCGGCTTCTTTCAGCCCCGCTGGCCACCACTTCCGCCTTGAAGTCGGTATCCGGCAGGTTGAATGAATGGGAATGTTCGTCAAAACATACGATTTTATCTTGTTCTTCTGTCATGGCCGTTCGCTTATAGAGGGATTAATCCAAGATGTTCCAGCGTGACTCGCTCGATTCTTTCGGTTGTCTGGAGCGTTCGGCGACAACGATGTTTTCCTTGTGCTTGCCGATATATTCCAGACGGCTGAGGGTTGTCCACAGGTCATTGAACAGGTATAGGAAACGTTCTGCCGTAACCATCAGCTGGCGGATATTGTGGTGGTTGTACAGCAGCCCGCAGTTTTCCCTCAGCAGGCCTTCGTAAGCACCTGGGAGTGATGCCGTTCCACTCGTTGAAGTATTTCAGCAGGTCCTCCTTGTCTTCCTTGTCCATGAAACTCAGGCATACATACAGGCGGTGAGCCAATGTGGAGAATACATTCAAAAAGCGTAGCGGCGAGTAATACTGCCCCTCATTGCGGAAAGAGAAATAGATGTCGGATATGAACAGCATGACATGGCGGCACAGCATACCGATGTTGGTGGCCAGGCTGGTCTGTTTTTCTGCATTCTCCACCTTGGCAAGGATGTCAAACGAGGCTTTTTCTATGGAATCGACAAGTTGCCCGAATTTGGTATAATAGCCTTTCAGGTCCGGATGACTGGACATGCTCGTGCATGGAGGGATGAAGTTTCCGTCCACCTCGCAACGGTTCCCGTTCTTACGCAGGCGGCCGATCAGCAGGAAGTGTCTTCCCAGCTCGCTTCCGTCGGTCTGTCCGCTCGGCAGCACGCTCAATGCATATTTGGGTAAGGCATTGGGCTGGCGTGGACTGATTTCCTTCTCGTTCGGAATACCCGAAGGAAGATGTTCGAAAGGGTCTGCCATCAGTATGACATCCCACCGCTTGTCCTTTTCTTCTTCCTCTTCTGTAGGGATATGGAAACTGGCGGTGAGTTCGTCATCCTCACCGGCATCGTAATCTATCAGGTAGCCTCCGGCCGTAAGGGCATGGCAACGTTTCAGACGGACTTCCAAAGTGCCGGTAACAAGTTCCGTAATGCTGAAATCACCGGAAACGGGTTCTCCTTTCTTGAATGGCAGGAGTCCGTAGGTATTGCGGTTCAGATGAAATGACTGGTATTCGCACAACCGGTCCGTAAAGTGGTCTTCCTGTTGGGTGAAATGCCCTTTGTTGACAGGCATTCCGTCCGCCCAGTTTACCAGCGGGTATTTTTTCTTTTGGCTCTGTTTTCCTATCATAATGTTTCTATTTAATATTCGTTATACTTTATAAGTTCGTTTGCCACACGCTTGGCTATGATTACATCGTGTCTTTTCAGCTTGTTGCCGGCAAGTGTAACGTCGGGGTCTATATAGCGCCGTCTCTTGAAAAAGGACGGTTTGGTATAGAATACCCATTCGTAATAGCCTCCTCCTTCATTCTTATATACGATGGGCGAAGACGGTGATTTGAGGTTGCAGTCGTCAATCATGCGCTGGAACCACTGCCCGAAGATGACATCCTCGGATGCCTTGCCGGTAATACGTTCCGATGCCGGATCATCCACCTTGCGGAATATCTCCACATCCATCACGATGCTCCGTTTGCGGTTGATGCGCAGGGTGTCCGAGTCATATTCCTCCGAATACTTCCAGACTTTATAGATTTCAATGGGTATGTCGAAATAGCTGTTCACCGTTTGGGAATACAGGAGTGGGAATGCAGGGCAGCAGGCAGGTGGAGGCCCAGATGCCGTACTGGAGTTCGTTGCAGAGGTTGAACACTACGGAAAAAAAGTCCGGCCCCCAGAAGCATGACCGTAACCGTCAGCAGGCATTGGATGCCGAAAGAAGGCATTTCCTTGCTTGATGCGAACACTTTGCGAAGGACGAGCCGGTTGTAATATCCGGCAGTCCAGTACAGGATGACCAGCAGGATATAGGCATAGGGCATGAAGCTATAGTCCATGAATCCGGACAGGGCGGGCAGGGCAAGAATCATGCCGCACAACAGCAGATATACGATCAGTTTTCTATTGTTGAGCAGTTTGTTCTTGCGTGCGATAAAATAGGCCGCGATTCCGAAAATCACGGTTAGCAGCGGCATCAGCAGGTACGATGAAATGAGATGTTGGGTAACTGGGTTCATAAGTATGATATTTATGCTTTATTGTATTCTATGAATATCCGGTAATTGAATGTGTCCGGCGAACAGGCCGAGAGTTTGGTACGCAGGTTGTCTTTTATCTGTTTTTCCTGCGAAGGCTCATCCAGTTTCGTTCCAAGAATCAGATGGACTTCTTTGGTTCGGATCAGTCCTTCGTGCGGCATCGGGCTGATTTCCACCCCGTTCCGGATTTCTGTCCGCACCAGCAGTTCGCCGAGTTCTTTTTTGCAGAAGCTGGCTATGTCGTTTTGTGTCAGGATTCGGCCGTGCGAGATGAAACCGTATTTGTAGATGTCGATCCGTTCCCTGTTTTTGGGAGGCTTGTTTCCCACCGTAGGTGGTGCTGACCAGCGCGAGTGTCTTCGAGTCCAGGTAAGTGGTGGCATTGGGGTGACAGGTTCACACCGGCCTGTATCCGGTTGCCTACCTCGCAGTTGGTGGTCCAGTATTTGACGGTAATCTGTCCCTTGCCGGACAACTCGTCGATCATCAGATAATAGGGAGTCTCCCTGGACTCGTTCATGCTGTCGGCTGTCTGCTTCATTTGTGCCATCAGTTGCTCCATCTGGGTGGTAAGTGCCTGTAGCTTGATGCTTGAAACGGCATGGAAGGCATGGGTCTCGTCATCGAGCAGGTCTGACAGGTAGCCGAGCAGTTCCTTGGCGGAACGGGAATCGAAACGTTCGCATCCGCCTTTGCGGATGGAGTAGGTTCCATTGCTTTCTGTAGAATCCTTTTCGGGATAGAGAAGTTCATGATAAGTCTTCCCGTCGGAGTCTTTCACGCTGTGTACGGACAGCAGGGACTCAGCTGCCTGTGCGCAAGGGTATCACCCTGAAAGTTTCCTCAAGGGTGGTCGTCTGTTCGTGAAGCGTTTTGTTCTCTACAGGCACGATGTTGATGCCGGCATGAAGTTCTTCAAGGACTTCCGGCGTGAAATGGGCGGGGAACTGTATCTTCACCCAGACCAGCTTGTCCTGCATCTTCTCCAGAACGGCCTCTTTGAAACAGGACCGCAGGGTGTCCGGAAGGTTTTTCCTGCAGGAACCGTCGAGTGGAAAGGATTGCGATACCTTCAGAAATGTTTGCTGTAAATATCCATGACTTCCTGTCTATGACGGACATCACGTCGTAGTCTTGGAAAAAGGCACGGGTCGGCTCTTCTGTATGGTTGTCTTTCATGGATTCCCCCTTCCATCACGACTGTTTTCCCTTCTACGGACCATTCCGTACAAGGGAGCAGGAGCAGATATTCATAGCTCTCCATGAGGTTGGGAAATCCAGATAGAAGGAAAAGTCCTCAAGGTCGGAAATGGATTCATCCACCGCCATTCCTAACCAGACGGTACGTGGAGGCATCCTTGTCTCTGCACGGGCAATCATGGTCTTCTCCAAGGTAGGGGCTATCCGGTAGAGAAGGTCGTCGCAGACCATATATTTCACGTCGGCTTTGTGCAGCAGGGTATCGCAGACGGGATAAAACGATACGCTTCCGGTCGATAGCTTCCGGGTAAGCGAGTCGCTCTCGTAATACATGCCCGACTCCCGGGTTATCAGATAACATGGCTCTATGGGATAGGCGTGTACGATGCCGTGTGCGGGAAATGGTGAGGTAAGGATGCCCGGAGTAAGGATTCGGGCGGTCTTTTCCAGCAGCCTGGTCTCGATGGCGGTAAAATCCTCTCCAACATATATCTCGTTGGACAACGCTTCCAGCAGGAGCTTGACAACCGGGTCGAAGTTTTCCGCCTTTTTTATTCCCCAGAAAGCCGCAGCGTATTTCAGCATACGGTTTCTGATTTGCTCTTTATTGTATTTTTCTGTACTCATATCCTCTTATCGGGTTGAAATCGGTCCTAAATAGATTACATAATAGAAACAGCGTTTTTCTCCGGTATGCACCAAGGTTCCATATACATATACTTGTACACGTTTCTTTACGGCGGGAGCGTCGAATACATTGTCCTGCCGGGTGGTGTCATCAATGATGACACGTACATTACACCCGTAAGCCGCTTCTCATGCTGGGTAATCGCCTTGGTTATGTATTCCGAGAATTGCCCTTCCCAACGGGTGTGTGAAACGATGCTCTCAAAGTCGAGGAAAAAGATCTCACAGCCGAACTCCTTGTCAAAGGCATGTTCGCCGGGAGCCGTACTGATAAGCAGCTCGATAAACTGGTCGATGGACTCGATTTCCGAGCAAGATACGAGACGGCTGTTTTCCACATCCTCGCTGAGCAGGGCCAAAATCTAGGGGCAACTTGCAAAACTTTGTTTCCATACTTGTCAGTACCATTCGTTTTCAAATTCTTCGTCTATGAACTTCAGTGTTCTTGCGGCAAACAGAAGGACGATGCTGCTGGAATTGGATATACGGTCAACCTTGCGTTGCAGGCGGATGCAGTTCCCTTCCACAAAGCGCAAGGCAAATGCCGCCTGTTGGTCAGGTTGGTCCTTTTGGAAGATCCGTATTTCGCCGTCTTCACGGGAGTGGCTGTATGCGGCCCATCTCAACAGCTCGTCACCCGGCATCCCGCTGAGGGTACAGGTGACGAATCCGCCGTAGGCTTCACCTTCAGGCAATCCGTCACGGTCTGTATTCCGCTTGAATTGCAGGTCGAACTCTTCAATGCTGTATGTCTCATGGCAGACGGACAGCCGCATCACGTAGCGGTCATCCGGCATTGAGGATTTTTTGTTTTTGAACAATGAAGTGAACCAGTTCATGATTATAAGTTTAAGTGACACGAATCGCCGGTCTCCATTTCCCGGAAGTGGATGAATAGTGAGGTACGGCTCTCTTTGGTTGTTGAATGTACGTTGAACTCAAGGCATTTTGCTCCCTTGAAACGGATGATCTCTTTGGGAGTACCGGGCAGGTCGGAAGTGTTCATCACCTCTCCGTCCTTCAGGATTCTTGAATTGAACATCCATTCCAAGAGTTCCTCTGTAGGAAATCCGGCAATGCTTACCCGTATTTTACCGCCGTAGGTCTTCCCGGTTACCTTTCCATTAGGAGTGGTCTGTTTCCGGAAGTCATACTCGTAGCCCAGCAGGTCGTATGCCTGCACTTCTTCATGCTCCGAGGGTTCGGCTGTCCAGAACTTGATATACGATTGTACACTCATATCCTTATACTGTTTTATTCTTCTTCACTCGTCAGATTGGTTTGCAACATGGCAGTCAGGGTCCGTTCCTCGTTCATGCGTGATTCCACAAACAGTACCGTGTCCTGAGTGTCTAAATGCTTGCGCACGTAGGCTCGCAGGTAGGCTTTGAAAGCCTGCACCTTCGTCCGGTATTCCTCCAAAGGGAGGGCGAAGATGTCTTGCGTTCCTACCCGTTCCAGTCCGTATTTCTCCAGTTCTTCTTCAAATGACTTTTCTAATTGCTCATTAGCTATGATATAAATCACTAATACTTTTTATATTGTCTCATAATAATCTATTTAAATATTAACGATATATAGAATAAAGTTTAGGATATTGATATTCAGAGTCCTTATTACTTATCCTGTATGAACTTTAATTTTATTAACAACGAATCATAATCCAAACCAATATACATTCACTATCAAAGAGAATAAATAAATTCCATAATATAGTGTATGTTTTTTTACGATAACCTTTAACACAAAAAAACAAAATGAATAATTTTTTAAAAAAAATAAGAGTTTGAAATTACATAACCATACATATAATACAAAAAATATATTAATACCAACATATTATTGAATGCAAAACAATTGAATAACATTCACCTTAGTTGTTTTATAAATAAGAAAATAAAAAACTTAAAAAACAAAGATCTCCATGTTTTTATACAAATATATAGTCTAAAAAATATAATCCCAATCTATACCTCGTTCATCTATTTCGTTAAATAAAAATGATACAATTTGTTATTATTCTTGTCGTGAACTAAAAACGAATTTTAAAAATATACAGAAATTTAGCAATCTATTAAAAAGATAGAACAACAATGTATATGTACAATAAAACATTATATTCCAATATAGATTAACAATGTTTTCATCTTATTATTAAAGAATTTGAAATGTCGATAATAATATCTTCTCCCAAAACTCACCACCCAAATACCCTCCTATATCTGCTGCGAAAAACCTCCAAAGCACCACCAATGGCCCAACCAACTACCAGTAGCACAAAATAGTTACAACAGTATAAACATAAAAAACTTTAACATTTTTATTGTTAAACATATTTGCAGCCTGGCCATACACCACCCAATTTTTAACCTTCTATTTTGAAAATTATCCCCGAAAACTTTATCTTTATTGTACTTGATTTTATATTTATCCATATTCAATAGGTTTTATTAATTTCTATTTATACGAAAATGAATAGGTCTTAACATATTGATTACCATAGAAGACATATCCAGATTGTTTTTCAAAATACATGTTTCAAATTTTTATTTGAAATTTAGTTTTTCCTGTTTTTGTCAAACTTTCCGCAAAAATGTCAACATATCCATATATATCCTTTGAGTAATCTATAAGATTGTCAACGTAAAATATTAGTATCTTTAGTTCCTAAAAGTTTCACTAACTCTATTGATGAACGATCAATATGATTATAGTTATTAAAATCATAATCATCATTAATTTTCCATTTATATTCTTTTTGCTCTTTACTTCTACTCTAATATTGAAATAAGTATCGGATTCAAAGCAAATAGCATTTTTGATTTGTCCTTGTTAAATGTAAACTTCTATATATGATTCTGGAGAATAATCAATTCTTTTATAAGAATAAAAAAACATATCTCCCTTTTCCAATTTATCACGAATATCATCAGGTGTCAAATGAATTTGTTCAACAAAAAGGTCTATTGTTGAACTTTCAACATATGTATATATATGATGAATTTTCTAATATCCATCCCAATTCATTTTTCAACAATGAAATCAAATCTTTCGATATGAATGTTTGAGTTCTGTCATTGTATTCCATAATTGTTGTTCAATTATTTATTTTACCCACTGATTATCAAAATCAATACCATTCACGTTTACACTCTCTGGAGAAAGAACCAGTGTTGTTGATAATCCTTGTCCCATGTTAATTGCTCTATGTAACTTTGTACAATACGCATTCGTAAACGCCACCTCAAATATCACCCCGGACGTACCGGTCTTGAACAGAACTGCCCCGTTCTTTTTCACCCACGGTTTCACAGCCCATCCGTAGATGTTGCTTTTCACCGTCTGCGAAAGGGTTATCATGATTCGTCCCCCTCGCACTTCGCCTTCCGGTTGGTTCTTTAGGTTATCTACTGGCTGGTGAAAACCTATTTTGAACTGTTCCACTGCATATTCGTCGCCGTCAACGCTGAATATGACATTCACGTTGCTGTCCACTTGCGGAAAATTAAAAAGTCCCATAACGCTGCTGTTTTTAAAACACCCACTGATTTTCAAATTCTTCTGTACCGAATGCCAGCTTCTGTGCCTGTACGGTCAGTTTGGTCGCAATATAGCTTTTGCCCTGCCGGATATAGCTGATTTCCATATCCACACAAGTCGCTTGCTCAAAGAGTATCTTTTCGAGCGTGGAGCCTTGGTTGTCATGAACTACGATGGCTCCGCTCTGGTATTTACGGGCATCCAGCATCCACTGGATCATGTCACGGTTGGGAAGATGGGGGTAGGTCACATAGAACGTGCCGCCTTTTACCTCGGTCTGTGCCTGTCCTTTGATGTCTATCCCTTGGGCAAATCCGAATTCGCAGCCGATGAGCTGGTAGCTGTCCTTGTACATGTCGGTCAGTGAGGAGGCAGCCAGGTTGCCTATCTTTAAGAATACGGTATATCCAAACATACGATACTTGATTATTGGTGAATATTCCAGGTTAATTCATTCTGTTCGTCCAGACCTACCTCCAGACTTTTTCCTTTGCCCAACTCCTCGTTGATGATAAGCCGTGAAATCGGTCTGCGCAGGTAGTTACGGATGACACCGGCAACTTGGCGGGCACCGTATTTGGGAGTGAAGCCTTTGTGTGCGAGCATTTTCCGGGCATCATCGCTGATGGTTATGCCGATACCCTGCTTGTCCAGAAGTTTTCTGACTCCGTTGAACTGTATATCGAATATTTTTAGGAGTATCTCTTCGCGGATGGGGAAGAACGGAACGATTTCAGACAGGCGTGCCAGAAACTCCGGACGGAAATACTGTCCCATTACCTCCATGATCTGGGTGGTGGGCGGAACATTGCCGGACTCAAGTTGCTTGGTCAGCCACTCGCTTCCTACGTTGGAGGTAAACAGCACGATGGAGTTGGAGAAATCCCCCTCCTTGCCTAAACGGTCATGCAACTTCCCCTCGTCCATGATTTGCAGGAAAATGTCATATACGGACGGATGCGCTTTCTCTATCTCGTCAAAGAGGACTACGGCGTATGGCTGTTGGCGTATTTTATTGACTAACATACCGCCTTCCTCATAGCCCACATATCCCGGAGGCGCTCCGTAAAGCAGGGCTGCGGAATGTTCCTCCTTGAATTCGGACATGTCGAAGCGGATCATGGATTTCTCGTCATTGAACAGGGCTTCCGCCAGTGCTTTGGCGAGTTCGGTCTTGCCGGTACCGGTCGGTCCCAACAGGAAGAAGGAGCCGATGGGCTGTCCCGGTTTGTTCATGCCGCTACGGGATTCAAGGATGGCGTCCGTCAGCGTTTTCAAAGCCTGATCCTGTCCGACGACGCGTCGCCGCAGATACTCTTCCATATTGAGTAGCCGTTCTTTCTCCTGTGACTGTATCTTGCCGATAGGAATGCCTGTCTTGCTGGCGACAACGGCGGCCACCTCGTAGACGCCTACCTCCTCTATTTTCTTTTCGGCAAATTGAAAGAGGACGTTCAATGCGTTTCTCAGATAGCCGGTCAGTTCTTCATACTCCTGCAATTCATGGATATCCGCTTCATCGGGTATGACTCCTAAAAGGATGGGGCTTAATTTGTTGTGCATCACGAAAAGCAGTGTTTTCAGTTCTTCGGTCTTTTCCTGAAGGTCCTTTTCGTCCTTTTCTATTTCATCCAGCCCGGACAGCAGGGTCTCCACATTCTTCTTTCCTGTTTCATTGACCATCTTGATGGCGGAGAGCGTCATATCCAGCAGACCGATGGCGGAATCAGGCAGACGGCGGTCTTTCACATACCGCTTGGCAAGACGTACACATTCGGCTACGGCTTCGTTGCAGATCCTTACCTGATGGTAGTCCACATATTGTTTCTGCACGGAGTGTAGCATCTGGATAGCGGACTTTATGTCCGGTTCGCTTACCTGTATGACCTCGAAACGGCGGCTGAAAGCATGGTCCGGCTCGATTATTTTGCGGTATTCGTCAATGGTAGTGGCGCCGATGACGGTCAGGTCGCCGTGCGACAGTTCGGGTTTCAAGACATTTCCCGCACCGGAATTTCCTTGCCGGTTGTCCAGCAATACATGGATTTCGTCAATAAACAGGATTGCATTGTCGATATTCCGCAATTCTTTCAGGATGTTTTTCAGACGGTCCTCGATTTCCCCCTTGTAGGTGGCTCCCGCAATCAGGGAGGCGTTGTCCAGTTCAAATACACGGGTTTCTTCCAGAAACGAGGGCACCTTATGGTTGACTATGTCCCAGGCAAGCCCGTAAACCAGTGCTGTCTTTCCTACTCCGGCATCACCGACAATCAGGACATTGGACTTGCTCCGGCTTCCCAGTATCTCCATGACCATACGGTTCTCACGGTCGCGGTTGATGACCGGATGCAGCTTGTTGGCCGCATCTTCGGTTAGATCCACACAGTATTTGCCCAAGAAGGAGGATGAGGCGGAAGTCGGGGCATAGGACTTCTCCGTAGTGGCGGAAGGACATGCCGACTGCCCGTTACCTATATATATGGAATGGATATCCTTTTCCAGAATGGGGAAAGACCTGAGCTGGTCACTGGAAAAAGCGACACCGGGCTTTGTCAGTGCCAATAGCACGCAGATGGGATTGATGTCGAACAGCCCGAACTGGATTCGTGCATCGTCTGCGGCACGGAAAACGGCGTCAATCCGTTCCGAAGGCTTGATTTCGGACAACTGGGTGGATTTCGGGCATTGTTCGATATACACATCCGCCCATTCCTCCAGATAGCCTAAATCCTTACCTATACTTATTATAAAATCTCTTAGCCCTACATCTTTATGAAGTAGAGCCTTCAACAAATGCGAGGGAGTGTAACACTCGTTCGCATTTTCACGAGCCACTGCAAGTGCTATGTTAAGCGCAATTTTTACAGAATCATCAAGATTAATGAAACCAACTCCTGTTTCCATAATCGTAAGATTTAAAAATTGCGCAGGAGAACATTGCAAATATAAGGCAAAAAATAATTCGGCTATTGTTGGCAGCGTTTTTTTTATGCTTATGGGCATATTTTCGGTAAAAACAAGAAAAAATCATCAAAAGTTCTTTGTAGTTTTCAGAAAATGCCATATATTGGGCGCAGAAATTGAAGGACAAAGATAGGACTGTAGCAGGCCTCCTTTGACCGGATATTTCAAAATCAACTTATTTTTTAATTTAAAACTTTGAGAATATGGCATTTAAAGCGTCATTTAAGTTTTCGGACTCAAGAGAGTTTGATGTACTGACCTGGAGAGTTAAGTTCAATCGTGATGTGGACCCCAAAGGCCGTCCGGCATCTGACATTTATGGTGGCACAATCTATGTGGAAATCGAATCAACTCCCGATACCATTGTGCTGGATAAGATGTTCAAGCAGTACCAGCCCGTAAACGGAAACATCGTCTTCAAGAAAGCGGATGAAGATGCCAAAATGAAGGAATTGGTGTTCGAAAATGGTTATGTGGTGGATTACGAAGAGGCACTGAATGTGGCTAACCCTTATCCGATGACAATCAAGTTCGCCATTTCTGCACAGACCGTGAAGATGGACGAGGCTACATTTGTACAGGATTGGCCGGAAAACAACTAATGGTTGTTTCCTAATCAAAGTTTTAAGGTGCCGGAATATACCAATTCCGGTTATTTCGGCACCAAAAAACATACCGACCAGTCGGATTATTTATTTAAAATCATAGTTTAAGATAGTATGGGAGCAAGTTTTCTGAATTTGGTGGCTACTAAAGTAACCGTGAAAGGAGAAGAACAGAAATTCGTTTCACTGCATCTCCGTCAGGGTTTCAACCGGCATCACACCTTCACTGTGGTGGTGAATTATCTGTCGCCTAACAATACGTTCCAACAGACCCTGGAAAAATTCATCGGCTACATCGGGGAGACTGCCAGCATTTCATTTGTCCATAGGCAGACGGGTGAAAGTTATGACTTCGAGGGAATCATCACTCAAGTGGAAATGGTTGGAAGCATGGGCGAGACAGGCGGAGTGGCCATTCACGGAACAAGCCCTACGATACTGTATGAGAACAACAGGACACTCGATTCTTGGATGGATCAGTCCCTCTCTACCATAATAAAGGAGGCGACGCAGGAGTATGGAAAGGTCAATCTGGTTTCCAATCCCAAGTATGCGGCGCCCATACCCTACATGGCACAGTATAACGAGAGTGTCTTTGACTTTATGAATCGCCTTTCGGCTCTTTATGGGGAGTGGTTCTATTATGACGGGACGAAAGTTTATTTCGGCAAGCCTGACAGGGACAATACGGAGAAGATTGTTTATGACATGGATTTGGAGGAAGTACGTCTGGTTGCCAATCTGGTACCGGGTAAATCCGCAAGATACGATTATGTAGCGCAGGAGAACAAACAGCATAATGCGGATACGCCTGCCAAACCGGATGGCATGAACGACCTTCAGTCTATTGCACACAGCTGCTCTGAGAAGGCATATACCGCAAAAACGACCTCGGCTGCCGACCCCCATGTAACGGACAAGGCGGAACTGGACGAACAGATGAGGATTGTAAAGAATGCGTCTGGTGCCAATCTTCTGAACATCAAAGGCATAGGAAAGACTTGCCGGATAAGGATTGGTGAAATCATCGATGTTTCTTTCCCTGACAGGATGAAACTGCCTCCTTTAGGCAAGTTCCGTATTGTCGGGATTGAGCATGAGGTACGCCGTGACGGACATTACTCCAATAGTTTTGTCGGTGTGCCGGACGGTACGGTACATATTCCTGTTCCCGATGCGAAGCGGCCGTTGGCGTTGCCGGAACTGGCTACGGTGAAGGAAAACAACGACGACAAGGGACAGGGACGTGTGAAAGTGGCTTTCGACTGGCAGAAAAACGGCAAGACAACCAATTGGATCAGGGTGCAGACTCCTAATGCGGGAGTAAGTGGTGCGGTTCCCAAGAATCGCGGATGGGTATTTGTTCCGGAAGTCGGCGATCAGGTTATGGTAAGCTACGAGCATGGCAACCCGGACCGCCCCTATGTTACGGGATCGGTGTTCCATTCCGGTTCAGGTAAAGGAGGGGACAAGGACAACAAGGTCAAGAGCATTATCACACGCAGCGGCAATGCCATCGTTTTCGATGATGAAACGGGAAGCATCGTTATTACCGACCAGACGGGAAAACAGCTGATCATGTTGGATGGCACGGATGCCATTACCGTCATGGCGAAAAAGAGCATTACCCTTACCAACGAGGCGGAATCGGTCATCGTAATGGATGATAAGTCGATAGGCTTGCAGGCCGATACCATTGCTCTCGAAGGCAGGAAAAGTGTAACATTGCTGTCCGGCAACGAATGTATGGTACTCAGCAGCGAAAAGAGTATAATTAGCAGCAGCGGTACCAATATCAAACAGGAGGCGGCAAAGGATTACGATGTTGCTGCAAAGAACGGAACGGTCAACGGTGTAAATCTGATGATAGAGGGAAAAGGAAACGTAACGGTTTCGGGAGGAATAGTAAAGTTTAACTCATAATTCGGTTGGCTATGGGAGCATCTGCATCTGTGATACAGGAATATTACAAAGCGGTCGATTACTGGGCGGACATAGTCGGCAACAGGGACTGGAAACTGTCTGTATGGATTGTCGGGCAGAACGATGTGGACTTGGTGGACAGGTTTCTGGAAATAGAACGTTCTCCGGTAGGGCAGTTCGATGACATATTCTTTCGTTTTGATACGCCGTACAGGGGGGATGACGAGGAATACACTGAACAGCTCTGGCAGGAATATGTGGGTTGGTTTTCAGAAAAGGTTGAGGAGAAGTATGATATTCTCAGGGCTCTGAGGCACGACGGGCTGCTGAAGGAAGAATACATTCCTGATGTGTCGGTTGAGCATACGGCAGGCAACTTGTGGAGAGAGATGTTGCGTTTCAAGGCATGTATCTCCCGGTTGGATGATGCCTTTTTCTGTCTGTACTTTCCTCCGGAACAGGAAAGGGGGTATTCCCGGACAGGATGGTTCGGCAATGTGCTGAAAGAAGGTGTCCCGCAGGGAATCCGGATGACAACCATTGACTTGAAAAAGAACAGGAGTATCCGGCTGGGTGAGTCTCGGGAAGTGGTTTGCATACGCCCGCAGTTCGATATGGCGGCGGCTTTGCATAACCGGATGGCACGGTCGGATAGCGGTAACGACCTGATTGCACCTGAAAATCGGTTCAAGCAGCAGGTTACGGTTGTCATGGATTCTACACAAAAGCAGGATTGGAAATTATTGGACAGGGAAATCCGAAAACTGTTGGATATTGCACAGGAAATAAAGGATACGAATATCCGGATTTCCGCTCTGCTTATCGCATCCGAGGCATGTTATGCTATCAGGGAATATAAGCATAGCATGAAATACAGCGACGAAACCGTCCGGGAGGCGGAAAAGGCGATGCAGGGCGGTGAAACGGCAGGATATAGTTATTGGAAAATGGCTGTTTCCATGAAAGCGGCCATTCTGACAGCCGGGAAAAAACGGGAGGAAGCGGTTGCCTTGTATGACATGATGGCTAAAAAAGCCGTCATGCAAAAGGACCCTTATTATGTCATGGAAGGCTATCGCATGTGTGGTTTCCTGCGCTATGAGGATGGAAAGATGGAACAGGCTTTCGAATATTTTTTGCTTGCCCTGGTAGGAGGCAGCTACCTTTCTGCTGAAATCAGGCGGAGTTCCACGTTCGTTTATGCGGCGTATCTGGCTCTTCATACGGGAAGGCTGGTTCGCGCTCCGATTGATGTCGGGATATTGGAACGGCAGCTCTGCGAATGGATTGGGGAGGATTGGAAGGAACTGGTGGACAATCCGGATATGCAGCAGGCGAAGGCCAGAAGAAGGGGAAGTTTTTTCAGTTGAGCGAGATTTAATTAATATATATTTTAAATTTAAAATTGAATAAGTATGGATCTTGGAAATTACGGAATCGGCGGAAACGAAGTGAAGATTGACGCTTCCGAAGGTATTGCGGAAATTCCACAAAATCGAACCTTATTGGTGGAACAGTTGACGAAGGATGAGCCGGTGGCTCCCGAAGTGGTTGCCGGTCTGACCAACATTGACGAAGTCTTTGCACATTTCCGGCCGGAAATAGATATCGAGTTCGCGGATGCGGACGGTGCTCCCGTAGAGGAAAATTTCCGTTTCCACAATGTCGGTGATTTTTCTGTCAGGAAAATGACGGAACAGAGTTCATTCTTGTCCGGCCTGAATGCGGAAAAGCAGTTTGCGGACAGGATGGAGAAGTCGTTGCGTTCCAACAAGGTGCTGCAACGGGTGCTGGAGAATCCGGAGACACGCGGAGCGTTCGTCAATGCGATTTCTGCCATTTTGGACGATTTGAAGAACAATGAGAAGTCTAACCCCACTAATGAATGATAGTTATGAGCGAACAGAATACACAAAGAGAAGCAGCCGTACAGCAGCAACAGGCTGTGGCGCAGTCCAGAAATCTGAACGCTGAATTGCAGATTCTGGCTAAGTTTGGCGGTTTCAATGTCTTGGAGTCTTCCGTGGACGGCATACAGAACATGAATCCGGAGCGTAAGGCACGGCGGAACATATTCCTTTCCGACCCCGAACGGGCGGCTGAGCGCAAGGAGCTGGAAAAACGGCTTGAGATGTGGGTCGATATGTTGAAAGGCAACAAATCCATCAGCGAGATGGTGGAACTGTGCCAGAAGAAGTCTGCGGCGGTGTCCGGTCTGCTATCCCAGAACCAGCTGAAAGCGGTGGAAGAGGTCAGGCAGTTGGAGAAGTCCTACCGCACGGTCATGCTCTTCTACAAGAATACGGATTCCGACAAGATCAAGAATATCTCCATTGTGAACGCTTCGATGAGCCAGCTTACCGATTTGGACAACTCCTTCTTTATCGATGCCATTGCAAACGAGCTTCGTGCGAATTATGACCGTTTGGACTTGCGTACCAACTATTCCCTGCTGGTTATCCCGGGATATTTGGGTTCCAACAAGGTTGTTGAAAAATGGGCGAAGATAGCGCATGACAACAAGGTGATGATTTATACCGACTTCGCCGACCTGGAAAAGCCGGACGATGTCATCGAGATGTTCTTCGACTCCAACCTGTCGGGAGGCGATGTGTACAAGTCCAACGTATGTATGGCCTGCAACTACCTGGTCGGACGTGGACGTTATGCCGAACTCGGCGAGACGGAGGACCTGCTGATTCCGCCTTCCGCGGCACTGGCGGGCAGCGTGTACAAGACGGTGATGGCACAGGTCACCGCCGGTAAGAAATACGGTTCCATGAGCGAGGTGGACGGAGTGGCTTTCAACCTGAAGAAGAGCGAGATTTCCGAACTGGAGAAGATTGGCCTGATTCCCATGGTGAAGGAATACGGCAAGGTGATGGCGTTCTCCGCCAAGACGTTGTTCAACGGCGACAACCTGGGCTTGCAGACCTATTCGGTGGTACGTGTGTTCGACTGGGTGACGAAAGTGCTGATGGACTTCCTCAACCGCCGTGCCTTTGAGAACTGGAACAGCAAGGCGGAAAGGGATTTGCGTGGTCAGATCAGCAAGTTTTTGGATAGCATACAGGGTCCCGGACGCTTGATTGAGAAATTCAAGATTCTTCGTTTCGAGCGTGACCCGAAGCAGAAAGACCGCATTTTCCTCGACATTCACCTGACTCCTTACTTCCCGGCAAAGAGTTTTGTCATCAAGTTGGAAGGTACAAAAGGGGATGACGAGAACGACT
>VOFI01003897.1_pt1 | contig 30010 bp, 59 predicted proteins | sample 5384131 | NCBI WGS metagenome assembly VOFI01 (sample SAMN12384728, study PRJNA508395) | human gut metagenome | isolation source: healthy gut H | host: Homo sapiens
CCCGCCTGTTCTGTACTGATATTCCGGAAAGATACAAACACAACAGCCACATTTTCCTTTGTTTTTAAAAGCCATAGGCTGTTCAATAAGATTCCAGTATTCCAGAAACCCCAGAACCAGAGCCGAGATCATTCCAGGAGATCCCAGCGGTATTCCGATTCTGAAAAAGATCCTCAGCTCTCCTGCGCCATCAATTCTGGCAGAATCCATAATTGCTTCCGGAAGCCCCTAAAAAAAAAAACGGTACATCAGAAACACCGGAAAGGTGGAAAACACTGCCGGCAAAATAATCCCTGCCATAGTGTCCAGAAGCCTCATCTGATTCAGAACAAGATAGTTGCTGAGCATCATCACCTGAAAAGGCATCATCATAAGCGCAATATAAATAGTAAAATAAATTTTTTTTACCCGGAAACTGGTATCTTGCAAATCCCCATGCCGCCGGGGTTCCCACCAGAAGCTGACCTGCCAGAATCGCTGCTGTAAGCTTTACGGAATTCAGAACATTACAAAAATTCCGGGAGTCAAGAAGAAGCTCCACATAATGCATCATAGTAGGATACTGGGGCATCAGTTTCCAGGAAAGCAAAGCCCTCCATATTTCCAAGAACCGGCATAAGAAGCCTCTCTGATTTCCATATTGCCCATAAAAAGAACCGCAGATAAGAAACAATATGGGAAACACTGCAGTCAATGCCATACAGAAAACCAGACCTGTCAGAAGTTTTTTGTCATAATGTATCCTCCCTCGCCCAGGCTTTCTGAAGAAACAGAATCAGGATGAGAATCGCCGCTCCTGGTACCACTGCCGCAGCCGCCATTTTATACAGGAAAGATCCCGATACCAGTTGTTAAAAGGTGCTGCAAAAGATACATACTGTCCTGAGGATAGTCTCCTGCCACCAGATACGCCTCCCGGAACACTTTAAAACCGTTTAACAGAGACAATGTACCACAATGGTAAAAAAGAAGGCAGGAGATTGGGAAGAGTGATTTTTATAAAGCATTTCCATTCTCCCGCACCGTCCACCCTTGCAGCCTCATAAAGAGCAGTTGGAATGGCTCCAAGCCCTGCCACCCCACAGAACAATATCGTATCCCAGATTTCTCCACAGATAGCTTACTACCAGCACCCAGAAGGAAGCGTCCGTATTCATCCAGTCCACGCCCTGAAGGGAAAGAGTTTCCAGAAAATGGTTCAGAAGACCCTGATCGTGAAACAGCACTTTCCAAAAAGAACTACAGACGCCACAGGAATTGCCATTGGCAGAAGGAACATACTTTTTCAGCGCCTGCATACTTTTTTTTTCTTCTGGTAAGAAGAACAGCGATCATAAGAGACAGCACTACCAGAAGAGGAATACACACAAGAAAAAAAACGAAGCGTATTCCCCCGCCGCCAGACGAAAGGCCTGGTTCTCAAAAAAAAATTGTGCTGTAATTTTTCCAGGCCTGTAAATTCTCCGCTGACTGCGCTGAAAAAGAGCGCCTGATCACGTCCAGATACGGAATCACCCAGAACAGACACACCGGCAAAGCTTGGGGAAGCAGAAATAAGAATCCTTTATATTCTCTTTTTTTATTTTTTTTGATCCAGTCACTTTTTTGTTCTCCCAATGATGATAAAATGTTACTGTTCTCGAATATACTGGACAGACTTCATCACCGAAAATAATTTGGATCCATTTTGTCCGGCCGCTGTGAACACCATAAACAGTAACGATAAAACAAGTGTAACAGGACATTCTTTAAAAAAAAACTCTAAGGGGGTTTTTATTTTTTAAAGGAAGTTTACAGAATACTTTGTTAGAATAACAGGATAGCATCAGACTGTAAGCATTTCTCTGCAGGCTGATGCAAATTTCCGAAACAACGAGAGGTAAACATATGAATATTTTAATGATCGAAGATGACCGGGAGCTGTGCTCTGCTGTTTCTTCCGTCTGGAGCAGGAAGGCTTCTCTGTCACTCTCTGCCATGACGGGGAAGAAGGCCTTTATTATATGCAGGAAACACCCTATGACCTTGTGATCCTGGACCGGATGCTTCCTCATATGAACGGAATTGAAATTCTGAAGGAAGCCCGCTCCCGCCAGATCAAAACCCCGGTTATCATCCTTACGGCCCTTGGGGAGCTGAACGACCGCCTTACCGGACTGAACTGAACTGCGGAGCTGACGACTATATGGTAAAGCCCTTTGCCTTTGAAGAGCTTCTTGCCAGGATCCGCTGTCTTCTGCGCCGTCCTGCCGCCTACAATCCTGCTGCTGACGCAGTTTCTCTCGGAGACGTTACTTTATACCGGAAACCCGCCGCCTTTCCAGCGGCAAAAGGACTGTACCCTTTCCAGCCGGGAGGGAGACCTTATGGAAGTATTTCTCCGCAATCCCGGACAGACACTTCCCCGCCAGCTTCTTCTTACAAGAGTCTGGGGACTTGACGCAGATGTGGAGGAAGGAAACCTTGACAATTATATTCATTTTCTGCGCCGGAGGCTGAAAACCGTAAGCTCCCTGCAGATAAAAACTGTCCGGGGTGTGGGATACCAGCTGGAAGTTTTTCAGTAGCATATCCCCAGCCCTACTGATTTTATCCTGTCATCTGTCCGGTTTTCTCTCATATCCATTCATTTATCCATTCAATCAATGCACATCAGAAACGGCAGTTATCTCTTTTCCGGATTCCTCTTCCTGATTCCGGCTGTAAGATAACCGCCGCTTTTTTATCTTTGTCCCCTCATCAGTAAAGCTGTCTGAATATCATTTATCCAGGTCATGCAGCCGTCTGCCGTTTATTCAGACAGATACAGATTTACCTGCTGGATCGCCCCTTTGCCGCCTCTTCAAGGCTGATCTCGCCTTCCAGATATCTGCTGCCGTTTGAGGCAACTGCCTCCAGTATGATTTCATTCTGTTCTGACGGCTGAGTCAGAGTTTTTCCCAAGCTCCTGAACGCGCTTTGTGGTTTTTCATCTGCTCTTACAATATCAAACTCTATATATTCGCCTGTATCTACGTTTCCGGATCAAGAGTTCCCAGATTTCCGTTTTCATCTCCCACTGCCCAGTACTCCTCACTGTCATAAACCGCTTCATTTACCGGGAAGCCTTCACTTGCGCCCTGTTTCCTGACCTTCTTTTTACTGAACAGAAACTCTACCAGCTTTTCCGCAGCCTCAGGTTCTGCTGCTTTGGCGCTGATTCCCACTGTCTGTTTCCGGAATAAAGCAGTTCTGCGCCTGTCCGTTCCAGAGACTGTGTGTCAGATTCGGGGCTTTCTGTTCTGCACTGTACAGATAGGCCAGTCCGTCCGGAGACGAAAGCTGTCCGGCTGAAAGCTTATAGTATCCTCCCATTACGCTGATCGCAGAGGCAGATATATCAGACATCATTTTTATTTCTCCAATAGAATGTACGGCAAAGCCCTGAGCTTTCAGAGCATCAAGTCCGGCTTTTCCAGTCTGATAAATACGATTTGCCTGCTCCAGATATTCTGTCACAGCCGCTTCGTCCAGAGTTCCATCCTCCTTCAGCCATGCCGAGCATTGACATCTGCAACTGTCTGATAAATGCATCTGCGCCTCCCGAGAAAGAAGAGACATTGGCATATGCATTTCAGAGTATTCGCTCTGATATTTTTTCAGCGTATCTGCCATGGATGTAAGGTCTGTAATAGCAGTTACGTCCTCTCCCTGTCCCTGAAGCATTGGAATGCCAAATCTCACAGGCATCACATACTGGCTTCCATCCTCCTGCACATAGCTGTCACGGATATTGTCAAGAATGCCGTCCTCTCCTTCAATTTTATCAAGAATGCCGCTGATATCCTTCAGCATTCCTTTTTCCACATAGGTGTCTGAAGGAATGCCATCCATCACAAGAACATCCGGACCATTTTCCTGCCATGATCTCTGTGTTCAGATTTTTCAGGGCGTCTGTACTGGTCACGGCTTCTTCATCTGTAATGCCGATCTCCAGATTCAGATAAATATCCGGATACTTTTTCTGGAACAGAGCTGCCACCTGGCGGATATAGGTGTTATCTGTAAGAGAATAAACAGTCAGCTCTGTATCCGGCGTTGCAGGTGTATCCGGTGAATACGCATATTTCAGAATCTTTCCTGAGCTTCCCATATCTGCAGCGCTATCCTGAACTGCCAGATAAAAGTTCCGTCTTTGTCCCTTACCATGGAAATCGCAGAAATGTCCGGAGAAGATATCCGGTTGAGGTTTCCGTCAATCACCTGTTCTACCACACTGCCGCCAAAGGAATACCTGTACATACCTTTATCATCTGTATAAAAATACTGTCCTCCTCGTCCCCTTTTTTTGTAAACACTACAGGGAACGAGCTTGTACTTGTCATCTGAAGATTTGTCTCATCAGAGGCAATCTGCTCTGTAAGCGCTGCCTCATCTCCAAGAGGCTCCCCTGTTTCAGATTATAATAGTGAAGAGTGGTATCTGTCACGGCAATCAGGCGCTTTCAAGTACCGCAAAGCAGCCGACCGTTCCTCCCTCCTCATATTTACGGACAATACTTCCGTCTTCCAGACTGATTTCCACAAGCGCTGTTGCAAAATCATTGATAATGACCGTATTATTATCTGTGAATCTTGCATCTGTAACATATCCGCTGGAAAGCTCCTTACTGATATCCATTTTCTGATTGGTTCCGTCAGGAGAAATGTAGTAGTGGGACATTTCTTCCACATTTTCGGAAAAGGGATAAATGGTAAGAAAAATTCCCCGTTAGCTCCCAGCTTTGGATAGGAAACCGTGTATTTTTCAGGATCGATCCCCAGAAGCTCCTCAAGATTTTTTGCCTCTCCCCAGGTTTTTCCTCCATCTGAAGAATCTGCATAAAAAGCTCCTCCACCGCTATTGAAATAGCAGACCCGAAGACTTCCGTCCTCAAGCATTGTCATATCCACCAATATCTCCGCAGCCCTCTGGAAGAGTTACATCCTCTTCCAGATATCTGCCCATTGCCACCTCCTTTTTTTTTCTTTATCCTGTTCACCGGATTGACCTGAATCCGCGGCTTTTTTCCTTTTGTTCTGAGCCGCAGCCTGCAAGTGCCGGCACAACCGCCAGAGCAAAAGCCGCTGTCAACGCTGTTCCCTTTTTCCATATCTGATGTCGCATTTTATGTCCTCCTGTTTATTATTTGTGACTGTTCACCCGTTTCCGGTAATCTGTGAACAGTTCTTTTTGTTTTGCCGCGGCCACAAAACTCAATATCCGCAGTACCCTGCTTTATTAAGCGCCCGGCATATCCTTTCACGAAATTCATCTCAGACTTTCATCCTTATGACTCATTCCGTTCTCTTATGATTTCACATCATATCAGCCTTATCTTGAAATAACCTCTAAGGATTTATTCTGCCAGGTAAAGCTTTACCTGAGACACGGCCTGCTCTACCGCCTGATCCAGATCTGTTTCCCCGTACAGATAACGTTTTCCGGCTTCCAGAACAGAATCCTGGATGATCCGGCTTCCTCCTGAGGGCATCGTAAGGGTCTTTCCTAACTTCTGTATTTCCTTTATCTGATCGTCTGCCGAATGAACTACTGTTATCATATCATGACTCTCGCCATTATAAGTCGAACTGAATCCGTATTCTATATTTCCTTCCTGTCCAAGCTCCCAGTATTCTTCACTGTCATAAACAGATTTTCTTACAGGAAATCCGGCTTCTTTGTTATTTTTCTGCTGCTCCTCGCTGAACAGAAAACTGACAAATAATTTTGCTGCCTCCTTTTCCTTTGCTTTCACACTGATCCCCATAATCATCTCCGGAGAAAAACAGTTTTTCAGCCTGACCGTTTAACAGCCTGTGACTGATATCCGAATTCTGCTTTTCGATGGTAGTTAATAAGAACAGTTCTTCCAGAGAAAACAGATAGCCATAGGAGAAAAGCGCCTGCCCGTCTGCACAAGGCACCAGATATGAATTGAGGGAAGACTCCTCTCTTCGATTTTTGTCATAAATTCTTTCCATTTTTTCCGCATACTCATAGGTACTGGCCAAAGATGCGTTGCCTGCATTCTGTCCTGCCTGATAAATCCTGTTTACCTGCTGAAAAAAAAATTTTTTACTTTTTTTCTCATCCAGGGTTCTGTCTTTTTTCATCCATTCCGAGGCAGAAATCTCGCCAAAGAAGCGAAGCATTACTCCCGGCCATCTGGTCTGATAGGCCGGTAAAAAGGAATCTGAATATTGATTTTCGTACTTTTCCGTCATATCTGCAATTTTTTCAAGATCCACTGCGTTATCAATCTCTTCTGAACCCCCTGCCAAAATAGGAATACCGAATCTCACAGGCATACAGTAAATACTTCCATCCTCTTCCTCATAGGCCTTCTGAATATTCTCCAGGATCCCTGCTTTTTTTCCATTATTCCGCTGATATCCTCAAGCATTCCCCTCTCAATATAATTTTCTGCATCAGATTGTCCATAAGCAACACGTCCGGCCCCTCTCCTGACATGATCTCTGTATTCAGGTTTTTCATGGCATCTGTGGCAGTAACCCCATCCTCTCCCGTCATTCCCTCCTGAACCGTTACACTGATATCCGGATATTCTTTCTGGAACAGGAAATCATCTGCTCCATATGAGTGTCTCTTTTCAGCATATAAATATCAAGCTCTGTGCCAGGAACCGCTTCCTGTTCTTTATCATACCCGTACTTTAAAAGCATTCCTGTGGGATTATCTGAGTAGCGGTCTGAAACTGCCAGGTAAATGTTTCCATCTGCATCTGTTTCCACGTCCATCAGCTCTGTTTTTGAAGAAATCCCGGTCAGATAGCCTTCGCTTAAAAGCTGTTCCACAACAGAACCGCCCAAATTATATACGTAAATCCCTTTTTTTGCTTACATAGAGAATGCCTTGCTCTCCCATTCCTGTAAATACTCTGGATGAAACAACTTCCTCTGTATTTTTCCCCCACTTTCCATCTGGAGATGTTCTGTAAACACTGTTTCCTCCGGAAGGGGATCTCCTGTTTTTGCACTGCACTATAATAATGTATCGTGTCATCTGCAAAAACAAGAAGCTGATTTCCTGCAATTCAAAATCTGTAACATAGCCGCCACTTTCATAGGAGTTCGGATCAGTCTGCCGTCCTCCCTGCTAATCTCACATAAAAACTTATCTCCCATCAGCAGAATATTATTTCCCGAAGGACTGAACTGACTTTTATACACATATCCCTGTCCTTCCGGCATCAGGGGTAAGATCAAACTCTTTTTGGTTTCTTCCGCTGAAAGGTGTAACTGCCAAGAAAAAGTATTCTCTCCTTCCAGACAATTCCAGCTGCTGAAAATCCCTCCGTCGGAGGAAAGATTCACCGTCATCGGCTCTGCTTTTTCACTTTTTCCAAATTCCTCCCACAGATCCGGGGCGTCTCCAGCTTTTCCCCTACGATCCCTTTGAATCTGCTGTTTTTCAGCTTTGCCTCACACTGTCCCCGCCAGTAAGCTTAATACGCATAGTTCCGTCTTCCAGAAAACAGATATCAATTACTGCCTTACAGTTCTCTTCAGGAAGAGAAAGCTTGCCGCTCCCATACCGTCCTTTTCACTTTTTCTTTCTCTTCTGCCAGAACAATCTCACTTCCCATATTTCCGCGAAACGTCCCTCCTGCTGTGAGCAGCACCAGCCAGCCATCATATATACGGTCTTTTTCGCCAGTATTTCGTTTCTCACCCCTCCCATATGGTTTCGGACTTTGCATTGCAAAAGAAATTGCACTTCTTCATCGCGGAACCCTCGGTGTTTCCGACACTCCCCGGCAGGAGGCGCCACCTTTCGGCTTCGACTCTTCCTGGCAAGCTGATACTTCCTGCCAAAAAAACTGCTTCCCTTTTCCGGAAATCCGGCTTCAGAGAAAAAGCAGTTTTTCTTTTATTATTCTACTCAATGCGTCAATAGGTTTGGTTCGCAGCCTTTACCGAAGGCAGGAGCCCAAAGATGCCTCCGATCAGAGTAGAAAACAAAGCTGTACAGATCTGCTGGTCAAGAAACCCAAGCATTTTGACTTGACTTGCATTGGCCGTAGGCTTAAAGTGAGCCATTTCCGCTGACTCTTCCTGGACAAAACAATTCCCCTTTCCGGAACTCCTGTGAGAAAATCCACACCTCAATGCTGGTCAGCATGGAAGCCTCTGAAAAGAAACTGATAAAGAATGACAGATTTTTTTCTTGCCCCTGATCGCCCCTTTTTTTTCAGACCAGAATCATCTCAATGGTTTCTCTCAGTAACAGAAACCAGCAGATAATATTCATAACACCGATTCCTCCTACCAGAAGGGAAATACTTGCGATCCACAGAAGCTGCTGGTTTGTGCTTTCACTGAGCTGCTGCATAATCCTTGACTTTTTCCCATTACATTATCAGCTTTGTATTTAAACTTGGAATCTTCTTCGATTCCCTGATTTAAAATCTTAGCCGCATCGTTTCCCGCTGAACTCATATTATCTGTAGAGTCTGCTTTTGATCACAACGTTTTCCGGCTCGTCAAACTGAAATGCAATGGGCCAGCATTTACTTGGAATCATCACTGTTCCGACAACCGTCTGATAATAGGAATAATATTCGTCAAGACTTGAAATGTTGGGCTGATAGCTGTCTCCCTGCTGAACGATTCCCACAACCGTAAAAGGGTCATTTCCGACTTCAATGGTTTTTCCCAGAGGGGGATCCTCCGGAAAAAGATTCTCTGCCGCATTGCTGTCAATCAGAGCTACCCTTTGTTCAGATTGTCAATCCTTCTGAATAAATCCTCTTCCGGATCATTACCATATATCGCAGGTATCAAGGTAATTTTCACGTAAATTTCCGGCGCCGGTATACCGTACTCCCTGCAGAGCAGTATTCTCGATACAATATATACTGCTGTAAGGTGCTTTGTATGGAAAAATGTAGCGTTCTCAACGTGCTCCATATCCATAACTTCTTCCTTCTGTTCTTTCGTAAGAGAGAGGAGGTTTACTGCCGTCCGTCATTCCAAACATGGGATCATAACCGCTGTCACCGGAATAAAGGCTGATCGTACTGTATTATTTTCCTGAACCGATCAGATCTTCTTTTAATCTGTTCTCTGTTCACTTGATCGTTAGATACAATAGCAATAATAGAAGCAATACCAATAATGATACCCAGCATAGTCAGAAAAGATCGCATTTTATGAGACCAGATTCCTGAATGGATATCCTCATATTTTCACATAAAATACCACCTTTCTACTGATACGAGTTCTTCAGAGAGATGTCTTTTGTTTTTACACCCTCTTTTGCTGTTTTTCCATAAGGGAATGCAATCTTATCTTCTCTGGTAATTTCCTGCCTTTACAATTACAGACATTCCGCCGTTTGCATTTCCGCCAACAGTCAGAGGCTGCTTTTTCAGTACTCCGTTTTCTTCCTTATACACATAACAAGCTCCGTTTTCAGTTCTTACAAACGCTTTGTCCAGAACAATGACTCCTGAATTATCTGTGCCTCCCTGGATATTAACACTCAGCCAGTCATCCTCTGTTACCTGAACTGGATTTATCTGTGATCGTGGCACTGTAAAGTATAATAAGAAACATTTGGATTTCCCATGCCTGTTCCGTAAACCTCATCCGATACCGGATACTCAGATACATCCACAACCTCTGCATCAAAAACTCCGTTTGAGCCGGAACAGTTCAGAATTGTCCTCCTGGAGCTTATCCAGAAGCAGCTCGCTGACCGTACCTTTACATAGTAGCCTTCTTTGCTTTTTATAGTCATAAATGCATTTCCGTCTGATACTCCTGTAACCGGATCGCCTACTTTTGCAATGGTTCCGTCCAGCTTACTGTAAATAACTTCCTTTTTTACCTTTTTTTTCCAGCTTGCCAATATCAATGTCACTCTGTCTGATATCCAGCTTCAGACCTTCTACCTTTGTCTGCTGGATCTTAATGGCCTCTTCTCTGGAAATGGTCACGTCCGGATCACTCCACCGCCCATATCGTCTCCGCCGCCGGGAAATCTCAAAATCATCTTCATAGTGGGAAGCGCCCTCAAGAGTATATTCCACAGAAGCGGTTTCCTCTACCATTTTTTTCCAGAAGACTTCCGTCTATCAGATAATATCCGGTGCAGGATTCTTTTCTGTCAGCAAAATTCGTGATCGTATCATTTTGATGAAACTCCAGCTGATACCAGTATCCATTGATTCCCGGTTCCTTTGTTCCATCCGCCTTAAAGCCTGCCATTTTGTTTAAAAATCCTCCGGTGGCAACGACTTTTCCTTTTGGCTGAGCTGCAGAGGAATACATATGGATCCTCCTCTGTACCTGTTCCTGTAAAGGAACCGTATCTGCATCCAGCTTCTGATAAACTCCGGTTCACCGTCTGTAATGTCACTTTCATTACTGTCCGGTTCCGGATCAATGATCTCAATGTCATTGTCTGAAGGGGTATCTGTAAATTCTTCATCCGGTGCTTCAGAAGGAAGCGGTTCCGGGTGAAGGTGTCACAGAGGGATCCGGTGTGATCTGTTCCTGATTTCCGTCTCCAAATCAACAAAGCTGTCGTCACCGGAAACTCCCTGATCGCCGGAATCCGGCTGTGCACCGGTGTCTTCCTGATCAGCTCCGGTATCAGAATCACCGGAAGAAAAATCATCTTCTGTTTGCAAAGCCCCACATCTGCAGCAGCCAGAATCGGTCTGATTATGGCTGCCAGATAATTTCCGTTTACGTTTCCTGCTGCCGAGGCCATCTCAGTATCAGATGTACTGTTGTCCGTCGGCAGATCCGGAAGCTGGCTGTCCTCTTCCTCAATGGGACCCCTGTTCTTCAGGCTGTTCAGCCTGTTGACAGCTTTTTCCAGATCCTGCTCCTGCTTCTGTGTTTCAGCTTTGCAATATTCAGTTCCATCTCTACAAGTGTCATATCAAAGGAGATCAGATTATCGCCTTTTTTTTACGGTGTCGCCTTTCTGAACATACAGATCTTTGATGATCATGTCTTTGTCCACCGTTACATTCTGTGTCACATTTGTAACAATATTTCCATCCAGAGTGGTATCGTCCATATAATAATCAGAGGCCAGGCTGTCCACACTGACTACGCCTACTGTCTCTTTGTTATTACTTTTAGATAAACTGCTCCACCCGCAGCACCTCCTGCCACCAGAGCCACCACAACAACACCTATGATGATCTTTTTGGCATTTTTCATGATTTCACCTCTTTTTCCTGAAGCACACCGTCGCGGATCGTCACCACCCGTTTTGCATGGGCGGCAATATCCGGATCATGTGTGATCATCAGAACCGTTACACCCTCGTCATTCAGCTTCTGAAAAAGTTCCATTACCTGCGCGCCTGATTTACTGTCCAGCGCACCGGTAGGCTCATCTGCCAGAAGAAGCTTGGGATTGTTTACGATTGCTCTTGCAATAGCCACTCTCTGCATCTGTCCTCCGGAAAGCTGGTTGGGCCGGAAATCCACACGGTCTGAAAGCCTACACTGTCCAATGCTTTCCAGTGCACTTTCCCTGCGTTCCTTTTTGGGCAACTTTTGCATAATTCAGCGGCATTCCACATTTGCAAGAGCAGACTGCCTTGGAAGCAGATGAAAGCTCTGGAACACAAAACCGATCTTATTCAGCCGGATATCCGACATGGCGTTTTTCTGAACAGGAACGGATATCCTGCCCATCCAGAAAAAGCTGCCCTTCGTAGGTTTATCCAGGCATCCGATAATCTTCATCAGTGTAGTCTTTCCGGAACCGGAAGGTCCCATGATCGCCACATATTCTCCCTCCTCCATGGAAAAGTTCACATCTTTCAGAACAGGAACCGTCATCTTTCCCTGAATGTAATCTTTATAAATTCCTTTTAATTCAAAATCATTCCATTCCTCCTGTTATTCATCGCCTGCCGGAACCAGAACCTCATTCTCAGGAAGAGCCGTATCCGGAACCATTTCTACCATAGAATCCATCCATGCCGCTTCCCATGTCTGAAGGAACACTCTCCTCCTCTGAAAATTCCTCTGCAGGCATCTCTTCTGTCACTGCCTCCGGTATTCTGCCGAACCGTCGTCTGCCGGAAACCTCCATCATCCTTCTGAATCATCCCTCATCTCCGTTTCCGGTAGTCTCCATTTCCAGAGCAGTAAGTCCGTAGCAGCCGCGCTGTTGGTCGTTGTTTTCATTCCTCCTCATAAAGCTGGGAAGGATAGGCAATGCAGTTATCTTTTTCAGAAAGTCCCTCTACGATTTCATATTCACCCAGAGTTTCATCATACTGTCCCAGGATCACGCTTTTCTTTACCAGGCGCTTATCCTTGTCTGCCGCCCATACATAAGGACTGTTGGTGTCTGCATCCACAATATAAAATTCACTGATCCACATACCGACTTTTTTCTCATCCTGTCCTTCGTCCGGTTCAATATACACATGCTGCCCCAGCATCAGACCCTCAGATGAATCCAGATTCACATAAAACGGATAGGTACTGGATGATGTCTGATCATCACTGGCGCTTGCATCCATCATTCCCCATGCGTTGCTGCTGCTCTGGGAATTGGCGCTTTCTTGTCAACACTTCCCATGGTGCCCTTCCACCTGGTTTTTGAAGAATCCACCCTGGAACGAATGATCACAGGTTCTCCTTCGATAATGCTTCACGGTTTATTTCATTTACCGTTCCCTTTGATCCTGTATGCACCTGTACTCAGAATGGTAATAAAAGCATTCTGCCCTGCTTTCTCCTGTCATATCAGTATGGAATAGCTCATATCCTGATCCATATCGTCCATGCCGCTGTCATCTGTTGCCAGCTTTGTGGTATCGATCTTCTGGATCACTCCATCGATCTCACTGCGTACCTCTGTATTCCCATTGTATGCCTGGAGTTTGTAATCTCCGCCTGCTTGCTTTTCTGACTGTATTCATTTTTTTGAGATTCATTTTATTTGTTTCGATCTCAATGGTATAAGAGAGCTGGTCGTCTTTTTTCCGCCTGCTTTTTTTCTTTTTTCAAGAGTGGCGATCTGTTCGCTCAGACTGGCGGCTTCATTTTTCAGACGGTCAAGATCAAGCTGGGTCTCCTCCAGATCCTCCTGGATACTGGTAAGATCATATTCAAAAAGAAGCTGTCCCTGCTTTACCTCCTCGCCGGTCTTTACTTTCACTGTTTTTACTTTACGTCCGTTTTCCAGCTCTACCTGAACTTCTGTTTTCTGCGGTTCCACAACACCGGCATACCTGTTTGCGATTCCCGCAACGTCTCCGGTGATCTGGCTGATTTTGTAACGTAGGCGGTTTTCTCCGCTTTCCTGCTCCTGCCCGAAAAAATCCCAGTTTCCAGCAGACTCCTCCTGCAGCGCCGCCAATTATAAGAATCCCCAAAAAGGATCAAAATACGTTTTTTCATATTTTTATTTTTACCTCCCTGTAAACAAAGGAACTATCATTACTGTTCACGACCTTCACAGCAACGAACTATCTGACTGTACTATCATAGCAGATTACGCTTTAAAAGAAAAGTCCTGACAAAAATCACCTGTGGTTTCACAGTTTTTTCATTCTTTTCCAAAAATTACACCTAATTTCCGTTTTTTGACTTTTACCCTGTTATCTGGTAAAATGGAGGGGAATATTTTTGAAAGGAAAGAATCATATGAAGATCGCAAAGGTCTGATTCCGCTTCTCGTGCTTATCTTTGCCGTATCAATGATCATCGGCTGTTCCCACTCAGATAAGTCAGATGTGGAGGGCGTCATTACAAATGAACTGGATCTCCTGAAAAATCTGGATTCTGATACGGCTCAGAAGTATATTTCCTATCAGGAGCTGTTTCCGGATGCCACAGAAAAACCGAACTTTCCAAGGAAGTTGAAGATGTTTTTTCTTTTTTTTTCGAGGATTTTGACTACAAAATCCAACGTATCAAAGTTGCCAAAGACAAGAAAGAAGCTTCTGCAAACCTGAAGCTCACCACCATTGACGCTCAGGCTCGCAAAAGATTACGCGGTTTCTCATCTTGAAAACGCAATCCTGCTTGCCGCAGCTTCCTCTTCTCAGAATACAGAAGAAAATTCCGGTTCCCTGGAGGACCGTTATCTCATCCTCAGTGAACTTCTGAAAAATAATCAGTATAAAACTGTAGAAACCAGCTGCTCCCTGACCCTTAGCAACCAGGGTACAGAAAAGGAAGAAGAATGGGAAATCAGACGTACTCATGAACTGGAAAACAGTCTTGTCGGCGGTCTTATCACTTATCTCTCTGACAGTGACCTCCTGACGCCGGAGGAAACACTGACCGTCTATTTAAACACCCTGAAAACTATGGATCTGGATCAGATGAGCAACTATCTTGGTCTGGAAAGCCTTCTGAATACTTCAGATGATGCAAAAGCTTCCATTGCCAGCGCTCTGGTGGAACAAATGCATAAAAACTTTGATTTTAAAATAACCTCTTCTCAGATAAAAAGCTATCAGGCTACTGTAGAAGCCGAGATCACTACCTTTGACAGCAATGCAATTCTTACTGCTTATCAGAAAGAACTGAAGAATATCTTGCGTCTCCACAGGCAGTCATCGACGGTTCTCAGAAACGATATAATCATTCTCTGGAGCTTCTTCTGAAAAAGCATAGAAGACAATACAAAAAACACTGACGCACCCGGCAAGCTGTTTTCTCTTACCAACGACGGCGCTTCCTGGAAGCTGCAGGATGACGGGCAGGTGATCGGAGCCGGAATCTTTGGCACTCTCAGCAGTACTCCCGTGGAAGAAGAGATTTCCCCGAAGAAAACCCTGATGAGAATCCTGATTCCTCCGGCGAAATATTTCTGAAGAAAATTGATCTGTTTAGGCTAAAAGGGCTTTCCCAAAAACGGAAAAGCCCTTTTCTTTTACAGTCATCTGACTGTATCTTATTCTTCTGTTTTCTCCGGAGCAGTCTCAAGTCCAAGTTCCTGTAACTGCGCTTCACTGACAACGCTTGAGACTGTGTCATAAGGCAGGACGCATCTTTCACTTTCGGGAAAGCGATCACTTCGCGGATGCTGTCAACCTTTGCCATCAGCATAACCAGGCGGTCAAGTCCGTAAGCCAGTCCTGCATGGGGCGGAACGCCGTATTTAAAAGGCATCCAGAAGGAACTGAACTGTTCATGTGCAGATTCTTTGTGAAGCCAAGTGCCTCAAACATTCTTTCCTGAATATCATCCTGATGGATACGCACGCTGCCGCCGCCGATCTCATTTCCGTTAAGAACGATATCGTATGCTTTTGCACGAACTTTTCCAGGATCTGTATCCAGAAGTGGAAGGTCCTCCTCCATAAGCATGGTAAATGGATGATGCATTGCTGTAAAACGGTTTCCTCCTCCTCACTCCACTCAAGAAGCGGGAACTCTGTTACCCATACAAAACGATATTCATTTTTATCAAAAAGATCCATCTGTTTTGCAAGCTCAAGACGCAAGTGCTCCCAGTACATCATATACTACTTTGTTCTTATCTGCTGCAAAAAGAAGAAGATCTCCTGGCTTGCCGTCCATAGCTGCTTTTACAAGAGCATCCATCTCTTCATCTGTCATAAACTTGGCGAAAGAAGACTTTCTTGGTTCCGTCCTCTGCAATGGCAATGTATGCAAGACCTTTTGCACCATAACCTTTACGAACTCAACAAGCTTATCGATCTTCTTTCTCGGCATTGCGCTCTGGCCTTCTGCATTGATACCACGGACACTGCCGCCGTTCTCAAGCGCACCTGTGAACACACCAAATCCGCAGTCTTTTACGATATCACTGACATCATGAAGTTCCATACCAAAACGCATATCCGGTTTGTCAGAACCGAAACGGTCCATAGCTTCCTGCCATGTAATTCTCTGAATTGGAAGCTTGACATCCACATCCAGAACTTCTTTAAACAGGAATGCAAGATATCTCTCGTTAACATCGATAACATCGTCTACATCAACAAAGGAAAGCTCCATATCGATCTGGGTAAATTCCGGCTGTCTATCCGCACGAAGGTCCTCATCACGGAAACAACGTGCGATCTGAATGTAACGGTCATAACCGGAGCACATCAGAAGCTGTTTGTACAGCTGCGGAGACTGTGGCAGACCGTAGAAAACTTCCCGGATGAACACGAGACGGTACCAGATAATCTCTTGCACCTTCCGGTGTACTCTTACCAAGCATCGGTGTCTCAATCTCAAGAAATCCTTCTTCTGCAAAGAACTGTCTTGTCAAAGTGGGCAACCTTGCTCTTCATCATGATATTTCTCTGAAGGTCAGGTCTTCTTAAGTCAAGATAACGATATTTCAGACGGATTTCATCTTTTGTCTTGCTGTTCTCCTCGATCGGGAATGGAGGGAACATCTGCTTCAGCAAGAACACGGAGGGATTTTACACGAAGCTCGATCTCGCCAGTTGCAAGATTTTCGTTTACTGCGCCGCCACTTTCTTCTACGGTACCGGTAACTGCGATTACAAACTCACTTCTCAGTTTGCCTGCTTTTGCAAAGCCTTCCTTCATCAATGCTGCCATTCTCAAAATCACCTGCATGATACCGGAACGGTCACGAAGATCAACAAAGACAAGACCTCCTTTATTTCTGGCTTTTGCCACCCATCCCATTAATGTTACTTCTTTTCCGACCATTTCTGTGGTCACTTCTGCACATCGGTAAAGTTCTGTGCAGTCCCTGCATGCTTTCAGCCATTTTTTTATCTTTTATCCGCCCTGACTATTTTTTCATAGTCATTTTAATTTCTCTGCTATCTCCGTTTTCAGACGGCAGTTTCATCTCTGTTGAAAAATTCTACTACTCTGTATAACCATCTCTGCCAGCTTCTTTCTGGAATTTTTGTTCTTTTTCATGATAGAGATATTGATCTGTGTACCTGCACTTCTTTCCTCAGTTGCCTGTTTCAGGATGTTCAGAAGCTTGTCTGCCGGCATGTTCTTCTCGATCAGATATGCTTTCTTGCCATTCTTGGTTGGAATCTCATAGCCCTCTCAAGAAGCAGCATAACGATTCTCTCTCAAATCCAATGGAGAAACCACAAGCACAGGTATTATTTCCTGTAAATTTACCGATCATCTCATCGTAACGTCCGCCTCCACCGACGCTTCCGCCGAACTCATCCATTGAAATCTCAAAGATCGGACCTGTATAATAGGACATTCCACGTACCAGTGTAGGGTCAAAGGAAATCTTAAAGTCCGCGCTCTTTACAGCGTCCACAGAAGTTGATAATGGTTTCAAGATCCTCTGCAACCTTTGGATCAAGAACATCAGCTTTTTTTCTTTAATGTAACGCACACCCTCAATATCGAGGTGATCTCACGGAACATGCCAAGATACGTGTCAATGCTTTCTTTTGCAAAAAGCTTCTCTTCTCAATTCTTCCGCAACACCCTCAAGACCGATCTTATCCATCTTGTCAAGAATAATAAAGACAGTATCAAAGCTTTCTGCCGGGAATCCGCTGTACTGAGCCATTGCCTTCAGGATTTTCTGTCATTGATCCTGATGGTAAAATTATGAAAATCCAGTTTGCCCAGAAGTGTTGTGGTTGCCAGCACAAGCTCAATTTCAGCCAGATAAGTAGGCTCTCCTAAAATGTCGATATCACACTGCATGAACTGGCGGAAGCGTCCTCTCTGACGGTCTGTCTGCCCTCCACACATTGCCCATCTGAAGTGCCTTAAAAAGGAGCCGGAAGCTCATTTGCGTTGTTGGAATAATATCTGGAAAGAGGCACTGTCAGATCATAGCGAAGTCCGGAATCCACAAGATCCGCTTCCTCCCTTTGCGCTTTCCAGCTTCAGCTTTTCTCCTCTTTTCAGGATCTTGAAAATCAGTTTCTCATTTTCGCCGCCCTGCTTGCTGCTGAGGTTTTCAATATGCTCCACACAGGGAGTTTCAATAGAAGAAAATCCGAATTTCCATAGGTTTCCCGGATCATATTCATTACATAGTTTCGGATTTCCATTTCCTTCGGTAAAATATCCTTCATACCGGTTACTGGTTTTTTCTTTAATGCCATGCCTGCCTCCTGTTATTTATTATGTATAATTCTCTGAAATGCAAAGGAAAAACTTCCATATCAAAAGTTTTTTGATCTCATCGATCATAAGCTCCATTACAGTTGCAACATCAAACGCAGTCCTGTATGGCCTGTCAGATAAGGGCAAATACATCGCACACTCTCAAGATCCTGGCACCAATGGGGATCTGATCTCCAATGAGATTATCAGGATATCCGGTTCCGTCATAATTCTCATGATGATAGAGAATGCTTTCCAGAACAAACTCTGAATACCCCTGATCTTTTAATTCCTCATAGCCCAGAGTAGAATGCATACGCACATATTTTAGCTCCTCGATCAGAAGAGGATCCCTTTCGCGTCCGTTAATGTATTCTGTCAGCTTCAGCTTGCCGATATCGTGAAGCATTCCCGCAACAGCAAGCTCATAACAGATCTCCTGCTCCAGCCCCAGCTCGAGGAAGCCACCGCATACGCAAGGTTGCTGACAACAATCCCATGATTCAGCTCTGCTGAAAGGTCAAAATCCAGTATTCTGTCTGCTGTCTTGCCGCGTCTGCCTGCGCCGCACTCAATCTGCACACCTCCTGTCCTTAAAGCCATCGGTCAACAGCCACCCGTTTTCTTTCAATCATTTCATCAATACGGGTAATATAATTCCATACATCCTTCACATTCTCCACACGCTCGATCCTCGCCCCCATGATCAAATACCAGCTTTGAAGATCCGCCTGCCTCCCAGTGCGATAATGGGCTGTTTTCTTCCATAATTAGTATATTGTAAATCCCGGCTTTGTCAACCTCTGCATAACCTACATTTTCAAAATTTCCCTTCATATTTTTCTGTCTGTACAGATAATAAGGACCCATTTCCATTTCGCAGGCAGCTTTCATGGTCAGATCCATAATTTCCTGGTTGTTTTCAAAAGACATTTCTGATATTTCTCTTTAAAAATATTCAGCCTTGCCGCCCTTTTACCGCAAGAGAATGAACCGTAATACTGTCCGGAGCCATCACTTTTAATTTCATTCAGGGTATACTGTACCTTTTCAGATCTTCGCCCGGGAAGACCCACGATCAGATCCATATTGATGTTGTCGAAACCACACTCTCTTGCAAGATAAAAACGCCTGCCTTGTCTCCTCCACAGTATGGCGTCTTCCGATAATATCCAGGGTTTCCTGATTCATAGTCTGTGGATTTACGGAAATTCTTGTTATCGGATACTCGCTAATCATCATCAGCTTTTCTCTGGTAATACTGTCCGGTCTTCCTGCTTCAATCGTAAACTCAGCCAGGTTTCTGCAGTCAAAAATGTTCCGTCAGGGTATCCAGAAGTCTCCGAAGCTGATCCGGCTCCAGTGTGGTAGGTGTTCCCCCACCGATATAGACCGTATCCAGCTTTTTCTTTTTTTCTTCATAATAGAAGAAACTTCCCGGATTTCCTTACAGAGCGCATCCAGGTAGCCTCCACTCTGTTCCTTCCACTGCTTTCAGAGGATAGGAACTGAATGAACAGTACAGACAGATACTCGGGCAAAAAAGGAATCCCCCACATAAAGGCTGTATCCGTTTTTCATAATCAATATCCTTCAGAATTTCTCTTTCCCGGTTGGCAATGGTAATGGCAAGAGCTGTTTTCTCAGGACTTACCAGATAACGTTTCCGCATTTCCTTGGCAATCTCCGAATTTTTCATTCCGGCTTCAATCATTCCCATGGCAAGCTTTGCCGGCCGGATTCCTGTAAGATTTCCCCATGGAAGGGTCTTTCCAGTAAGCTTTGTCAAAGTTTATATAATGAGTATTTCAAGAACATCCTTCTGCTCCTTGCGCTGCTGTCTGGCTGCATCTTTTTCTTCCGTACAGGAAGAGGGGCATCATCCGAAGAGTGCCCTTTATGATCTCTGCACTTGTCACCCCGGTATTCTTTCATTTTGATACCGGATTATAAAACTCTGCTCCTGCTTTTCCACGGAACAGAAGATCCGCTGTATTTGCCCGTCTTCCTCTTCATAGGAAACTGCAATTTCAGCCTCCGGGTAAAACGCTCGGATCAGCTCATAAATATCATGTTCAAATTCTCTGTTGTCAAACAGAATACTGATCTTATACAAATGGATTATACCTCTTTTCATAACCGATAGTGGTTGAAATATCGTGTCAGGATAAACTTCTGTTTCCTCAGGAAGAGAATCTGTAAGTCTGTGAAGGCTTTCCACAATTTGAGCCGTGCTTCCTCCCGGAAAATCGGTTCTTCCCACAGAGCCGCAAAACAATGTATCTCCGCTGAACAGGATTCCTTCATCCTTCAGATAATAGCAGCAGCTTCCGGGTGTGTCCGGGTGTGTGAAGCATCTGAACGGAAAAGCCCGCAGCCTCAAAAGCCTGAAGATCTTCAGAAGTATATCTGCCTTCAGGGAACAGGAGCGGTTTCCGTATCCGGACAGATTTGCGGAAGGATCCAGAAGAGTCCCTGCTTCTTTTCACAGGCATAAACCGGAATCTGGTATATTTTTTTTTTTACGTCCTCCACTGCAAGAATGTGGTCATAATGACCATGGGTTAAAAAAAAATTGCAGCAGGCTTCGCCCTGCATTTCCCTTATTCTGGAAAAAAGATTTCCTGTGCATGATCCGCCGGATCCACGATCAGAAGTTCCCCTGTTTTTTTTGTTTTTCAGCAGATAGCAGTTGGTTGATACAGAACCAAGAACGCATGTCTGAAGCTCTGAATTTTTCATATCGGTCCCCTTTCTCTGTCCCTGTATTTTTTATGACTGATCAGCCTGTGGTACGCTCCACATCGATCACACTTTCCACCTGGCGGATTTTTCTACAAGAGACGCCAGCTCCTCTTTGCTGCCTACCTCAAAGCTTACGGCAATGGTCGCCTTATCCTGCTTGCTTGTACGGCAGTTCATATCTTAACATCAATCTTTCTCTCTGTAAGTATCTTTGAAAGGTCTACCAGAAGTCCGGTACGGTTGTTGGCAAAGATCTTAAGCTCTGCCATATATTTTTCCGAAGCTCTGGTATCTGGCTGCCACTCAGCCTCAATGAGCCTTGTCCTGTCTGTTTCTGACATATTAAGAATATTTACACAGTCGGTACGGTGAATGGTGATTCCCCGTCCTCTTGTAACAAATCCCACAATCTCGTCGCCGGGAATGGGACTGCAGCATTTTGAAAACCTAACTGCCACATCATGTATGCCACGGACAACAATTCCGCCCTTTGATTTTACCAGATGAAGTTTTTCATGAGCATCTGTGGCAGCATCCAGAAACATCCTGATCCGTGATCTTTTGGCATGCTCTTTTTTCATAAGCCTCCATCAGCTTGTTAAAGACCTGACCTTCTTTCAGCCCTCCGTGTCCTATGGCCGCCAGCACAGAATCCCAGTCCCGGAATCCATACTTGCGCATAACTGCCTCAAGATACGACTCTTGCTGTAGGTACCGATCTTGTAGCCTTTGGATTTGGCATACTGAGCCAGCATGTCCTTGCCCTTTAAAATATTGTCTTCCTTTAACTCCATTCTTGAACCACTGGTTAATCTTGTTTCTTGGCCTGGGTACTTTTTACCACATTCAGCCAGTCACGGCTGGGGCCCTTGGAGTTCTGCGAAGTGATGATCTCAATTCTGTCACCATTCTGGATCTCATATTCAATGGGAACAAGCTTGCCGTTCCACCCGGGCGCCTACCATACGGTTTCCTACTGCACTGTGCACACAGTAGGCAAAATCAATAGGCGTGGATCCTGCCGGAAGGTTTTTCACATCCCCCTGAGGAGTGAAACAGTAAACACTGTCTGCAAAAAGATCCAGATCATTTTTCAGAAGGCTCATAAATTCCCGGTTATCAGACATATCTCTCTGCCATTCAGGATCTGTCGCAGCCAGTTCAGTTTTTTCCTCTTCACTTTTTCCTACAGGTACCTTTCCGTCAGAGGACTCCTTATATTTCCAGTGCGCCGCAATACCATATTCTGCTGTTTTTGTGCATTTCATAGGTACGGATCTGAATCTCAAAAAGGCTGTCCGCTTGGTCCGATCAGGGTCGTATGAAGAGACTGGTACATATTAGGCTTCGGCATGGCAATGTAGTCTTTAAAGCGGCCGGGAATCGGTTTGTACATTTCGTGGATCACACCCAGAGCCGCATAGCAGTCTTTTACATTGTCCACCAGGATCCTGACTGCAAAAAGGTCATAGATCTGATCAATGGTCTTGCCCTGATTGACCATTTTTTTATAGATGCTGAAGAAATGCTTGATCCGTCCGTCTACCTGAGCCTGGATTCCCGCATCCTCCATATGCTGCTTTACCTGTTTCACAATTCCGTTGACAAAATCCTGTCGTTCACTTTTTTCAGGGAAACCTTGTCTACCAGATCATAGTACACATCCGGCTTCAGATATTTAAGCGAAAGATCATCCAGTTCCACCTTGATCTTCGATATACCAAGGCGCATGGCAATGGGCGCATAAATATCCATGGTCTCCCTGGCCTTTTCCTGCTGCTTTTTCCGGACGCATGTACTGCAGAGTACGCATATTGTGGAGACGGTCCGCAAGCTTGATCAGAATTACTCTGATATCCTTTGCCATGGCAAGAAACATTTTTCTTAAATTTTCTGCCTGAAGCTCCACCTTGTCCTTGGAATAATTCAGCTGTCCCAGCTTGGTAACGCCGTCCACCAGAAGAGCAACCTCGGAACCGAATTCCTTTTCTACCTCTTCATATAGGTCATCCAGGTGTCCTCTACCGCATCATGAAGAAGTCCCGCAACGATCGTCTCTTTATCCAGCTCCAGATCTGCAAGAATGATTCCCACACAGAGCGGATGGATGATATAGGGCTCCCCGGATTTTCTTTTCTGATCCTTATGAGCCTCTGACAGTCGCAGAAAGGCTGGTGTCATATGAAAACTACAAATGCTTTTTCACATTTAACTTTAGAAGAACGGAGAATCATTCTTACTGGTATTACTAACAATTCCACCAAGACTGCCATCGCCCAAACTATCGGCAAAGACAAATCCACGGTTGGAAAAGAAATCAAACTACATCGTGTGCTTACACACAAATGTAAAATGCCTTTAGAATGTAATAACTACCGTAAATGTGCCTTTGGTCGTAACTGCACACTCGATTGCCCGGAATACAGCCCTTTCCGTTGCTCCAGGCGTGATCGCTCTCCGGGTGCTTGTAATGGTTGCTCCCAGTTGGTCTCATTGCAGATTTGATAAATTCCAATACTGCCCTGAAGACGCACAAATGGATTATCGCACAACTCTCATTGATTCCAGACAAGGTGTAAATCTTACTGTTCAGGAAGCAAAATCTATGGCTTCTGTTATCTCTCCTCTTCTTAAGCAAGGACATTCTCCCTATCAGATACTTGCCAACCATCCTGAGTTAAATATTTCCGAGAAAACTCTCTATAATTACATTGAATCCGGTGTTTTCCGCGAACTTGCCGGGATTACTCCGTTGGATCTCAGACGACAAGTCAGCAGAAAGCTTCCAAAAAAGAAAGCTCAGGTTTATAAAAAAAGAAAAGATAACAAGTATCTAAAAAGGCAGAACGTATCGGGATTACAAAACATACATTTCTGATAATCCCGATGTTTTCGTTGTTCAGATGGATACCGTTTACAACAATGAATCGAATGGTCTTTTTTACAAACCTTTAAGTTTGTAAAAAGCCGGTCTCCTTTTGCCATTTACCACGAAGAGAAAACGTCCATCGCCATGAAAAGCGGAGTTGACTTGTTGGAATCCATTCTCGGGCAGACACTATTCCGCAAATATGTCCATATCCTGCTTACCGACCGGGGTAGTGAATTCTCGGCAGCCGAAGCGATGGAGTACAATCCGGACGGCACCAGACGCACACGCGTATACTATTGTGATCCCATGCAATCCGGACAAAAGGGAACTTTGGAAAACAAACATGTTGAACTTCGTTATATCCTTCCAAAAGGAGCTGACCTAAGAGCTTTAGGATTAAACGGACAGGAGGACTTGAATCTTGCTATCAGTCATGTGAATTCTGCTCCTGTTGAATTACTAGGCGGTAAAAGTCCATTAGAACTTACTGATTTTATGTACCATGATCTTTACAAAAAGTTATACGATTTCGGTATTCAACAGATTGATAAAGATCATGTGATTTTAAAACCATACCTGTTAAAAAAATAAACATATAAAATAAAACAAAAAAACAACAGGCGACTGTCTATGCAACTGAATAGCGCCCCATTCGCAAGTGGAATTTAGTCCTACACCTTTTAAAACCACGACTAAACTCCGCTTTTTGTGATGCAAAAAACAGGTCTTCGGCAGTCATCCTATTGTTTTATATTCCTTATTGTAACATTGAATTCCACTTTATAAAACAGAAAAAGTAGCAATTATCCCTTTTTGTAAGAGTAATTGCCACTTTCATTCTTCTCTTTTTAAAGTGGAAATACAGGAAAAGGACACGGAACGGATAAAGCGTTGATCGCAGGACTCTTGGAATGAAGCCGGACGATATGCGGATTCCGGAAAGCTTCGAGATTGCAAAAGAGATGGGGATGGAATTTCAGATTGCAGAGAAGGATATCCGTGAGGCACATCCTTAAATACTGCTCAGATTATCATGGAAGCAGAGGGCGTCAAGACGATGAAGATCCAGGCATATTCCATTGGCGGGAGGCCGGATCAGGGGTCAGCAAGCTGGATGGCATTGACGCATTTCAGTGGAGAGAGCAATACGCTGATCGTGCGGAATGTAGATCAGCCGGGGCGGATTACGGAAGTTTAAATGCGATATCAATATCGCGACAATGCAGGTGTTCCGGGACAAGCGAGGCGGTTTTGCGGTTATGGCAGTAGAGACGGACCAGGTAGTTTCAAAAGAAGCGATTGAAAATCTGGAGAAGAAGGAAGGAATTACAAAAGTGACCTTCTTTGATGGGTGGAAATGGTTTAGAAGGGGGGGAAATGTATGTCATATCAATCAATGGAAGAGGTATATGAAAGATGCGAAAAGGGACGGCATTTCATTTTGGAAAGCCATCCAGCTTGGCGATGCATCGAACGGGGAGTTACAGAAGAGGATTCCTGGGAGAGAATGAAGGGAATGTGGCAGGCAATGCAGGAGTTTGATGCTTTGATCCGAGTTAATGTCCAGAAGCAGGCTGGTAGGAAAAGAAGGCGGTCAGATGGATCATTACCTGAACAGAAACGACGCTGTGCGGAACTATATGGCGAAGGTGATGGCAAAATGCGTTGAAAATGGGTTGTAATAACGCTTGTATGAAGCGAATTGTTGCAGCGCCCACGGTGAGGGCCTGGTGGAGTGCTTCCGGCGGTATTGGTTACCTATTATAAAAGAATATCAGGTTCGGAAGAAAAGATGATCGAGGCCATGTACGTGGCGGCGGGGATCGGACAGATCATCGCCAACCGGGCGTATCTGGCGGGGAGCGTCCGGCGGCTGCCAGGCGGAGATCGGTTCGGTTCAGGATGGCCGCGGAGCCATCTGCTATGTGAGAGGGGGAAGCCCCCAGCAGATCGAAGTCATGCCTGCGCCATGGCGCTTAAGAATCTGATGGGACTGGTCTGTGATCCGGTGGGCGGCCTGGTTGAGGTGCCCTGCGTGAAGAGAAATGTAGGCGGCGCCGTGAACTGCTGGCGGCGGCGGATATGGCTCTTGCCGGGATCACCAGCAAGATCCCGGTGGACCAGGTGATCGACGCCATGAAGGAAGTGGGAGACAAGATGGATCTCACCCTGAAGGAGACCGGCAAGGGCGGCGTGGCTGCCACCGAGGAAGCCCAAGGTCCTGGAGCGGCTGGATATGTAACGCTTACATAAAGTAAGAAGGAAGAGAACGCTTCGGCGTTCTTTTCTTTTGGAAATTTTTCGGCAAAAATATCTCTTGACAGAGGCGTGTATCCGATATATACTTTGAGAGTCAAAATAATTGGATACAACCAAAATATACGCAAGAAAGTCAGAGGCAAGATGGTTGGAATCACCTATGCGGAACCGGGTCTTACATACCGGAATATACAATGGACAACAATGATATCGCCAGGCTGGTGGAGACCAGCGACGAGTGGATCCGGGGAGCGCACAGGCGTGGTGAAGCGCCACATCATCCGGGATGAGACTACCGTGTCCATGGCAAGTGAAGCCGGACGGAGAGCCCTTGAGAACGGGGGGGCGTGTCGCCGGAGGAGGTTGATCTTATCCTGGTGGCCACCATTTCTTCCAACGTGGTCCTGCCGGGGACGGCCTGTCTGGTCCAGAAGGAGCTGGGAGCGGTGAACGCGATATGCTTTGACATCGGAGGGGCTGCCTGCGGATTCGTGCTGGCCTACAATACGGCGGAGGCCTATCTGGAGAGCGGGATATACCGGACGGCCCTGGTGATTGGAAGCGAAAGCCTTTCCTGCATTACAAACTGGAAGGACCAGGGGACCTGCATCCTTCTTTGACGGGGCGGGAGCCGCCGTGGTGCGAAGAGATGAGAGAAAGCTCTACCTGCCTGCGGCCCCCAGACGGAGCCAGGGAGAGGCCCTTACCTGCCAGAGCCGGGTTGCAGGAGGCCAACGGCCTGATTGACCAGGGAGATGGACCCGGAGGCCATGGTGGATGAAGCCCATTTCATGCAGATGGACGGCCAGGCGGTTCAAGTTCGCGGTCAAGCGGGTGCCGGAGAGGTGATCCGGGAGGTGCAGGGAGCAATCATCTGGAGGCTAAGGACATTGATTACTACATTGTCCATCAGGCCAACAAGCGGATCATTGAATCTGTGGCAAAGCGGCTGGGAGCCGGTGGAGAAATTCCCCATGAACCTGCAGGAATACAACACTTCCTCGGCCAGCATTCCCATCCTTCTGGATGAGCTGAACGGGCCGGGGACATTAAAAAGCGGCCAGCGACTGGTGCTGGGATTTGGCGCAGGGCTTACTTGGGGCGCCAACATCATTGACTGGAGATAAAACCAGAGAAGCCAAAAGGTTTCCGGTTTATATATAATCAAAAAAGAAGTAAGATCAAAAGGGAGAGAAAGAAATGTTAGAGCAGATCAAAAGAACTGGTAGCAGACAAACTGGGAGCAGATTTGAGGCGATCACAGAAAAGACCTAAAGGAAGACCTGGAGCAGATTCCCTGGACCTTTTCGAACTGGTGATGGGACTGGAAGACGAATTTGGCATCGAGATCCCTACTGATGATCTGGAGCCAGATCACCACAGTAGGCGATGTGATCAACTATATCAACGAGCACAAATAAGAAAAGAAGAAGCGGGGTTATAGATATGCAGACAGAAGCGACCAGATTATTAGAATCCAATATCCTATCATCCAGGGCGGAATGGCCAGGTGGCGGAGTATCACCTGGGCGGCAGGCGGCCTGGGGCGCCATCGGAGCGGCCAGCGCGCCGGCAGAGTGGGGTGAGAGAGCAGGATCCGGGAAGCTGACGGATAAGCCCGGATAAGGTCCTTGCAGACCAGGTGGCGAAGGTAGTGGCCGAGGAAGGCGTGAAGGTTGTGACCACAGAGCCGGGGAATCGGAGAAATATATGGAAATGTGGAAGGCAGCCGGCGTGAAGGTGATCCCGGTGGTCGCTTCTGTAGCCCTTGCAAGAAGGATGGAGCGCTGCGGCGCGGACGCGGGTTATGGCGGAGGGCTGCGAGGCCGGAGGCCATATTGGTGAGAATACCACCATGGTACTGGTTCCCCCAGAGATTGGACGGTGAATATCCCGGTGATCGCTGCCGGAGGCATTGCCGACGGCAGGGGATCGCGGCGGCGTTCATGCTGGGCGCCAGCGGGGTTCAGATGGGAACCCATTTCGTAGTGACGGATGAGTCACAGGTACATGAGAATTACAAAGACAGGATCATCAAGGCGAAGGATATTGACTCCCGGGTAACGGAAGGACCACCGGCCATCCGGTGCGGGCCCCTTCGCAATGAGATGACCAGGAAATATCTGGAATTGGAAAATCAGGGTGCAAGCTTTGAAGAACTGGAGCAGCTGACGCTGGGCGGCTTAAGAAGAGCTGTGGTAGACGGAGACGTGAAGAACGGAAGCGTTATGGCGGGACAGATCGCAGGCATGGTCAGTAAAAGAGAGATCGACGGGAAGCTGGTCCGGGAGACCGATGAGCTGACAGTGAGGAAAAGATTCTATGAGTAAGATTGCTTTTATCTACCCGATTAGGGGCGAGAAAGCCGGAATGGGCAAGGACTTCTACGAGAACAGCTCGCTGGCGGCAAAACCGCGACCGGCCTCCCAGGCGCTGGGGTTTGGATATGAAGGCGCTGTGCTTTGAGGCAACAGAAGCTTGACCTATTGAATATACACAGGCGGCGCTGGTCACCACCTGCCCTTGCCATGACGGCAGTTTTAAAAGAGCAGGGGATCACGCTGGATATTACCGCAGGCTGGCCTGGGAGAATACGCTGCCATCGCGGCGGCCGGGGGATGGATCCCATGGACGCCATCCGTCTGGTGCGGAAAAGAGGGATCCTTGATGCAGAACACGGTTCCAGCGTGAGTGGGAGCCATGTGCGCGGTGATGGCTCCTTGACGCGCCAGGATCGAAGAGGTCCTGAGGGAATGGAGGATGTGACCATCGCCAACTACAACTGTCCGGGGCAGATCGTGATCACAGGAAAGACGGAATGTGGAGGAAGCGGCGGAAAAACTCCGGGAAGCCGGGGGCGAAGCGGACCATCATGCTGAATGTGAGCGGCTCCATTCCACTCTCCTTTTGCTTAAGGCGGCCGGGGAGGAACTGGCAGAAGAACTGGAGAAAGTAACCCCTTCATCCCCTTGCGGTTCCCTATGTCACCAACGTGACAGCCGGAACGGTGGAGGATGGGAAGACCCGGGAACTTCAGAGCAGGTCAGCTCTCCGGTGCGCTGGATGTAGAGCATGGAGGCTATGATCGCCACGGAAGTATATCTTCGTGAGATCGGGCCCGAAACCCTGGCCGGCTTTAAAGAAGATCAGCTGACGTGACCGTCTATAATGTAGGAACCCCGGGGAAGTGTGGAGAAGGTGAAAGGAGCATTATGTTAGAAGGAAAGATCGCAGTCGTAACCGTGAATGCAGAGGGGATCGGCATATCGTCATCCGGTCTGGCAGGAGAAGGAGCGACGGTAGTTATCAATTACAATGGTTCAAAGGAAAAGGCAGAGGAAGTAAAGCAGGAGATCGAAGGAGCCGGCGGGAAAGCGGCGGTGTGCCAGTGCAACGTGGCGGATTTCGACCAGTGCCAGGCATTCATCCAGAAGGTGATCGATGAGTTTGGGCGGATCGACATCCTGGTGAACAACGCAGGGATCACGGGGACGGTCTTCTGATGAAGATGTCGGAGGAAGATTTTCGATCAGTGATTTGCAGACCAATCTGAGTGGAGCCTTCCACACCATCCGGTTTGGCTCCCGTCAGATGCTGGGCAGAAAAGCGGCAGGGATCATCAATCTGTCCTCTGTTGTAGGGGTGACAGGAAATGCAGGCCAGCCAATTATGCGGCCTCCAAGGCAGGAGTCATCGGACTGACTAAATCCGCGGCCAGAGCTGGCCTCCCGGGGATCACTGTGAAATCGCTATTGCCCCCGGATTTCATTCGGCACGGATATGACCAGCGTGCTGTCTCTAGGGAAGGTGAAGGGCGCGGCGGCGGGGACTTCCCGCTGGGAGCCTTTGAAAGCCGGAGGACGTGGCGGCGGCAGCGGCATTTCTTGCCTCTGATGAAGCAGGATATATCACTGGCCAGGTACTTCATGTAGACGGCGGAATGGTAATGTAAATCTAGGGTAGGACAAGAAGGAGACGGAGGATATGAAAAGAAGGGTCGTAGTGATGTGACTGGGGCGGTGACGCCCATCGGTGGGGCTACTCCTTGCGGCCATTCGCATGGCACTT
>VOFI01002921.1_pt1 | contig 30006 bp, 46 predicted proteins | sample 5384131 | NCBI WGS metagenome assembly VOFI01 (sample SAMN12384728, study PRJNA508395) | human gut metagenome | isolation source: healthy gut H | host: Homo sapiens
AGATCGTTGACCGTTGTGATCAGCGGGCCGGAGGCCACAGTTGGTTCCACTCCGATCTTCTGGAAGAAGATCGGAATAACTAGTGCCGGATAAAGAAGAGATCAGCATGGCCAGTATCATGGCTGGGCGCCGAGACACCGGAAACTGCAAAGGCAAAACAGTTCATTCCCTTTTAAAACCAGATATCCGCCGATCACAAGGAAGGAGGATATGCCGAGAATAAAGCCGTTGGTTAGGCCGACGCGGGATTCCCTTCAGGATCAGTGTCAGCTTCTGCTTTCCGGAGGTCTGTTTGTCCATGAGAACACGGATGGCAACGGCCAGGGACTGGGTGCCCACGTTGCCTGCCATATCCAGGATCAGCGACTGAAAGCTCATGATGACTGGGAGCTGGGCCACGATGGATTCAAAAAAGGCCGACGGTTGCGGATACGCCGAGGCCCATGACCAACAGGATAAAAAAGCCATGGAAGCCGCTTTTTACACTGCGGAAGATCGGTTCCTCCAGGTCCTCCTCAGAGGAAAGACCTGCCAGCTTTGCGTAGTCTTCATTGAGCTCATCCCCTACGACCTCAACCAGATCGCGGGCCGTAATAACGCCGATGAGCCGGTTTTCATTGTCCAGCACAGGGATGGAGTCCTCAGAATAATCTCTTAACTGCGGGATACAGTCCTCAATGGGTGACCGTGCGTAAACGTATGGATAGGAGCAGGTCATGACCTCCTTCAGATCGGTCCCTCCCGGGCAATGATCAGGTCCTTCAGGTCAATGGCGCCATAAAAGGTCTCCCTCTGGTCCACCACATAAATGGTGCTGATGTTGTCGTTTTCGGCAGCCTGGCGGACGAGCTCCGACATGGCCTCTTTGACCGATGCATGGTCCGGGACGGAGATGTAGTTGGTGGACATGACGCTGCCGATCTCGTCCTCGTCGAAGGAACTCAGCAATTTCACATCGGAGCGGACCTGGGGGTCCAGCAGAGCCACCAGGGTCTCCCGCTCGCCCTTTTCCAACTGGCGCAGCACCTCCACCACGTCGGATGGCTCCATTTGGGAAAATACATCGACCTTTTTCCGGACGCTCAGCTCCTGTACATATTCTGTAAGATGATCGGAGTATTCCAGGATCCCTGCCAGGGTTTCTGAGTCCAGGATCTGGTATAATTTTGCCCGTTCCGTCTGGGTCAGAAGCTCCAGAGCGGATGCGACATCGTTTTCATGATAAGAAGACAGCTTTTCCTGCATTCTCCGGGGAGTCGGGCTGCTGCGGATCAGTTCTGCGATCTCAGCGCTGTATCCTGCAGGCGCTGTGCTTACGGTTGTGTTTCCTGCCATTTTATTGTCCTCCTTTACAAGTCAGTTGAAAAACAAAGGCGGACACAGGAGCCCTGTCTGCAAGGAAAAGGGCATAAAAATCCACTGCCGGTTACAGACAGGATCCCTGCATTCGCATCTGCTTATGTAGTGCTGTACTGGAACGGACAATGGTATCCACTTGTATATATGCAGATAAAGCCAGATCAGACCACAGACAGCCAGGTCGCGTCTGCATTCTGTAACTGCTGGATTACCATATCCGTACTTCGACTACCACTACTGTCCATGATCTCACCTCTCTTTAAATGGTTTTTCTGCCAGATCTCAATGGCCTGTTCATTATAGCGCATTTTTCTGGGAATCACAACCTTTTTCTGATACCGGGAGATGAAAGGAAGAGGAATGGAGGCCCATGAACTCGAAAAAATAAAAAATTTTGATGGATTTTTTCTCTGGAACAGGTATAATGTAGATAACGCTTAATCTAACATAATTAAAAGGAGAATCAGCATGAAGCAGGACATGATTGTAATTCTGGATCTTGGAAGCACAGAGAATACAGTGATTGCCCGTCAGATCGGGACCTGGGCGTATACAGTGAGATCCATCCCCATGATATCACCGTGGAAGAGCTGAAAGCTCTGGACAATGTGAAAGGTATTATTTTAAATGGCGGTGAAAACCGTGTGGTTGACGGACAGGAGGTACAGGTCGGGACGAATTATATGGACTGGGCTATCCGATGATCTCTATTGATTATCCCCAGTCAAAATGTGAGGCACAGTACCAGGAGCTTCCGGACGATGCGGCCATGAAGGCCTTCCTTTTTTGAGACATGTAAAAGGCAGAGGCCAACTGGAATATGAAGAACTTTATCGAAGACCAGGTGGAACTCATCCGCCGCCAGGTAGGAGATAAAAAGGTTCTGCTTGCCTTATCCGGCGGCGTGGATTCCTCTGTGGTGGCAGCCATGCTGATTAAGGCCATCGGCCAGCAGCTGGTATGCGTCCATGTAAATCATGGCTTAATGCGTAAGAACGAATCTGAGGGCGTGGTAAAGGTATTCCGCAACCAGCTTCATGCAAATCTGATTTATGTAGACGCTACAGAGCGGTTCCTTGGAAAGCTGGACGGCGTTGCGGATCCGGAAGAAAAGAGAAAGATCATCGGCGGAGAATTTATCCGTGTGTTTGAGGAAGAGGCAAGAAAGCTGGAGGTATCGATTTCCTGGGCCAGGGAACCATTTACCCGGACATCATCGAGTCCGGCACAAAACTGCCAAATGGTAAAATCTCATCACAATGTGGGAGGACTGCCGGAAGATTTGCAGTTTGAATTGGTAGAGCCTTTAAAGCAGCTCTTCAAGGACGAAGTTAGAGCCTGCGGTATTGAACTTGGACTGCCTGCTGAAATGGTTTACCGTCAGCCGTTCCCTGGCCCCGGACTTGGCGTGCGCTGCCTTGGCGCGATCACCCGTGACCGTCTGGAGGCGCTCCGTGAGGCTGACGCGATCCTCCGCGACGAATTTGCCAGGTCCGGTCTGGATAAGACTGTGTGGCAGTACTTTGTAGCGATCCCGGATTTCAAGGCGGTCGGTGTGAGGGATAACGCCAGAAGCATGGGCTATATGGCCGTGATCCGTGCGGTCAACACCATCGACGCCATGACGGCGACCATCGAGCGGATCGACTACGATCTGTTGGAGCGGATCGCAGACCGGATCACTGCTGAGGTGACCAGCATCAACCGGGTGGTATACGAGATCACGAAGAAGCCGGTGGCGACGATTGAATTTGAATAGTTGCTACATCTCTGGAAAGCCTTGATTTATAAGACTTTCCAGAGATTTTTCTCTTTTATTGGCTACAAATTGGCTACATCTGCCATTTGGCTACTATCTGGCACTGTTGTTCCGTTGATAGGATTTTTAAGCTGTTGTGCCACTTCGGCTTGTTTGTTGGGATACAGATGACTGTAAGTATTTAAGGTTGTCTGTATTTTTTTCATGCCCTAAACGGTCAGCAATCAGAAGTGGCTGGCATCCCATCTCAATCAAAAGGCTGGCATGGGAGTGACGGAGATCATGCACACGAATTTTCTTCACCCGGATTTTTTACATCCTCTGAGCATTTCATGATTTAGGAGATGTTTGGTGTAAGGGAAAAGTCTGTCGTTAGGCTGAATCTCATAGCACTTATCCATATAAGCTTATAAACAATCAGCAAGTGTCTGGGGGATCGTGATAACCCGGTTACTTTTCGGCGTTTTAGGTGCCCAGACAACATCTTTACCATTGATTCTCTGGAAGGTTTTATTGATGTACCCAAATACATCTCGCAATTGGGGAATTACTGGTTTTTTTTTTTAATAAATTTTTGTAGTGTATTTGCATGTATGCCTTCATTCGCTCATTCATAGAGATTCTGGCGGATTTAGAAAGATTTAAGGCATTTCGCTGATCATCGTCAATTGATGCTGAAATGCATATATTTCCTGTCTCAGGTTCAAAAGAGATTAAGTGTCTATCAAACAGGGCATCGTGATTAGCACATAAAAGCAAACCATTGTTTGCATCTATGTTCTTCTTTGGAGGATTCAGCCCATTCTTTAATATGGCTTGCACGTAATACAGATGTGGCGGAAATATCGCAAAAAGATTACAGTGATGACGTTCAAGAAGTAACAGCCTGCGGAAAGAGCCTTGCGAAACACGGGTTTTTACAATCTTTTTCGACATCTGTACCAGCACATGGGTTATTATTGAGTGTGCGTTGCAAAGTCATGGCTTCAACATCATCGTAACTTACATCATTTGAAATAATATTGTACTGGATCTGATGTGCTAATACTGGGTTATATGAAGGATTCATTGCTACATAGTTTACATTATGGGAACCATGAGTGTCTGTAATAGAGTACAGAATGTTACACAATTCGCATGGAATGAGAATAGCAACATATCTCAGATAATCATATCTTAGCATAACAAGAGCGTCATCCTGGAATGCAAATCTCTGAAGCTGAGTAAAAGCTTCTTCAGAATCTGGAATGTTAATTTGTACCTGGTCACCAGTATGACCATATTTTTTATATGCAGAACTGTGAAGAGAAAAATTGGAATCTGCTAAGTACTTTGGCAGGTTGATATTGGAACGTACATAGTAAGTGTTTCCGTTTGAATCTGTCATGTTAGAGGGCTGGTCGATTTCGTGAAGGTACCTGAAATTGTTATCGTATATATCAATATCAATGCTTTGTACGGAGGTTGTTGCATTATTCAGTTCTTCAAAGAAAAATAACATGCCTTGTTTACCAGTAACGTCAATATGTGTCTGGTTAACTGTTGAAGAAGTATCCCCGGCATTAATTCTTCGCTTATCTTTTATAATATTCTGGTTTGAAAGTTTCTTTACCAATATCCCTTGAAAAGCATCTGAATTAAGTGGTGTGCCAGGAATATGTATATAATTCAGAAACTGGTTTAATTTATCAATAATTTGTCTGTACATGTAATTGTATTCCTTTCTGTAGATTTGTATTTATTATATCAAACAGAAAAGAAAGTGTATATATAAATTTTAATAAAGAATATATTTACACCACGATAAAAAACATTATATAATATGTTTATTAAACGGAGGAGAATGCAATGACTAATAAAAAGAAAAGTAATTGTGGAAGACCGGCAGGTAGAATAAAGACTGCAAAAATAGAAATATCGATTGAACCGGCAGTAAAAAGATGAATTTATGACATTATTGCGTAATGAAGGAAAACTGCCTCTGTGGAAATTGGATTATGGATCAGAGATTACATAAAAAAAATAATAAGCTTGAGGAGGAAAAATAAGTGAAAGTAGTTTCATTCTTCAGTGGGCTTGGTGGACTTGATAAAGGGTTTGTAGATACAGGTTATGATATAATATGGGCAAACGATTTTGACAAATATGCTGTACAGACATATAAGGCTAATTTTGGAGAACATATTGTTCTGGGGGATATAAATGAAATTCCACTAGAGGAAATACCAGACTGCGATATCGATAGGTGGGTTTCCATGCCAGCCGTTTAGTATGATGGGGCAGCAAAAAGGGTTTGAAGATACGAGAGGAACATTATTTTTCAGAATAGCAGAAGTTGTGGATGATAAAATAAAAAAGGGAAAGAAACCGAACGCAATTATTCTTGAAAATGTACGATCCTTAAGAACCCATAATAATGGAGAAACATATAAAGAAATATATAGGATATTACATGATGTGCTTGGATATAATGTGTTCTGTGACATATTAAATTCAGCTGATTATGGAGTACCTCAGACACGAAACAGGACATATATTGTATGTTTTGATAATCAGAATGCAAGATTTGAATTTCCAGAAAAAGAAAAAACTTAATAAAACATTGCAGGATTTACTGGAACCAGAAGTTGATGATAAATATTTCCTGTCAGATAGAATATTGCCTACAATATTATCATATGGAACTGGTGGATATAAGGCAAAATCGGAAATAGATCTGAAGATTGCAAGACCTTTGTGTGCAACTATGGCGAAGATGCACAGAGCATGCCAGGACAACTATGTAACCCAGAATGGAAGGGTAAGAAGACTTACTCCGCGTGAGTGTGCAAGATTGCAGGGATTTCAGGATTCATTTGTAATCCCGGTATCTGACAGTCGCATATAAACAGTTTGGAAATGCAGTTACAGTCAATGTATCAAAAGCTGTTGCCCAATCGGTAAAGACAACATTAATAAATCTTGGAGAGTGGAAAGACTGATATGGAATACAAAAATGATAAAGGTGAATTTATATATTTTTTATAAAGGCTGGATTGGACGATGAGAAGAATAATCATGTAGATGTCTGCCTAAAAAAAGTTACAAAGCCTGTAACAGAGAAGTTCCTTAATGACAGGGCAGATCTGTATAAGACTTGATGGATAATGATTCGGAACTTATGGAAGCATTTAGAAGACTAGCTTTTTATATGCAATGAAAAAGAACAGGAATGCTATAAGTGTCCTGTAAGTAAATATTGTAATCATATATTGAAAATGCCAGAAAAATGTAAGTGATGATTCGTTAAAGATGATAGATTGTGGACACATATGCACACAATCATCCAGAGACACCAAGGGATCACATAGTACTAGGTGATATAAAAGATGTGGTAAAAAATCTTGATGAGCTACTGTCGGGGCAGGAACATTGATATTGTTGTTGGTGGACCACCATGTCAGGGGATTTAGTATGGCTAACAGACAGAGATTGATAGATGATCCTAGAAATTATCTGTATAAGAGTTATGTTGAAGTTGTAAAAAAGTACACCCTAAATTTTTTTGTTATGGAAAATGTTAAGGGAATGTTATCTGTAGCTGAACAGGTAAAAGAAGATTTTCGTGCCATCGGATATTCGGTAGAATGCCATATATTGAATGCCAAGAATTTTGGGGTTCCACAGAACAGGGAAAGACTTATATACATAGGAAATTGCCTGGGAGTAGATAACGAACAAATTTTTAATGAAATATTTGTACTAAGTGAAAATATACCAGAACATAATCTTGAGGACGCGCTATTTGCACTTAGGGGAACTGGAGGCTTCAAGAGTAAAAAATTCTACAGAAAGTGGTTCAGTAGAAAGTGGATACAAAATAGAAAAAAAATAATAGTATAGAAATCAATAATTATATTTCATATATTAATCAAGACAGAGTGGTTAATGTAGTATCAAATCATAAAGCGAGATATAATAATGACCGTGATATTGAAATTTATGGCCGCATGGAGCCGGGAGACCGCTCAGATGATCCCAAAATTGCAGATATTATGCCATATGTGAGAAGAAATGGTATTTTTAAAGATAAGTATTTTAAACTTGGAAAATGATAAGGTTTGTCAAAACAATAACTGCACATATGAAGTTCGATTGTAATATGTATATTCATCCAACACAGGCAAGAGGACTCACACCAAGGGAGGCAGCAAGGGTACAGTCTTATCCTCGATTATTATTTTTTCAGAGGTGCATATACGAAGACTTATATGCAGATAGGAAATTCTGTTCCTCCACTTCTGGGAAGAGCGATAGCACATGTGATAAAAAGCTATATGAAAGGTGGTAATGACTGATGGAGTTTACAGAGGCAATAGAGATAATAAAGAACATAGTTCCAGAGAGTTCAGCAAATGAATATGATGGAATAATGGTAAAAAGGCTGGAAGCATCTAATACATTGGATGAAGGCAGAACAACGAATCAGACCCATATAGCAATATCGGGAGAACAGATGAATATGTTCCCTTATCTTATGGCAGATGGCTATTTTAAGTGTGATTATAATGACAGGGATGAGCAGTTAAAAAAATATTTTATAACACAGATACCTCTTTATATTTACAAGGATAATGTTATGTATCTTGCAGATGGTGAAGAGAGTGGTATCAGCTTTGGTAATGAAAAAAAAAGCAGGTGTGTGCGTGCAAGTATAGTGAGAAGTAGAAGAAAAGGGCAGGCAGACCAGGTACAGCTATCATTGACTACAATAGATGATCCGGCATTTGTCAGCTTCAGAAGATTATTACATACAGGAGATTATCTGGTAATTCTGAAGCATCAAAGGAAAAGCTGGTTTATGATTGTATAGGTATTAAAGCAAATGATGAAACTCGGGAGAGTATAATATTTCAGCACTTAATAATAAGTTTTATAAGCTGCCGACAAATACAAAAGTAGATATAAAGGAACTTATTGAAATTAAAAATGCAGAAATAGAAAACAGGAAATTCACAGTTGATGAATTGGGGACTATTCTTAAAGAAATGTATGGTAATGCAGAAGATAAAATGCAGGTAGCATCTATACATATTTTTGGAATAAAATACGGAAAAAAATATAATCGAAAATGAATTCAAGGCACCAGATATTATTAAAACAGCAGGATTGAATGAATCATATTCCACAGAATTACAGAAGGCTTTGAATATATACAGGTGTCTCGATAAAAAATACATACGGAATTCTATTTCTTGTTGTGATAATGCGCTGGAAGAAAATAAAGAGTCTGTTAAGCGTAAAACAGGAGGAGAAAATATACTTTTGTATGGAGTCCCAGGATCTGGTAAAAGCCATGAAATAAAAACAAAATATTGTAATGATGAAAAATACATGGAGAGAGTGGTTTTTCATCCGGATTATACATATTCAGATTTTGTGGGACAAATATTGCCGAGAGTGGAAAAGGATAAGGATGGTAACGATAAGTTGAAATATGTATTTACTCCCGGACCATTTACTAAGTTGCTTAAGAATGCACAAAATGATCCTGGTAACTACTATTATCTTGTCATAGAAGAATTAAACAGAGGTAATGCTCCTGCAATATTTGGAGAAGTATTCCAGTTGCTTGACAGAAAAGATGAAGAGGATTTTTCTATTGAAGAGGTGGGCGAAAGTGAATATGGAATTTCAAATTATGATGTTGCAAAAGAGGTATATGGGGATGAAAATCACCCGGTAAGAATACCATCAAATATGTTTATTTTGGCAACGATGAATACAGCGGATCAGAATGTATTTACATTGGACACTGCTTTTCAGCGTAGGTGGAATATGAGGCAGATAGAGAATAATTTTGATAAGTCTGAACATTCAAAAGATATAATTGCGGGTACAAAAGTAAGCTGGGGAGCATTTGCTACAGTAATCAATGATATGGTTATTGATATCAATGTTGATATGGCAAGCTCTGAGGATAAGCGGCTTGGAACATATTTCGCCAGAAAGAAAGAGCTGGAGGCAGACAGATTTTCTGAAAAGGTACTTAAATATTTATGGGATGATGCCTTTAAAATGGACAAGACAGCTATATTTAATGAAAATTGTAAGTCTCTTGAAGATGTGGTTATTACATATGAGACTGCAACATCAGATAAACTGGCAGCGGTATTGAGAATGAGCGTTTATGAGAAAATGCTTTTACAAAAATGCAACAAAAGAATATAGATAATAATGAAAACTAGGTGGTGATTTTTTGAGGAAAGTTGATATTCGGAGTAAATGCAGAGTGAATTCTAATCGTGAAATGGATACGTTTGTAGGGTTAAGATGTAATGATGGTGACATAAGTATCAATTTTCCGCTTGGATATCATATATCGGAAGATGACAATGAGCTTCGTAAGGATATAATACTCTTACTTACAACACTTTCAGCTAACACTGAACGAAAAGAGTCAGAAATTCTTAAGCAAGGTAATGCTTTTGATGAAGTAGAATTTCCATTGCAGTCATATATGTATCTTATAAAGGATTTTTTTGTACGAGGTTATTATAAGGAGCAGGAAGTTTTATATAAAGTTGCCAAATTGGGGAAAATCAATTGAACAGGACAATAAAAACCCAGAAACCATATGTACAGGATATGGACGTGTTTTATCTTGATTTCGTTACAAAGAAGAATAGTGTAAAAAAGAGAATGAACTGATTACATTAATACATGAGTATTGTGTATATGAAAGCTTTTTGAACGAATAGGCTGGCTCTATACGGAAATGATGCCGAAGAAACCAGTAATTGTTAAACAGGAAAGGTTATTCCGTTCTGTTCTAATAAAGATAAAATTGCCAATACTTTTAATGATAAAAACAGAATGCTATTCCGGCATATGCTTGCGATTATTGATTTTGAAGGAGATAAAGATTCTGATAAGAACTACAGATATGGAACATATCGTTTTGAATATATATGGGAGAAAATGATTGATAAGGTATTTGGCATTGAGAACTAAAGCAGATTATTTTCCTAAAACAACATGGTATGTTAATGGAAGTAAATATGATAATGCTTCACTTGAACCAGATACGGTTATGTTGTATGGAACAGATGTATATGTGCTTGATGCAAAATATTATAAATATGGGCTAACAGGAAAGACCTGGGATCTGCCAGAATCTACATCAATAAACAAACAGATTACATATGGTGAATATATAGCAAATGAGGATAAATTTAAGAAAAAGCATGGAGAAAATATGAAAGTATATAATGCTTTTTTCTTATGCCTTTATTCATTAAAAAGTAAATATCCGAATAATGCAAATATGCTCAAAGTGGGTGGAGCAGTAAGTAACTGGAAAGATAATACTGAGGAATATCAGAAAATTCAAGGTGTTCTTCTTGATGTAAAGACTCTTATGAGCATAAATGTCAGACAAGAAATGAAAGAGATAGAAAAATTGGCAAAATTGATTGAAAACTGATTGTTGAGGTGATTTTGTGGCGGATGTTTTAACAAAAAGAACAGCGGCATAAGAATATGAAAAATATTCATGGAAAGGATACCAAAATAGAAGTTATATTGAGAAAGGCTTTATGGAGCAAAGGATACCGGTATCGTAAGAATTATAAAAAATTGCCAGGCAGACCGGATATTGCACTGACAAAGTATAAGATTGCTATTTTCTGTGATGGAGAATTCTTTCATGGGAAAGATTGGGATGCTTTTAAAACAGAGACTGGAAAAGATCAATAATAGTGAGTTCTGGATTAATAAAATTTCCCGTAACATAGAGCGGGATGATGAGATAAATAAAAAATTGGACTTTAAGGGCTGGACAGTAATCCGGTTCTGGGGTGAAGATATAAAGAAACATACAGATGAGTGTGTTAAGGTTGTGGAAGAAACAATTTTTGATATAACCTTTGAAAAAGATGATTTAGGATAGAAGGAAACTGAGATTGATATGAAGATATTTTCATTTTTGCAGGTGTTGGAATGCTTGATTTGGGGTTTCAAGAAGCTGGCTATGAAGTTGTTTTTGTGAATGAATATAAACAGGAATTTATGAATGACTATCGTTATGAGAGAAGAGGACGCAATTCTAATAACACTGTATATGGGTATCATGTCAATGATATTAATTATTTTTTAAATGGTATAGGAGAACATAATTTTCAGCAATACATTAACAATGAAAGACATAATAACGAGTTGGTTGGTTTTATAGGGGGGCCACCTTGCCCAGATTTTTCTATAGGAGGCAAAAATAAAGGTAGAGAAGGGAAAATGGAAAATTGGCAAAAAGTTATATTGATATGATTTGTCGCTTTCAACCAGATTTCTTTTTATTTGAAAAATGTAAAAGGGTTGGTAAAAACACAAAAGCATCGAGAATATTTTGAAGAGCTTAAATTGAATTGAAAAGTAATGGATATATAATATCTGAACAATTGATGAATTCATTGGAATTTGGAGTGCCTCAAGATAGAGACCGAATTTTTATGATGGGGGTTTTGAAAGGAAATGAATTAGCTAGAAAAGTAATAAGTGTGAATGATACATTCGCTTTTCCGTGGAATGCAGATTTGCCGTATGACTCCGCGTTGGTGAAGAAGATGAATTGTTAAAGTAATATGGATGATTTTCAATCGATATTTGCAATAATAAAATGGTAATGCAATCCCTTGAAAAGAGCTTATAAAACATTTGAATCATGGTATCACAATCTTTTTTGTTGCAGAAATAGTGACAAGAAGTTATAATTTCCATAGGTGGACAAGCAAGCCAGCAGAAAAATATTCTGTGAATAAAAAACAGACAAGCAAGCCCCCGAAACTACACACAATAATGAAAAAATGCAATGGTACTGGATTGGTATTAAAAATATGTGAAATGAAAAATAATGTTTGGAAAAGATGCAAGTTATCAATATAAAAAAAGTATAGATAAATATGTTGAAATAACCTAAAACAAACTAGATTCTGCGAATTCGAATAAAAGAAAAGGGCCGGGAAGCCCCATGAAACAGCGGGCTTCCTGGCTCCTTTCATATAAAAACTCCCTACACAGACTTATTCCATATAAAACCAGGCTCATACCAGTGGGACAGGTGATACGGATGGTCCGGCTCCAGGTACATCCCGGAATACAGGAACTGGAGGAGGTGAGAATCCCCGAACAGGTCGAAGATCCAGTCCCCGGAGGGTTCGTCTCCGATCTCATAGAATTTTCCGCTGAGCTCGATCGGCCGATGCCTCCTGCTCGCAGAAAGTGACCAGCAGCTCTTCGGCCACACTGTGTGCTCTCAGAGGAAGGCCGCTTTGGGCGCGGATCCGCATGCTGTATAAGCTGCATTTTATGCGGTAAAGGAACTCATAGGTATAATGCATAAGAAACTGCCGGGGCAGGAATCTGTCTATAAAAAGAGATCTCCAGCTGTCCGATATGGGACCCGGCCGGCATAGCTGCAAGCTCATCCATATCCTCCTGGAGATGGTCAAGGAGCAGATCGCTGCCTATGGCAAAGGAAAGGGCAGCCCGGGTCCCGAATTCATCCTCCAGAAACCTGGACCACGCTTCATGGTCCTTATATTCTTCAAGGGAGAACTCTGTGGGCGTTCCGGCTTCCTGGCCTGGGAGGCTGAGCCAGTTCAGTGCTTTACAGACGCCTTTGCATTTATCGCTGCGGATGGATTCTCCTGCCTCATACCGGCACCAGGTCTTTGTCCCTACTCCCGCTCGGGGGAGGCGGCTTCCTCAATGGTCAGTCCCAGCTCGCTGCGCCCGAGCCGGATCTGTTTAGCCAGATCTGCATTTCCCTGGATCGTTTTCTGTGTCATAATCATTCCTTCTTACTCAATGACTAGTCGTTATATAGTCATTATGTCATAATGAAAAAACCCTGTCAACCGCTTTTTTGCCTGATGAAGAGATCGCAGTGGATTTCAGAGGAACAGTTTCATGGCTGTTATGGAGCAAATGTAAAAGGAGAATTTATACTGCGAAGGAATCAGTCAGCGGAAGGTGGAAAGAGACGGATGGTACATGTGTAAAAAGCCCACAGAACAGTTTGAAGATTATGTGTAAAGGGAAAGGAAAAACAAAATATGTATAAATATACAATGAGGGTTTTACTCAGGGCACGTTCATACCCGTTTGGAACCGGAATCGGAGGGAAAGAGCAGTGAGGATTTTTGCGTGGGAAAACAGTATGTGGAGGCAGAGGGTGAAAACTGGTTGACCCAATGGGAGAAAATGATAGGATGGTTTATTTTTTTTTAATATAGAAAGAGGGGCATAGACCGATTATGGAGGCTGTACGGGCTGCAGCCTTTTTTATTTTGGGAAAGTGGCGGAGCTGGATAACTGCAGCTCTGGTAAAATATATATGCCGGAGAGTTTTCAAAGATTGTCGGAAAATGTGAAAATAGGAGATGGGAACGAACATTTGTGGAAGAGAAGAGTGAAATGATTTTAAATGTCTGATCTGCTCCAGGGGTTAGGGCAGGGGCTTTGTATGGAACATCAGATGTGTAATGGGTATGCGGTAAAATATGGTTATACCTAAAAATGAAGACGAATCCGGGCGGAATGATCAAGCTGGGGAAGAATAATTATCTGCTTTAAACGGAAAAAGTAAAACTGAAAAGACAGAAAAACGACTAAAAAGTATTATTTGAGAATAAAAATTGAAAATTATGAAAAATTAACAAATAAAATCTAAATATTTTATAAAATATTCATAATTTACAAAAAATATAAATGCATGTAAGATACCACTATAAGAAAAAACGGAAAAATAACATCGCGGGACGCTAAAAAAACAGAAGGGAGTGGAATAGAACAGCCGTGAGTGACTCCCGCAAGAACCAGTAGTCTCCTAGAGGGAAGCTTCACGTATCAGAAAGTGATACGGGAAAGGAGTGCAGGCTATGGATCTGAGAGAGCAGATCGATGCGTATATCGAAAAATACAAGTTTGAGATCGTGTCAAGAACGTGTGATTTTGTTAAGATCCCCAGCGTGAGCACCAGCGATGATTCGGGAAGGCCCTACGGCCTGGAATGTGCCAGAGCCCTGGATTTCTGTGATGCGCTGTGCAGGGAAAAGGGTCTGTTTACGAAGAATTACGACTATTATTGCCTGGAGGCCTCCTGTGAGAAAGAGCAGAAGGGAAAACGTCTCGTTCTTGTGACCCACGCGGATGTGGTTCCGGGGGGAGAGGATACGATCTATGAACCGTTTGCCGGGACTGTATATGGAGATTATATCCTGGGAAGGGGATGCGTAGATGATAAGGGGCCGTTGATCGCTACCCTGTACGCGCTCGCATTTTTTAAGGAGAATCATATTCCGCTGAAAAATGATATCCGTCTCTGTTTTTGGCAGCAATGAAGAACGCACCATGGATGATATTGAGTATTATCTGGAGAGAGCCGGACAGCCGGACTGGGCCCTGGCGGCAGACGGGGATTTTCCGGCGGAGAATGGCGAGATGGGAAGGATCGATTTTACGGTCTCCGCGCCAAAGGCCAGCCAGGTGGAATACATACGGTCCCGCGGAACAGGCCAGAGTCTGGTACAGGAGGCCTGTGAATCCACGATCGAGAACCGGAGCATAACCATCCGGAAAACGCCGTCCAGAGAGGGGAGGACCGGAGGGTGGAAAACCCTGTCGCCTATATGATCCCTGAACCAGGAGGGGGCGGTCTTTAAAAATGATGCAGATGAAAAACATATGCGGGGGAGCTTTTTGGCAGACGGCAATGGGGCGTCCATGGGAGTTACATTATGCCACAGAGTTACATTCCCCTCGAATTTAAAAAGAGTGCTATAGTGGCTAATGTTGTAACAGTTACCCCCTCGAAGCTTCACGAGGAAGAAGGACGCACTTACAAAAGCATCACTGCTGAATACGGCGTATCCAAAGCCAGTATTTCCAAGTGGTGCAGTGAATTTAGCAAAGAATGCCAAACAAAAGCCCTCGAAAATCCAGATATTCCAAATGAAATGGAACTTATGAAAGAGAATCTCCGATTGCGCAAGGAACTGGAAGAAGCAAAAAAGGAAAATCTCTTCTTAAAAAAGCAGCGGCATTCTTTGCAAAGGAAATCGATTAGAGGCTTATCGATTTATTGAGCAATATCATGAGTTGTTTGGTCTACGGTGGCTCCTTCGCAGGCTTGAAATCTGTCCAAACGCGTATTATAACTACCGGAAACACAGGAAGGCGGATTATTATGCCAATAAAGCAGAAGTACACGCGCAGATTCAGGAAATCTATCATATCCACAATGGTGTTGATGGTTACCGGAGCATGAAAGTCTATCTGGAACGCAGAGGCTACTCTTACAAGCTACCGTTCATAAATATATGAATACAGAGCTGGGACTCCATTCCATTGTCCGCCCAAAGAAGCCTGAATATGAGCACGGAAAACCGCATAAAATATTCGACAATAAACTTAATCAGGATTTCACAGCAGATGAAATCAACCGGAAATGGTGTACGGATTTTACATATCTGTTCCTTTCGAATCATGAGGTACGCTACAACTGTACCATACTAGATTTGCACGACCGAAGTGTGGTTGCCAGCATTACAGACCGCAGGATCACCAGCAATCTTGCCATTCGAACACTCCAGAAAGCATTGGAATCCCAACCGCCCATCAAAGGTGGCCTGATTTTGCACTCAGATCAGGGATCGCAATTTACATCAAAGGCATTCGTTGAATTCTGCGAGTCAGTAAATGTGACACAGAGTATGAGTAAGGCAGGATATCCGTATGACAATGCACCGATGGAGCGTTACTTTAACACACTGAAAAACGAGTGTACAAATCTATATGAATTTGAAACAGAAAATGCACTCTATCAAAAAGTAGAAGAATTTGCATATGTTGACTACAATCATGTGCGTCCGCACAGTTTTAATGATTATCGTACACCATACGAAGCCCGGATGGCAGCGTAACTGATTCATGATATTTTTAGTATATCTGATGATCATGGGAGCGATCGATCCCCCCAGAACCTACAGCGTACTCTGACTGGAACTATTTACGGCGGTATTGGCAATACAAAGGCTACCATGATCATTACAGTGATCGGTACCTGGTGTATCCGTATCCCCATGGCGGCTCTTGCGACATATGTATTTAAGTGGCCGTTATGGACCCTGTGGATGTTCGTGGGTGCTGACCAGGTTGCCCGTTTCACGATGATGGCATTCTATGTGAAACGCAACAAGGTCCTCTACTGTATCGAAAACGGAACGGGAGAGAAGAAGGAAGATAATAATTAAACGGACAATGAATATAGAAGGAAAGCCCCCCAGTCATGGAAACATGTGTACCGACCCCAAAAAGTTAGACCTAAAAAATTTAACGATTGGAGGTCGGTATTTTTTATGGCTAAGTACAGCTACGAATTTAAGAAAAAGATTGTTGATGCCTATTTAAACGGTGAAGGAGGCTATAAACATCTTTCATCTGTCTACGGACCAGATAAAAAAAGATATACAAAAATGGGTCAATAATTACCAGTCCTTTGGTGATGAAGGCTTAATGAGGTCTCGTCAGCAAGAAAAATATTCTTTTGAAAAGAAACTTTCTGTGGTAGAGTTTTATCTATCAAATGAAATTTCATATCAGAAATTGGCTATACAGGAAGGTATAACTAATCCAAGTATGATTGCTGTATGGGTTAGTCGTTTTCGTGCTGCCGGTCCCGATGCTTTGAGATTGCGTAAGAAAGGTCGGAAGAAAACGTTGGATAAACCTAAGATAGAATCTCAAACTCGGCAAACTGAAGAAAGAGCTGTTGATATTCGTGCTGAACATGTAAAAGAATTAGAGGATGAACTCCTTAAGTTAAGAATTGAAAATGCATTTTTAAAAGAACTGAGGAGGCTGCGTTTAGAGGACGAGGCAAAAATGAGAGAACGGCACTCGTCATCAACAGCCTCCGGGGAGAGTTCAAACTAAAGACCTTCTCTCTTATACTGGTATGCCTAAAAGCAACATACATGTATTGGCAAAAAAGATTCGATAGAGAAAATCCAGACAAAGAAATCGAAGAAAAGATTCTTGATATCCGAAATGCGAATAAGGATTATGGTTATCGCAGAGTATTAGGTGAATTAAGAAATCGAGGTTATGGTATAAACAAGAAGAAGGTTCAGCGTATAATGCAAAAGTTTGGTCTACAAGTCACCTCATTTACGCATAAGAGCCGTAAATACAGTGCATACAAGGGTAAAGTTGGAATAGTAGCCCCTAATCGTATAAGAAGACGATTTAACACCCATATACCTCATCAAAAGATTACTACTGACACGACTGAGTTTAAGTATTATGAGATTGATGACAAAGGACATATGACAATGCATAAGCTTTACCTGGACCCATTTATGGACATGTGTAATGGTGAGATTGTAAGTTTTGGAATAGCAGATCAACCCTCTGCTAAAAATGTAATGGATGCATTGGAAAAGGCTATCGCTGTAACATCAGACTGTCCATACCGCAGAACTTTCCACTCGGATCAAGGCTGGGCTTATCAGATGAAAAAGCTTACTCACACCGTCTTAAAGAAAGCAAAATTTTCCAGAGTATGTCCAGAAAAGGGAACTGCTACGATAACTCAGTTATGGAAAACTTCTTTGGCCTGCTTAAACAGGAAATCTATTATGGTGTTGCTTATTACAGTTATGAAGAATTAAAATCAGAAATAGAGCGATATATAAAGTATTATAATGAACAAAGAATTAAAGAGAAACTAGGATGGCTAAGTCCTGTCCAATACAGGCTTCGTCTCTTGGCTGCATAGAAACAGCGTAGCAGCCATAAACTGCTACGCTTAAAAAGTCTAACTTTTTGGGGTCACCTCAATGACCAGGGGGCTTTTTATAACTTGGGATTCCTTTATGACTGGCTGGCTGCGGGAGCCTTATAATGCACGTGCAGCAGTTCCCCGGCCCGATCCTTTAATACGCCGTCTTCGTACAGCTTGGTCACCACCGGGTTTTCATCGGAACGCTTCACCAGGGCGCTCTTGTCGGCGGTATAGAGTCCGGAGGAACGCTTTTTCTTGTCCTCCAGGAAGCTTTCCGGCTGTCCCGCGCCGCCGATGCAGCCAGTGGGGCAGGCCATGACCTCTACAAAGTCAAAGTGCTCTTCTCCGCTTTCGATCAGCTGGATCAGCTTCTCTGCGTTGCCCAGTCCGCTGACCACGGCCGTGTGGACGGCCCTGCCGCCGATCTCAATGGTGAATTTCTTGATCCCCTCCAGGCCGCGGACGCCGGGTAACGGATCTCCTGGAGCGCCGGATTGGTGCGCTCTGCCAGACGGCGGAGGGCCGCCTCTGTGACGCCGCCGCTGGTGCCGAAGATCACGCCGCCGCCGGGCGGATGGAGAACAGGGGTGTCGGGGGGCCGTTGGCTCCAGTTCTGCAAACTGGATCCCCAGCTCCCGGATCATGGAGGCCAGCCTTGGTGGTAAGGACAGCGTCGATGTCTGGCTTCCCGTTCCGGATGAATTCCTCCCGCTCGGCTTCCATCTTCTTTGCCGTACACGGCATGATGGCCACGTTGAAGGTCTCAGGCCGCATTCCTCGTCGGAGGGCTTATAATATTCCTTTAAGACTGCGCCGAACATCTCCATGGGAGATTTGCTGGTGGAGATGTAGGGCAGCAGCTGGGGATGCTTGTTTTCCACATATCTGACCCAGGCAGGGCAGCAGGAGGTGAATAGCGGATACCTGCGCTCCTCATTCCGGCTTAAGATCTCCGCCAGCTCGTTGGTTTCCTCGATGATGGTCATGTCGGCGCTGACGCTGGTATCGAAGCAAAGATCAAAGCCGATCATATGAAGGGCGGTGTAGATCTTATAAATGCTGTTTTCACCGGGAGCCATGCCGAACTCCTCGCCGAGGGCCACCCGGACGGCCGGGGCCACCTGGGCGATGACCCGTTTGGTGGGATCGAACAGGGCGTTCCAGACCTTTCCCTTTGGATTTTTTTAATGGTGATGGCTCCTGTTGGACAGACCGCCGCGCACTGGCCGCAGTTGACGCATTCCGTTTCCGAAAGCTTCCGGTTAAAGGCCGGGGATACGATCATATTGGAGCCCCGGTTGACGAAGTCGATGGCTCCCACATGCTGGATCTCGTTGCACATGCGGACGCAGTCGCCGCAGAGGATGCATTTGTTCATATCCCGGACAATGGCGGGAGAGGAGTCGTCGATCTCGTAATTGGGCCGGTTGTTCTTAAAGCGGATATCGTAAAGGCCGAACCGGCGGGCCAGGGCCTGGAGCTGGCATTTCTGGTTCTTTTCACAGATGGTACAGTCCCTGCAGTGGGAGGCCAGCAGCAGCTCCAGAATCATTTTCCCTGTGGTGGTGCAGCTTGGGCGTATTGGTGCGGATCACCATTTTATCCTTGGGAGGGGTGGAGCAGGAGGCGATTAAATTGCCCCGCTCGTCCTCAACCATACACATACGGCAGGCGCCGTAAATGGAAAGATCCGTATAGTAGCAGAAGGTGGGGGATGTGGATCCCGACGTTCCGGATCACCAAGGATATTTTTTCGTCTGTGAACTCTGCGCGGAGTCCGTCTACGATCATATATTTAGCCATGTGTCTCCCCCTCCTTATACTTCTTTTTACTGCGCCGAAGCTGCAGCCGTCCAGGCATGCGCGGCACTTGATGCACTTATGGTGTCGATGACATGGGGCTGCTTTACAGAACCGGAAATAGCTCCCACCGGACACAGTCTGGCGCACTTGGTGCAGCCGCGGCAGAGCTCGGATCGATCTGCAGGGTCACCAGGGCCTTTGCACTGGCTGGCCGGACACTTTTTGTCCATCACATGGGCCAGGTATTCGTCGCGGAAGTATTTCAGGGTGCTGCTGACAGGAGACGGAGCCGACTTCCCAAGGCCGCAGAGGGCTGTCTCGGAGATGGTGGAGGAAAGCTCCTCCAGAAGCTTAATGTGCTCCAGGGTGCCGCGTCCTCGGTGATATCCGTTAAGATCTCCAGCATGCGCTTTGTGCCTTCCCGGCAGGGAACGCATTTGCCGCAGGATTCGTTTTGGGTGAAGTTCATGAAGAAACGGGCCACTTCCACCATACAGCTCTTGTCATTCATGACAACAAGGCCGCCGGAACCGATCATGGCGCCGACCTTTTGAGGGAATCAAAATCCAGGTGCATATCCAGGTGATCTTCGGTAGCACTGATGCACAGACAGCCGCCGGAGGGACCGCCGATCTGCACCGCCTTGAACTTCCCGTCCTTGATGCCGCCGCCGATTTCAAAGATGACCTTCCGGAGAGGCGTACCCATGGGAACCTCAATCAGTCCGGTATTATTGACATTTCCCGTAAGGGCGAAAGCCTTGGTACCGTGATTGTTTGCCGGGCCGATGGTCTTATACCAGGCGGCGCCCTTCTGGATGATGGGTGCCACGTTGCAGTAGGTCTCCACATTATTTAAGACCGTGGGACTGTCAAACAGGCCGTGCCCACGGTACGGGGCGGTTTTACTCTGGGCATGCCGCGGTTTCCTTCAATGGATGCGGTAAGGGCGCTGCCCTCGCCGCATACGAAAGCGCCGGCTCCCTGGCTGATATGGATATCGAAATCAAAGCCGGAATCCAGGATGTTTTTTACCCAGAAGGCCGCGCTGTCTGGCCTGGTCGATGGCCATGGACAGACGTTCCACGGCCAATGGGTATTCTGCCCGGACATAAATATACCGGTGGGCCTGGGTGGCGATGCCGGCGATGATCATGAGGACCCGGTGGGGATCGCCCTCCATCATGGAGCGGTCCAGAACGCGCCCGGATCGCCCTCATCTCCGGACCACGATTTTTCGGGACCCGATGATATCCTCACAGTCCTCCACCTTTACCTTAATATACAGCCATCCCATGGGCTCGATCCTCAGCAGCGGGCCCATTTCACAGAAGCCGTGGCAGCCGCTTTTTTTTCGGGCCGATGCTGTGGTCGTGGGGCTCCTCCTCCAGCTGCACGGTACAGGCAATGTCCCTTTCTTCCATTAATTCCTTCAGACGGTCGTAGATCTTTAAAGAGCCTCCGGCCACACAGCCGGTGCCGCCGCAGATCGGGGATCTGCTTATCCTGGGTGGCCAGGCACTGGATGAAGTGTTCCCGCTTCTGTTCAAGCTCGGCTCTTGTATTGATTCTTTTTATCTCACTCATGCGTCCAGGCCCTCCTTCCTGCGGATCTCACGAATCATTTCTCTGGCTTTTTCCGGCGTCATGGACGGATATACATGATCATTGACGGTACAGACGGGAGCCAAGTTCTTGAGATGCCTAACCAAAAAATAGAGTTGATTGAGATTCAGAAAAACTCCTATCAGTGGTTCCTGGATGAGGGACTGAAAGAAGTGTTTGCTGAGATATCTCCCCGATCACGGATTTCGCAGGTCATCTTGAGGAATTTGTAGATTTTACACTGTGTAAAAATGACATTAAATATACAATCGAAGAATGCATAAGGAGAGTGACGCCACTTACGCCGCACCTTTAAAGGTAAGGGTGAGGCTCTGCAACAAAGATAAAGACGAGATTAATGAACACGAGATCTTCATGGGTGATCTTCCGCTAATGACAGACACCGGTTCCTTCGTAATTAATGGTGCCGAACGTGTAATTGTCAGCCAGCTGGTACGTTCCCCCGGAATCTATTATGGAATAGATCATGATAAGATTGGAAAGAACTTATATTCCTGCACGGTGATCCCGAACCGTGGAGCGTGGCTGGAATATGAAACGGATGCCAACGACATTTTCTACGTACGTGTTGACAGAACCAGAAAGGTTCCGATTACCGTGCTCATCCGTGCACTTGGTTTCGGAACGAATGCAGGAGATCATCGAACTGTTCGGTGAAGAGCCAAAAGATTCTTGCTAAGCTTTTGGAAAGGATACCTCCGATAACTATCAGGATGGTCTTCTGGAATTATATAAAAAAATCCGTCCCGGCGAACCGCTTTCCGTGGACAGCGCTGAGAGCCTGCTGAACAGCATGTTCTTCGACCCCAGAAGATATGATCTTGCAAAGGTCGGCAGATATAAATTCAACAAGAAACTTGCACTTTAAAAACCGTATTAAAAACCAGATCCCTGGCTGGCAGATGATGTGGTGGATACAACCACCGGTGAGATCTTGCCGAAAAAGGCACCATTGTTACGGAACAGATTGCAAATGATATCCAGAATGCAGCCGTTCCTTATGTCTTGGATACAGACAGAAGAAAGAAAGTAAAAGGTTCTTTCCAATATGATGGTGACCTGACAAATTGGGTGGATGTGGATCCGGAAGAAGTCGGCGTTACTGAAAAGTTTACTATCCGGCGCTGAGCGCAATCCTGGAAAGAATGACCGATATCGAGGATATTAAAGATGCGATCCGCAGAAATATCCACGAGCTGATTCCAATGCACATTACAAAGGAAGATATTTTTGCTTCCATTAACTATAATATGCATCTGGAATACGGTATCGGAAACAGCGATGACATCGACCATCTGGGCAACCGCCGCATCCGCGCAGTGGGAGAGCTGCTGCAGAACCAGTACCGCATCGGTCTTTCCCGTATGGAACGTGTGGTTCAAGAGAACGCATGACAACCCAGGACCTGGAGGGAATTACTCCTCAGTCTCTGATTAATATCAAGCCGGTAACGGCAGCAGTGAAGGAATTCTTCGGAAGTTCCCAGTTGTCCCAGTTTATGGATCAGAACAACCCGCTGTCCGAGCTGACACACAAGAGACGTCTTTCCGCCTTAGGTCCTGGCGGTCTTTCCAGAGACCGTGCCGGATTCGAGGTACGAGATGTACACTATACACACTATGGACGTATGTGCCCGATCGAGACACCCGAGGGACCCAACATCGGTCTTATCAACTCCCTGGCGACCTATGCACGGATAAACCAGTACGGCTTTATCGAAGCGCCTTACCGCGTGGTGGATAAATCCGGATCCGAAGAACCCGGTCGTTACCGACGAGGTTGTTTATCTGACCGCCGATGAAGAAGATAACTACGTTGTTGCACAGGCGAATGAGCCGTTAGATGAAGAAGGACACTTCATCCACAATACCAACGTATCCGGACGTTTCCGTGAAGAGACCTCCGAGTTCCAGAAGAAGAAAATCGACCTGATGGACGTATCCCTAAGATGGTGTTCTCTGTAGCTACGTCCATGATTCCTTTCCTGCAAAACGACGATGCGAACCGTGCCCTGATGGGGTCCAACATGCAGAGACAGGCCGTGCCGCTTTTGAGCACCGATCTTCCTGTCGTAGGAACCGGTATGGAGGGAAAGGCAGCCGTTGACTCCGGCGTCTGCATGGTTGGCAAAGAATGCAGGTGTAGTAGAGCGCTCCGCATCCAACGAGATCATTATCAAAAATGCTGACGGCGGAACAACCGCGATGTATACCATCTGACAAAATTCAAGAGAAGCAACCAGAGCAACTGCTATAACCAGAAACCGATCGTATATAAGGCGACCACCATGTGGAAGCCGGCGAGGTCATCGCAGACGGCCCGTCCACACAGAATGGTGAGATCGCCCTGGGAAAGAACCCGTTAATCGGATTCATGACATGGGAAGGTTATAACTACGAGGATGCCGTTCTTCTGCAGCGAGAGACTGGTGCAGGAGGACGTTTACACCTCCATTCATATCGAGGAGTACGAGGCTGAGGCCCGCGACACCAAGCTGGGACCGGAGGAGATCACACGCGACGTTCCGGGCGTCGGCGACGATGCGCTTAAAGGATCTGGACGAAAGCGCGGAATCATCCGCATCGGTGCTGAGGTCCGCGCGGGAGATATCCTGGTCGGAAAGGTTACACCCAAGGGTGAAACCGAGCTGACCGCAGGAGGAGCGCCTGCTGCGCGCGATCTTCGGTGAAAAGGCAAGAGAAGTTCGTGACAACTCCCTGAAGGTGCCGCACGGCGAGGCTGGTATCATTGTGGATGTCAAGATCTTCACCCGTGAGAACTGCGATGAGCTGTCTCCGGGCGTAAACCAGACTGGTACGCATGCTATATCGCGCAGAAGCGCAAGATCTCTGTGGGCGATAAGATGGCAGGCCGTCATGGCAACAAGGGTGTCGTTTCCCGCATTCTGCCGCAGGAGGATATGCCGTTCCTGCCGGATGGCACTCCGCTGGACATCGTACTGAACCCGCTGGGCGTACCGTCCCGAATGAACATCGGTCAGGTTCTGGAAGTCCATTTGGGTATGGCTGCCAAGGCACTGGGCTTTCGGCACATCATGACGCCGGTATTCGACGGCGCACACGAGAACGACATTATGGATACCCTGGAAGTGGCCAACGATTATGTCAAAGAATTTAAAGCATAATACGAAGATCCGTTCGATCTGAAACCTACCTGGAAGCCCATGGAACCAGAAGGCTCTGGAAATGAATCAGCCGTGACGGTAAGGTCCGCCTGAGAGACGGACGTACCGGAGAATCTTTGACAGCCCTGTAACCATCGGACACATGCACTACCTGAAGCTCCATCATCTGGTAGATGATAAGATCCATGCGCGTTCCACAGGACCATACTCCCTTGTTACACAGCAGCCTCTGGGTGGTAAAGCTCAGTTCGGCGGTCAGCGTTTCGGAGAGATGGAAGTTTGGGCGCTGGAAGCTTACGGTGCCGCTTATACCCTGCAGGAAATCCTGACAGTTAAATCGGACGATGTGGTTGGACGTGTGAAGACCTACGAAGGCCATTATCAAGGGTGAAAATATTCCTGAACCCGGTATCCCCGAATCCTTTAAGGTACTTCTTAAAGAGCTTCAGTCTGGGCTCTGGATGTACAGGTACTGCGGGATGACGGCACCGAGGTGGAGATGAATGAGAATACAATGGATTACGGCGACACAGAGCTGCGCTCCATCATCGAAGGCGACCGCAAAATTCAGGGAAGAGGAACCTCTTGCTGACTTACGGTTTCCAGAAGCAGGAATTCCAGGATGATGAACTGGTTAGCTGTTGAGGAAGAAGACAGATGCAGACGCCGACGATTTTACGAAGATTTCTGATGACGAGGATGATTGAGGACTGGACGATTATTCTGACGACGGTGAAGACGAATTAAAATAGAAGGGAGTAAGAGCTCATGCCGGAAACAAATGAAACTTATCACCCAATGACGTTCGATGCCATTAAAATTGGGCTAGCTTCTCCGGAGAAGATCCTGATTGGTCCCACGGCGAAGTTAAAAAGCCAGAGACGATCAATTACAGAACCTTAAAGCCGGAGAAAAGGACGGTCTGTTCTGTGAGAAGATCTTCGGGCCTAGTAAGGACTGGGAGTGTCATTGCGGTAAATAAAAAAGATCAGATATAAAGGCGTTATCTGTGACCGATGTGGTGTCGAAGTTACCAAATCCAGCGTTCGCCGAGAACGTATGGGGCATATTGAACTTGCAGCTCCGGTTTCCCATATCTGGTATTTTAAAGGTATCCCGAGCCGTATGGGTCTGATTCTCGACATCTCACCCAGGACGCTGGAGAAGGTGCTGTACTTTGCATCCTATATTGTTCTGGATCCGGGTTCCACCAGCCTGCAGTATAAGCAGGTCCTGTCTGAGAAGGAATACCGCGAAGAGGTTGACAAATACGGTTACGGCGCATTCCGTGTAGGAATGGGTGCCGAGGCCATCCAGGAGCTGCTGACGGGCCATTAATCTGGAAAAGGATTCCGCAGACCTCAGAAGGGCGCTCAGCGGATGCCACTGGCCAGAAGCGCGCCAGAATTATCAAGAGACTGGAAGTAGTAGAGGCATTCCTTAACTCAGGCAACCGTCCTGAGTGGATGATTATGACCGCGGTCCCTGTTATCCCCCGGATATCCGTCCCATGGTACAGCTGGACGGCGGACGTTTCGCCACCTCTGACCTCAATGACTTATACAGAAGGATCATCAACCAGGAACAACCGTCTTGCAAGACTGCTGGAACTGGGCGCTCCTGACATCATTGTCCGCAACGAGAAGCGCATGCTCCAGGAGGCAGTGGACGCCCTGATTGACAACGGCCGCCGCGGCAGGCCTGTGACCGGCCCGGGCAACAGAGTCCCTTAAGTCTCTCTCCGATATGTTAAAAGGTAAGCAGGGACGTTTCCGTCAGAACCTGTTAGGGAAGCGTGTTGACTACTCCGGCCGTTCTGTTATCGTAGTAGGACCGGAATTAAAGATTTACCAGTGTGGCCTTCCCAAGGAGATGGCGATTGAGCTGTTCAAGCCTTTTGTAATGAAAGAGCTTGTTTCCAATGGCACTGCTCACAACATAAAGAATGCCAAAGAAGATGGTTGAGCGTCTTCAGACCGAGGTCTGGGACGTATTAGAAGATGTAATTAAGGAGCATCCGGTTATGTTGAACCGTGCTCCTACACTGCACAGACTTGGTATCAGGCATTCGAGCCGATTCTGGTGGAAGGTAAGGCGATCAAGCTGCATCCGCTGGTTTGTACCGCGTTCAACGCGGACTTCGATGGTGACCAGATGGCCGTTCATCTGCCTCTGTCCGTAGAAGCACAGGCGGAGTGCCGGTTCTTACTCCTCTCACCGAACAACTTACTGAAACCTTCCGACGGTGGCCCTGTGGCCGTTCCGTCTCAGGATATGGTCCTCGGAATCTATTACCTGACCCAGGAAAGACCTGGCGCCAAGGGCGAGGGCATGGTATTCCATAATGTAACGAAGCGATTCTTGCCTATGAGAACAGGAGGCCACCCTTCACTCCAGAATCAAAGGTAAGGGTGACAAGACCATGCCGACGGTACCAAAAAAAAGACCGGTACGGTAGAATCCACACATGGGACGTTTCATTTTTCAATGAGATCGTTCCTCAGGACCTGGGTTTTGTAGACAGAAGCATTCCGGAAAACGAGCTGAAGATGGAGGTGGATTTCCACGTCGGCAAGAAGCAGTTAAAGCAGATTCTGGAAAAGGTTATCAACGTTCACGGTGCAGTTCAGACTGCTGAGACGTTCTAGATGATATCAAGGCAATCGGTTATAAGTTTCGACAAGAGCGGCCATGACTGTATCCATTTCCGATATGACTGTACCACCGCAGAAACCGCAGATGATGCAGGAAGCACAGGATACCGTTGACAAGATCACAAAGAACTATAAACGTGGTCTGATCACGGAGGAAGAGCGTTATAAAGAAGTTGTTGAGACATGGAAAGCAACTGATGATAAACTGACAGACGCACTGCTGACCGGCCTTGATAAATACAATAACATCTTCATGATGGCGGACTCCGGAGCCCGAGGTTCCGATAAACAGATTAAACAGATGGCTGGTATGCGTGGACTTATGGCAGATACAACAGGCCATACCATCGAACTTCCTATTAAGTCCAACTTCCGTGAAGGCCTTGACGTACTGGAGTACTTTCATCTCTGCCCACGGAGCTCGAAAAGGAATGTCGATACAGCTCTTCGTACAGCCGATTCAGGTTACCTGACAAGACGTCTTGTAGACGTATCTCAGGAGCTGATCATTCGTGATGCAGACTGTGCAAAACCGGGTATCCGATTCCGGGAATCTTTGTATCTGCATTCATGGATGGAAATGAAGAAATTGAGAGCCTTCAGGATCGTATCACAGGACGATTTGCTGAGAGGACATTAAAGATAAAGACGGAAACGTCCTTGTTAAAAGCAAACCATATGATTACACCTCGTCGTGCAGAGCGCGTGATGAAGAAAGGTGTTGACGAGAACGGAAACCATTGAGCAGGTTAAGATCCGTACAATCCTTACATGTAAATGTAAGAACGGTGTATGTCCAAATGTTATGGTGCGAACATGGCAACAGGTGAGGCAGTTCAGGTTGGTGAGGCTGTCGGAATCATGGCCGCTCAGTCAATCGGAGAACCCAGTACACAGCTTACAATGCGTACATTCCATAATGGTGGAGTTGCCGGTGACGATATCACACAGGGTCTTCCCTCGTGTTGAGGAGCTTTTCGAGGCAAGAAGACCTAAGGGACTTGCGATCATCACAGAGATCGCAGGATTTTTGCAACACTCAGTGAACGATACAAAGAAGAAACGTGAGGTTATCGTTACAAACGAAGAGACAGGAGAATCCAAATCCTATCTTATTCCTTACGGATCACGTATCAAAGTACAGGACGGCGTTATGCTTGAAGCCGGAGATGAGCTTACAGAAGGTAGCGTAAATCCGCATGATATCCTGAAAATCAAAAGGTCTTCCGTGCAACACAGGATTATATGCTCCAGGAAGTACAGCGAGTATATCGTCTCCAGGGTGTAGAAATCAGTGATAAGCATATCGAGGTTCTGGTTCGCCAGATGCTGAAGAAGATTCGTATCGAGGAAATGGAGATACCGAATTCCTTCCTGGAACTATGGTAGATGTTCTGGAGTTCAACGAAGTGAACGAGCAACTTGTTGCAGAAGGAAAAAGAGCCGGCAACAGGTGAACAGATCATGCTTGGTATTACCAAAGCTTCTCTGGCAACAGATTCCTTCCTGTCAGCGGCATCCTTCCAGGAAACAACAAGAGTTCTTACCGAAGCAGCTATCAAGGGTAAAGTTGACCATCTGGTTGGTCTTAAAGAGAACGTTATCATCGGTAAACCTATCCCTGCCGGTACAGGTATGAAGAAGTACCGTGATGAAAACGAAAGATTACTAAAGCAAAGCAGTGCTCGGCAAACTCGCTGCCGCTTCAGACAGTAGCCTCGCACTGCTTTAACGTAATCTTTCGTTTTTTAAGTCTTTCAAGCACACAGAACAGTCATCTGAATCAAACCCTCAACGTTCATCTATCAGTAAAGTTTTTCTGCGCTATCTGATTTCTACTCGAAAGAAGAACTTTACTTGAGAAGTAGGCGCAACGGAAATTCCCTAGAATGATATCCATATCTCAAACGTTTTTTGTAGCTAATAAAATTTAGCGTTGAAATCGTTTTTTCAATAAACAGAAAACAGAAAATATGAGCTTCGCGGAGCTTTATGTTAGAAGATGGGTATAGGGACGCAGACGAATGGAGCATGCTTTGCTCATACTTGAAAACAATAGATTGCGTTAAAGAAAAGGATTGACAGCTGTCCGAGCGGCAGCGAGTTTGTCAATCCTTTCTTTGCTTTTAGCAGTCTGTTGTTTTTCTTAGTATGAACAGTATGCGTAACCCTGAGTCGGCGTTCCTATGCCCATCTTCTAACAATCAACTTTCTAAAATAATATTTTCAGTTTTCGTCCATATATCAGTAAAATGATCTCTTACGCTAAATCTTTTAATTAGATAGTTTCACCATTTTTTGTATTTCGAAGTACATTCTGAATACGCTCATTCGGACTGAAATCTCGCTCAGTGATCCGTCATGATTCAGAGTAATTACATCTTTGCCCTCTACAGAGCTTCCAAGGAACTCATGAGCAACGATAGGGTTACGTCCGTTTACAATCTGAGTGTAATCACGGCGTTTGTAGAACATACCCATATCCAGACCAAGAACGTTTGCAAGATATACAGCACGGTTTGTACCACCTTCATCCGGACTGATCGCCATCATATGTTCGCTGTCGATATGAAGATCCTTTACCTTGCGAAGAAGACCTTTGATGAACTGATAAGTTGGTGAGATTGTTCTCAAATCCACTCAGCGGGAATCGCATTTTACACGAGGGTCATGAGCATCAAAGTGATAATATTGTCAGCTCCCATACGGACAAGCTCCTGAAGTGCAAGTGCGCAGTCCAAGAGATTCACAGGAAGTTCTCTTATGCTGTCTGCTTTCATAAAGGAATGGCATAATAACGTTAATACGGCGTCCCTTACCACCTACAGCAGCAATTATTC
>VOFI01000484.1_pt1 | contig 30001 bp, 40 predicted proteins | sample 5384131 | NCBI WGS metagenome assembly VOFI01 (sample SAMN12384728, study PRJNA508395) | human gut metagenome | isolation source: healthy gut H | host: Homo sapiens
CCTACACCCACGTCATTCCAACTCGCGATGCGCACCCCTGCATGCCATCTGAGACGGAACGATCGACCCTCAAACGACTGCTCGCAAACGAGCATCAAGTCCGGCGCTGACATGGTGTAAGCACGTGCAACGGATATTCTACCGTTTTTGCGGAACAGCGACAGCCCACCTTGCTTGATCACCTCAAAGAAGTTCAACGAGCGCAGCAGCCTATCCTCGGGCACATGCTCGCGCATGGCTCGAAGCGTCGCCTTGTTGTCGCGCGTGGAGAACGAGAACCCGCTCGCTGCCCTTGATGAAGATAGCGAACCGCGCGATCTTCTTGCCCCCGGAACAGGACAGAGGCCGCCACGTAATCGATCTCATCCCACGGGATCTGGATGTAGTCCTCAGGGGTTCTTCTCGTTGTAGAACTCAAAGGCCTTGTTGCCGAGCATCACCGAACCATAGGTTCCCATGCCATGGAACGACGTTGCCTTCTCCGTGTAATACACCGAGCTGTTTTGCGACTGGGCCATGCGGCCACATCCTTTCACCTGCATTCGGAAGCCCATGCGGGCGCCGTGAATTGAATCCGATCCACACTGGCTCGCACCATTCGCGCCGAAGCGCGATCGTATGCGGGCGAGTGCCGGTCGCGTCAATTCCTTCCCTATGGAAAAACGCGCCTGCCACCGATGGTAACCCATGGCGGCAGGCGCGACATCAAGGCTCGAGCGCTCACGCGGGCTCGATGCTGATGCGTCTTACATCAGACCGACGAGGTGGGCGACGATACCCACGGCGAACAGAGCGATGATGATGACGATCGGGGAAACCTTCTTCTTGAGCAGCTGACAGCACAGGAGCGTGAGGCCCACGGCGGCAAGGCCGGGGATCAGCTGGTCGAGATTGGCCTGGAGCGTGGTCACCTTGGTGGCCTCGAGGCCGTGGGACCGAGCGCCGCGACTGGCTCAGGGCCTGATGGATGCCCTCAGCACCCGGCGGGCAGGTTAGCCCAATCGATGTAGGCGCCAGCAGACTGCGTGACCTTGGAGACGACCGGGGTGAAGGAGATGGACACCCAGCGCTCGACCAGGGCGCCGATGATGAACATACCCAGGATGGAAGCACCCTCGGTGATCTTGCCCATCAGACCGCCGGAGAGGTCCTTGGCGATGGAGGAGCCGACCTTGTAGCCAAACTCCTGCGTGTACCACAGGAAGGCGTAACGGATGATGTTCCACGCGAAGAAGAACAGCAGCGGACCGGCGATGCTGCCGCCCAGGGCCAGGCGAAGCGCCCAGAGCGCCCAGAATCGGGCGAAGGGTGAACCAGAAGGCGGGGTCGCCGACGCCGGCGAGCGGGCCCATCATACCGACCTTGACGCCCTGGATTGCTGTATCGTCGATCGGGGCCCCGTTGGCGCGATCTTCTTCAAAGGGCGAGGGTAACGCCAATGACGGGGGCGGAAACATAGGGGTGGGTGTTATAGAACTCCAGGTGGCGCTTAAGAGCGGCAATCTGGTCATCCTTGCTGGTGTAGAGCTTCTTGATCGCAGGGATCATTGCGAAGCACCAACCGCCGTTCTGCATACGCTCGTAGTTCCACGAGCCCTGCAGGTACTGGTGACGCATGCACACGGACTTTCGGTCGGACTTGGAAAGCTGAACCTTGTTCTCTGCCATGATGTACGTCCTCCCTTCCTTACTCGTAATCGTTCAGAATGTCGCCGAGCGGGTCGCCGGTGCCGGCGCCACCGCCGCTGTTCTTGGCGGTCTCCTTGAGACCGAGGTACAGCAGGGCGAGAGACACGCCGATGAGGCCAAGGGCGATCAGCGTGAGCTGAGGGATGGCAGCAAGGACAAAGCCGAGGATGAAGAACGGCCAGGTCTCCTTGGTGGCCATCATGTTAATGACCATGGCGTAACCGACGGAAGCGACCATGCCGCCGCCGATGGCCATGCCATCGGACAACCAGGCCGGCATCATGTTGAGCACGCTGGTCACGATCTCGGGCGAGACGAAGCACAGGGCCACGGCCGGGATCATGATGCGGACGCCCTGCATGAGGATGGCCAAGATCTGCCACCTCTCGATGCCCCTTGAAGTCGCCCTTCTCGGCGGCCGCGTCCATGGCATGCACCATGGGGATGGACAGCGTACGGCAGATCATGGTCAGGAACAGACCAGCGACCGACAGCGGGACGGCGAGCGCGATGGAGGTGGTGATGGCGGTCTGCGAGTCGGCCGTGCCACCGTCGAGCGCGAGAACCATGATGATGGCGGACGCAACGGAGGCCAGGGCCGCATCGGGCGCGACGGCGGCGCCGACGTTAGCCCAGCCAAGGGCCATCATCTGCAGGGAGCCGCCGAGCATGACGCCCTCCTGCAGGTGGCCGGACACGAGGCCGATGAGCGTGCAGGCCACGAGCGGCTGGTGGAACTGGAACTCGTCCAGAACACCCTCCATACCGGCCAACAGCGCGATGATGGCGATCAAAACGATCGAAAGTGCTGACATATTCCCTCCTTTACTGGGCGGCCAGCTCTCGGACTTGGCCTTCTTTGATCATCGCGTCGAAGGACTCGGCGGAATCGGCCGGGACCTTGCGGATATCGAAGGTGATGCCCTTGGCAGCGAGCTTCTCGAGCGTCTCGACATCGTCGTTATCCATGGCGATGGCGTTGGTCACGACGACCTGCCCACAGAGTGGGCCATCGAGCCGAGGTTGACCTCCTTGATGTCGACGCCGCCCTCGACCGCGCGGAGCAGGTCCTGCGGGGTCTCGAACAGGAGCATGGCCTTGGTGGCACCGAAACGCGGGTCCTTGGCGACCCTCGATCATCTTCTGGACCGGGACGACGTGGGCCTTAACTCCGGGAGGCGCGGCCTCCATGATCATGGACTTGCGCAGGTCATCGTGAGAGACGGCGTCGGACACGACGATGATGCGATCGGGGGTTGGTGTACACCTCGACGAGCATCGGCAGGTTCACGCCGGTCAGGATCGCCCAGTTGGGGTGGGCGTCGAACAGACCGCTGATCTGGTTGAACGGGGTGCCGCCCCACAGATCGACGAGGAACAAGACGTCCTCGGGATCGTCGAAGGAAGCGACCGCCTCTTCCACCTTCTGGCGGAAGTCATCCGGACCCATGCTCGGCATGAGGGAAACCGTGGCGACATTGGGCTGATCGCCGAAGACCATCGAACCGGTCATCTTCAGACCCTCAGCCAAGTCACCGTGGCTTGCCAAAACGATACTTACCATTACACAACCTCCTTTGTTGCTACACGATTTGAACACAATACGAAGAATCGTATGCCGCTCGTCCGTAATATTCAACCCTTCATCGAACAGGGGAAATATTACATAAGCGCAGGTAGATGGGTTGTAAAAAAAAAGAACAGCTGTATTACAAGATGGTTATTTCAACAGGTAGACCTTTACATATTTTATTTTCGTGATATGCGATCCCTTACGCATTCAAGCTGGGGTTGCAATACTTCTCATTTCGGTAAACGGTGTTGGGAAACCGTTCGGCTTCCAATAGTCTCAATTCACCCCCTAGTTGGAACGGACGACGCGCGGCGGCGCCTGCGGGCTTGCCGCGCGCTCAAAATAGGGCGGAAATGTCGAAGATCGGACGTTCCAGCCGCATGAATCTCGACTTTCCACCCCCAACGACCACCTCAACGCGGGAATTGGTGTTCCGCCTCGACTCGCGGCGGAACACCACGCGCCCGGGCACTTAGGCGAACTGGCTGCGGTACAGCTCGGCGTACGGGCCGTTCTCGGCGAGGAGCTCCTCGTGCGTGCCCTGCTCGATGATGGTGCCGGCACGCATATGCAAAATCAGGTCGGCATCGACGATTGTGCTCAGGCGATGCGCGATCACGAAGCTCGTGCGACCGCGCATGAGCGTCTCCATCGCCTGGACGATATCGCGCTCCGTGCGCGTATCCACCTCGACGTCGCCTCATCCAGGATGAGGATCTTCGGGTCGCATAGAATGGCGCGCGCGATGGTGAGCAGCTGGCGCTGCCCCTGGCTGATGCTCTCCGCATCGTTCTCGATATGCGTCTCGTACCCCTGCGGCATCGTGCGGACGAAGTGGTCCACATGCGCCATCTTGGCGGCGCGTACGATCTCCCTCGCGCGTGGCGTCGGGACGGCCGTAGGCGATGTTCTCCGCTATCGTGCCATCGAACAGCCACGCATCCTGCAACACCATGCCGAAATTCGCGCGCAGCTCCGATCTGGCCATCGCGTGCGTATCGACGCCGTCGAGCCCGATGCGGCCTCCGCCGATCTCGTAAAATCGCATGAGCAAATTGATGAGCGTGGTCTTGCCGGCGCCGGTGGCGCCGACGATGGCAACCTTCTGGCCGGGTTTCACATGGAACGTCACGTCGCGCATGAGCGGTTTGGCCGAATCGTACCCGAAGCGGACGCGCTCGAAGTCCACACGCCCCTCGACGGACGCCGGCAGATGCGCCGCGGCCTCGACTGCCGGGTCGGGCTCGACCTCCTCCTCGTCAAGGATGTCAAACACGCGCTCGACGCTGGCAAGCGCGTTTTGCAGCGTGTTGATGGTGAAGGAGAGCTGCGTCAACGGCTCGGATGCCTGATGGATGTACTGGAAGAACGCCTGGAACACACCGATGGTGATCTGGCCGCCCACGAGCATGCCACCCGCCACCACGGCAATCAGCACCTGGGCCAGGCGGATGATGAAGCGGATCAGCGGGCTGATGGCGTTGGTCGTGAAGTCCGCGCGACGGCTGGCACGAGCGAGCTTGTCAGACAGCTCGTGCACCCTCTGCGAACTCGCCTCCTCGCGGTTGAAGCTCTTGATGATGAGACGGCCGGAGTAGGCCTCCTCCACCGTCGCGGTGAGCTCTCCAACGTAGCGTTGGCGCTCGGCCGCGAGCTTGAGCGTCCACTTCGACACGCTCTTGGTGATGAGGGTCGACACGAAGGCGAACACGAGGAATATCGCGGTGAGCAGCACGCTGTAGCGCAGCATCATGTAGAGCGCGCCGATGATCGTACCCACCGCGCTCATGAGCTTGAGCAGGCCGGTCTGCAGCACCTCCGACATCTTGTCCAGGTCGTTCGTGGCACGGCTCACCACCTCGCCGGGCTTATGGCCGTCGTAGAACTTCAGCGGCAGGCGACTGAGCTTGTCGGCCATGCTGCGGCGCAGAGAGAGATTCAATTTCTCGGCGAAACCCGCCATGACAAAGCACTGCACGGAGTACAGCGCGCAGGCGCCCGTCCAAATGCCGAAATAGATAGCGAGCTCGCGACCGCCGGTCTCCCAACCCACCGTGAAGGCGCGACCCGCCGCGAACGCCTCCTGAATGTTCGTCCAGAGAGCGTCGATGACCCGGGCGCTGTACGCCGGGGCAGCAACGTGAAAGCCCGTGTACACGAGGATGGCGACGATCACCACGCCAAAACGCCAGCGCTCGCCCGCCGCGGCCCCACAGGCGGCGCACCGTCCCCCATGTGTCGCCCTTGGGCACCCGGCTCCCTCCTCGGGCGTGCCGGAGGCATCGGCCATGGCCTGCGCATCGTCGATAGCGCCTTGCTTGCGCTCGCGCTCAATGCGGGCGTTCTCCGCGAACAGCTCGTCTTGGCAATCGTCGCGCTTCCTCTTATCCCACGCCATGCTACTCGCCTCCCTTCATCTGGCTCTCGGCGATCTCTCGATACACTTCACACCTTTCCATGAGCTCCTCGTGCGTGCCCTTGCCCGCGATGCGGCCGTCCTTGAGCACGATGATCTGGTCGGCGTGCAGGATGGTGTTGATGCGCTGGGCGATGATGAGCACCGCGGCGTCGCGCGTCTCGGGCCTGAGGGCGCGGCGCAGGGCGGCATCGGTCTTGAAGTCGAGGGCGGAGAAGCTGTCGTCGAAGATGTAGAGGTCCGCGTGCTTCATGAGGGCGCGGGCGATGGCCAGGCGCTGGCGCTGGCCGCCGGAGAAATTCGTGCCGCCCTGGGCAACCGGAGCGTCCAGACGCTCGGGCAGACCCCACACAAAGTCGGACTGGGCCACATCGAGCGCGTGGCGCATCTCGGTCTCGGTTGCATCGGCACGGCCATCGCGCAAGTTGCTGGCGATGGTACCCGAGAACAACCAGGCTTTCTGCGGCACATAGGCGATGTGCTCGCGCAGGTCGTGCTGGGTCATGTCGCGCACGTCGACGCCGGAAAAACGCACCGAGCCTTCCGTGACGTCGTGCAGGCGCAGCAGCATCTTGGCGATGGTGGACTTGCCCGAACCGGTGGAGCCGATGATCGCGGTGGTCTGGCCGCGGCGACAGGAGAAGTCGATATCGTGCAGGGTGTCCTCGTCCGCATCGGGGAAGCGGAAGGAGACATGGTCGAACATGGCAACGGCATCGGCGGACGCGGCCGCATCGGCCTCGGCCCGAGCGTCCGTCCCTGCATGGGCCTCGGCCCGAACGCCCGCCGCCGCGCCTTCCCTCGACGCCGATGACGAGCCCCCGGCACCGTCGACGATGCTCGGCTTCTTTTCGATCACCTCGGCGCAGCGCTGCAGGCACACGATGGCGCGCGGCACCATGAGCGCGACGAACTGCGCCATCATGATGTAGAACATGATGAGCATCGCGTACTCGACCACGGCGGAGATGTTGCCGATCTGCATGGCATGCGCGCCCACGCGATTGCCGCCGAGCCACATGAGCAGCACCTCGGCGATGTTCATGAGGCAGAAGCTGAAGCAGTCCACGCCCGCGAAGATCCAGTTCACCTTGATCGCCGCATCGGCGTAATCGGTGAACACGCGGCCCATGCGACCCTCCTCGTGGCGCTCCTTGTTAAATGCGCGGATGACGCGCACGCCCACGATGTTTTCGCGCAGCACCACGTTCATGCGGTCGATAAAGCGCTGCATCTTTTTTCGAAAATCGGGGCGGCGCGGCGCACCGCGATCACGGCGAACGCCATGACCACGGAGACCACCGCGAGCATCATGGCGCCCATCTGCGCGTCGACGCGGAAGGACAGCACCGTGCCCATGACGCAGATGATGGGCACCGGAAGCATGGCCTGGGTGGCGAGCATGACCGTCTGCTGGATGACGTTCACGTCGTTTAAGGTGCGGGTGATCATGGAGCCGGTGCCGAACTCCTCGAAGTCGCCGCCCGAGTAGGCGAGCGAGGCATCGTACACGGCATTGCGGATATCGCGACCCACATGGCGAGCGCACAGGTAATTGCCCAGCAGGGCGCCGCCGCTCGCACAGCAGCACGCAACGAGCATCTTAAGACCCTGACCGATGATGAAATCTGTGTTCCCGCTGGTCACGCCCTGATTGATCATACCGGCGAGCATGGTGGGGACATACAGCGTGCCCGCTACGTCCAGCAGCAACGCCGCAAGCGTCGCCGCAACGAGGGCCTTATACGGTTTGATGGTTCGCAACAACAGTCTCATACGCACGCTCCCCTCCCGGCCGCCCCCGCAGCCAGACATGTACACCTCTAGTCGATACCAATCCTACCTGAACAACCGGACATCGCGGGTGGCGACAAACGTCTCAATTTGCACCGACTTGCCGGTCGGGGGCCCGGCGGGGAGCCGGGAGATTGTTTTGGTCGCAAAATGCCAGGCTGTAACAGCGTGGCATTTTGCGACCACTTTCAAACGGTATTCGGCCGAAAAACGGTCGGAAAGTGCTACGCTCCCGCAGCCCGGCAAATCTCGACCGTTCAGGGAGGCCCAACGGAAGGAAAACCAACGGACGGAAACCCAACAGAAGAAAGGGGCCGCCCGACGGCGACCCCTGCAAACGCGATGGATTGTGCGCGTGGCATGCGGCTACTCCTCCGCAGGCTCCTCCTCGACGAGCTCCTCAACGGACTCCTCAGCCTCAATGGGCTCGGCGCCGGGGCGCACCCAGCCCTCCTGGATTGACTCGAAGAACGTGGCCCCATCGGCGAGGTCGTGCACGCTCTTGCCGTCGAGCCAGGGCAGCTCGAACAGCTCGGGCAAGGTGGTCACAAGTTCGGAGCAATCGACGAAACGGCCCTTGTCATTCAACTGCTCGCAGTCCTGCACGCGCCAATACCCATCGGTGTGGGTGACATAGTCCTCATGGCCGTCGACGGCCATGAACACGCGCGTCTTAGAGCGGAGGTAGGACAAAAGCCCCTCGAAATCCAAGGAGATCTCCTGATCAGCCTTCATTCCCATAGTTGGCTCCTATCTGTCGGGCGCCCGGACCCGACGCCGGGCGCTTGCATAACCGATGCTTCCATCTTTCCCGCCTTACGCACGTTTTACGAGCAAAACTTGGTGGACGGCTCTTTTGTTCGAGCAACGGTATGCATACGAATGGCGCCCGACCTACCAAATGCCAAGCAAGTGCTGCATGCCCACACTCACCAGCGTGATGCCAATCCAGCAGCACAGACCCATGAAGATAGGCTTGCCGCCCGTCTTCACCAGCTTCACGATATCAGCGTTGAAGCCGATCGCCGCCATCGCCATGATGATGAAGAACTTGGAGAGGGTCTTGATGGGAGCGATCACGGTAACCGGCAGGGCGAATACGGTGGTGATGACGCTCGCCAAAACGAAGAAGAGGATAAAGAACGGGAAGATCTTCTTGATGTCGAACGTGCCCGCTGCCGCGCCGTCGCCCTTGCCCATTTCGGTGGCGCGCTTTGCCTGTCGGACCTGCCAAAAGGCCAGGAACAGCGTAATGGGGATGATCGCGAGCGTTCGGGTGAGCTTGACGATGGTCGCGTGGTCGAGCGCGTTGGAGCCGGGGTGCATACCATCCCAGGCAGCCGCGGCCGCGGTAACCGAAGAGGTGTCGTTCACGGCCGTGCCGGCAAACAGGCCAAAGCCCTCGTTGGTCAGCCCGAGCATGCCGCCGAGCGTTGGAAACACGAGCGCCGCGATAACGTTAAACAGGAAGATAACACTGATTGCCTGGGCGATCTCCTCGTCGTCCGCATCGATGACCGGAGCCGTGGCGGCGATAGCGGAACCGCCGCAGATCGACGAGCCCACGCCCACGAGCGTCGATATCTTGCGCGGGATGTTCATGACGCGGCACAGGACAAAGGAGATCACGAGCGAGGTCGTGATGGTGGAGACAATGATGGGCAGCGAGCTGGCGCCCACCTTGGCGATCTGCCCCAAATTGAGTCGAATCCGAGCAAGATGACCGCATACTGGAGAATCTTCTTAGAGGTGTACTTGATGCCCGGGGCGGCGGCTTCCGCGACACCCGAGCGCTTACGCAGCACGTGTCCCATCACCATGCCGATGAGAATGGCGAAGACGGGACCACCGATGACCTCGAATCGCCTCCCCAGCAACCAGGCCGGCACCGAGATCACCAACGTCAGCGCCACACCGCGCCACAGGTCCTTGAAATCCTTGAAGAGCTCCACACATCCACCTTTCCGAACCTCAATGTAGCAACGTGCTCCTCTTGAGGTTTCTCGCATTGAGGCTTGTATTCGCCGCTATGCCCACTTGAACGAGCTACGAAGCGGCACCCGTGTTGTCGAAACTATGGTAGGACCTTTATCTATAATTATTTCTATCTAATTAGTTATAGTTTCATTAGATATCTTTATTATGTAAGAAAGAGCAGACGGGAAACAAGCATGCTTGATTACCGCACCCATACCTTCTTGGAGGTCTATCGGCAGCGCAGCTTCACGCAAGCCGCCGCCTCCCTCATGATCACGCAGCCTGCCGTCTCCCAGCACATCAAACAGCTCGAATCGCACTATGGATGCCCGCTATTCACCAAAACGGGCCGCGGCATCGAACCCACGCCCGCCGCAGACGTGCTGTATCAGAGACTTCTTGCCATGGAAAACGACGAGGAGAGATTGATCACCGAGGTAGGGAGCCTCGCAGCGGAGCCCACAAGGGCCCACACCGTGCCACTCAAGTTCGGCTGCACGCGGACCATCGCCGACTTCACGGCGCCGAAGCTCATGGCAGTCCATCTCACTCGGCACCCCAACAGCTCTATCACCATGCGCGCCGGCAACACGCGCGACCTAGTGGGGGCGCTCGATCGGGGGGCGACATCGACTTCGCGCGCTCGTGGAGGGCTCATTCGACCGCGAGCGCTTTGACTACGAGATCCTCTCGCGCGAGCCGTATATCACCATCGCGGCCCAGTTCCATTCGCGACCTTCTTGGCGAGCGCCTCATCCTGCGCGAGGCGGGATCGGGCACGCGCGAGATTCTCGAAAAAGCACCTGGCGGCGCGCGACCTCGCCGTGACGGACTTCGCGGGGTCGTCGAGCTCGAGCATCCGACCATCAAGGCATGCGTACGAAGCGGCGCGGGAATAACGTTCATGTATCGCGTGGCGGCAGCAGAGGAACTCGCCCGAGGGGAGTTCGTGGATATTACACCTGTCGATTTCTTTATCGAACACGACTTTTTGCCTCATCTGGCAACGGGGCAGCCAATACGCGCCACGATATCGCGCCCTCTGCAAAGCATGGCGCAGCCTACCGCGAACAAACACCGGCGAGCCACGATGCTAAGGATACAAAACGGTAGTTTTTAGCCACTTTGAGTCAAGCCTTGTCTCTTGCCGCCCCGCTCTTTTTTCTCGAGTTCCGAAGGAGCTACTCCACCGTCACGCTCTTGGCAAGGTTACGGGGCTGGTCGACATCGCATCCGCGCAGAATGGCGACCTCGCGCGCCAATAGCTGCAGGGGCACGGTGGCGGTGATGGCACTCAGCGCATCACGCACGGCAGGCACGTAGATAACATGGTCCGCGACCTTGCGAATGTCCTCGTCTCCCTCGGTCGCGATCGCGATGATCATGGCGCCGCGGGCCTCGCACTCCTTGAGGTTGGAGACGGTCTTGTCATAGGTCGGGCTCTTCGTGGTCACGGCGATGACCGGGAAGCCCGGATCGATCAGGGCGATGGGGCCATGCTTCATCTCGCCCGCCGCGTACGCCTCGGCGTGCAGGTAGCTGACCTCTTTGAGCTTGAGCGCGCCCTCGTTTGAGATGGCGGCACCCATGCCACGGCCCACGAACAGCGCCGACTGCGCGTCCTTGCACAGCAGGGCGGCCTCATGAACGGCCTCTTTCTGCGTGTCGAGCACCCACTGAATCTGCTCGGCAGTGTCGCCCAGTTCGTGGAACAGCATGCGCACCTGACCGGTCGTGAGCTTGCCCTTGACCTGTCCCAGCAGCAGCGCCAGCAACGTGAGGCTCACGACCTGGCCGATGAAACTCTTGGTCGAGGCGACCGCGATCTCCTTGTTGGCCTTGGTGTAGATGACGCCGTCGCTCTCACGCGCCACGGGGCTGCCCACCACGTTGGTGATGCCGAAGACCTTGGCACCCTTGATGCGCGCGTCGCGAATGGCGGCAAGGGTATCGGCCGTCTCGCCCGACTGGGACACGGCAACGACGAGCGTCGTCGGCGTAATGATGGGGTTGCGATAACGGAACTCGCTGGCCGCCTCCACCTCGGACGGAATGCGAGCCCAGCCCTCAATGAGATTCTTGGCAATGAGGCCAGCGTGATAGCTGGTGCCGCAAGCGATCACGTAGACGCGATCGACCAGATTGAGCTCCTCATACGTCATACCGAGCTCGTCGATATCAAGCTCGCCCGTAGCGGCCAAGCGGCCCACCAGCGTGTCGCGCACGACGCGCGGCTGCTCGTGGATTTCCTTGAGCATAAAGTCGGGATAACCGCCCTTTTTCCGCCATATCGATATCCCAATCGATATGCGTGACCTGGGGTCGAATGGAGCGCCCCTGCTCATCGGTGTACTCGATGCCCTGGGGCGTCAGACATGCGAACTGCCCATCCTCCAGCACCACCACGTCGCGCGTCGCATCGATGAGCGCGATCACGTCGGACGCCACGTAGCTGCCGTCCGGTCCGCAGCCCACCACAATCGGGCTGTCCTTGCGCGCCACGGCAATGGTGCCCGGCTCGTCGGCGCACACCACGGCAAGGCCGTATGCGCCAACCACAAAGGTGCACGCCTCGCGCACGGCGGCCATGAGCGCATCGGGCTCCGCGCGGTGGCGATCATATGCCTCCTCGATGAGATGCGCGAACACCTCGGTGTCGGTCTCGCTCTTGAACTGGTGTCCACGGCCCTTGAGCTCATCGCGAAGCTCGGCGAAATTCTCGATGATACCGTTGTGGACCACGGCGATCCTGCCGTCGCAGCTCGTGTGCGGGTGGGCGTTCTTCACCGACGGGCGCCCGTGCGTCGCCCAGCGCGTATGGCCGATGCCACAGGTGGCGTTCGAATGGTGGGCCTCGAGCTCCTCCTCGAGCCCGGCGACCTTGCCCGTGCTGCGTACCACGTCGAGAGTGCAGCCAGGCGCGCCCCCGTCCGCGAGCTCAAGCGCCACGCCGGCCGAGTCGTAGCCGCGGTACTCCAAGCGCTTGAGCCGGAAACCAGCACGTTAGTCGCTGAGCCCGACCCCGTGTAGCCAACAATTCCGCACATAGGAAATCCTTTCGGTCGACCGTCATCCATCCGTCGATTGTCATAGGCAATCGATTGTAGAAATGAATTATTACCATCATGTAACGGTGGTATTTGATTTTTAAGACCATTAGGAGGAGATGCGATGACGCCGGCGACAGGACCGCCGCGGTGGAGAACAGCGAGGCAGCGCCGCGGGCTTCACGCACCGCCCTTTGAAACGATACAATGCCCCCGTATCAGCATCACCATCTCGCGCGCCACCTGCGCGCTTATTGGAAGGCCTCATGGCTCGCCGCACCACCGTGACCATCAACGACGTCGCCAACGAGGCGGGCGTTGCGCTCGGCACCGTGTCGAACGCCTTCAACCATCCGGAAAAAGTTCGCCCCGAGACCCTCAAGCGCATCAACGAGGCCTCCGCGAAACTCGGTTACGCCCCCAACCAGAGCGCGCGCATGCTTGCGGGTGGGCAAAACCGGTCGTTTGGCCTGGTGCTTCCCAGCCTGGAGCACGGCATCTCGCTCCAAATTGCCAACGGCGCCAACGCCGAGGCGCAAAAACACGGGTACGGCCTGCTCATCGCCAACGCGGACAACGACGACATCCTCTCCGCGCGTTACCTCACCTATTTTATGGGCACGCAGATGGCGGGCATTCTCGTGCAGCCCATGAGCGTCTATGGATGGAAGCCCTCTTTGGCGACGCCCTCGGTCCCCACGGTGTATCTCGACTTCCACAGCAGCGAGCCCGGCTATTTTGTCGGCGCTGACAACCGCGCGCAAGGGCGCCTGGTGGCGCAGCACGCCATCGATGCCGGCGCTCGCAGAATCGCGGTGTTTGGAAAGGACGAGTTCGAGAAGCTCGGCATGCGCATCGCGGGCGTGCGGGACATCATGCACACCGCGGCGGGAGTGGCGTTCGAGTTCATCGACGAGGGCGCCTGGAATTTGGCGCGCGACGGCTATTCCGTTGGGTATCGCCTGGCCAAGCGCCCCGCCTCCGAGCGGCCCGACTTTATCATCGCGCTTTCGGACGTGCTTGCGACGGGGGCCGTCGCAGGCATCCAGGCAGCCGGCCTCAGCGTTCCCGGCGACATTAAAGTCGCTGGCAGCGATGGCAATCCGCTTGCCTGGAGCGGCAACGTGCCCCTCACCACCATCGCGCCTCCCGGCTACGAGATCGGCCGCAAGGGCGTGCAATACCTCATCGCGCAGATCGAGGAAAACCGCCGCGCCGGCAACGCCATGCCCACCGAAAACCACCAGGCACTGGTCCGCCCCTTCCTGCTCGCCCGCGCGAGCTCGGGCGAGGGCAATGCCACCGAATTTGCCGATCCGGACCTGGATATCAGCGGGTACCTGTAAGAACGAACGGCTGAGCAGAAAGCACTCGAACCGGTGGGCTATCGAATACGCCGCGCATCATGTGAGTAAGCACCTCGTGTCCTTGAAGTCGCAATGAACGATCATTTGGTCCTATCGGACTCGGCGGGTGGATGGTATTTCTCGGTGAGCGGTTAATTCAACTTGAAACGTTTCATCTATGTAAAGGAATGCGCTCTTCGGCGTATTATGTGACCATCCTCGTGGCGACCGCTCGACCCTGCACGGACATGCGGCGACGCCACAAACCTGGTCATCGAGAAAAGGACCCATCATGGCCAATCGTATCGTTCTCAACACCATCTCCTACCATGGCGCCGGCGCCATCGCGGAGATTCCGGCGAGCTGCAGCGCCGCGGCTACAAGAAGGTCTTTGTCTGCACCGACCCCGATCTGGTGAAGTTCGGCGTCGCCGCAAAGGTCACCGACCTGCTCGACGAGGCCGGCATCGCCTACAGCGTCTACTCCGACATCAAGCCCAACCCCACCATCCAGAACGTCACCGACGGCGTGGAGGCGTTTAAGGCCGCCGAGGCGGACTCCATCGTGACCATCGGCGGCGGCTCCTCCATGGACACCGCCAAGGCCATCGGCATCATCATCAACAACCCCGAGTTCGCCGACGTGCGCAGCCTGGAGGGCGTTGCCCCCACCAAGAACCACGCCGTGTTCACCATCGCCGTGCCCACCACCGCCGGCACCGCCGCGGAGGTGACCATCAACTACGTCATCACCGACGCCGAGAAGAACCGCAAGTTCGTGTGCGTCGACACCAACGACGCCCCCGAGGTTGCCGTCGTCGATCCTGACATGATGGCTTCCATGCCCGCCGGCCTGACCGCTAGCACCGGTATGGACGCTCTCACCCACGCCATCGAGGGCTACACCACCAAGGGCGCTTGGGAGATGAGCGACATGTTCCATCTCAAGGCCATCGAGCTCATCTCTAAGAACCTGCGCGACGCCGTGGCAGAGGCCAAGAGCGGCGTTCCCGGCTCCGGCCGCGAGGGCATGGCCCTTGGCCAGTATGTCGCCGGCATGGGCTTCTCCAATGTGGGACTGGGCATCGACCATGCCATGGCTCACACCCTGTCCGCTCACTACGACACCCCGCACGGCGTCGCCTGCGCCATGCTGCTGCCCATCGCCATGGAGTTCAACAAGCCCGTCGTGACCGAGCGCCTGGCCAAGGTCGCCGAGGCCATGGGCGTCGACACCACTGGCATGAGCACCGACGAGGCCGCCGACGCCGCCATCGCCGCCGTCAAGCAGCTCTCCGTGGACGTGAACATCCCCACCGTGTGCGAGGCCATCACCTCACCAAGGACGCCATGGCCGACGCTTGCTTCCCGGGCAACCCCCGCGAGGCCACCTACGACGACGTCATGGGCATGTTCCGTCAAATCATGAAGTAACGTTTATTTGAGTTTCCGAGCTTGCTCGGCAGCGCGCCCGCTCCGTTTCGACGGGGCGGGCGCGCTTGCAAAAAGAGCCTCGCTCGGCAGCAGGGGCGTCTTCCCGCCAGAAGCGGCGTTTTCCTCCTATGCGTCGCGAGCCGCAATGGCGGCGGGCAGCTCGTGCAGGCTCGGCAGGACCGCCACGCACATATCCGCAATCTCCTCGGTGGGCGGCACCATGTCGGGGATCATAAATACCTGAGCGCCGGCGGCATGACCTGCGCGAACGCCGTTGTGGGAGTCCTCGATCACCGCGCATCGCGCAGGGTCCACGCCCATGCGCTCGGCGGCCTTGAGGAAGATATCCGGCGCGGGCTTGCCGTTCTCGACATCATCCCCGCAGGTGATGGTTGCAAAGGCATCGCCCAGGCCAAAAACGCTCCAGACGCATCAACGCCTTTTCCCGATACGTCGACGTGGCCAGCGCAAGCGGAAAGCCCGCCGCTTGGAGCTGGTCGAGCGCCTCGCGCGCACCCGGCATCAACGTGAGGTCGGTCTGCGAGAGCTCGTCAAAATGCACGTTGTGCAGGCGAATGGCCTCGTTTGCGGCATCGACGCTGCCGCCCAGGCGCTCCGCTAAAAGCGCACGGACCGACACGACGTTGCACCCGATAAACGAGCGCGTGAACTCGCCGGACAGCTCGACGCCAAGATCGACAGCGGCGCCTTGCCACGCCTTTTGGCTCACGCTCTCAGAATCGACGAGCGTTCCGTCCATATCGAAAATGACCGTCTGAATATGCTGCATGGCCTCGCCCCTTTCCAATTGGCACCACGTGCCCGCGATCAATACGGTATTTTACTCAGCCCAGGCGCGGAACGCCCCTCCGATGGGTATCATTGCCCACATGGAAACTTGCATTGACATATCAGCCAAGGCGCACGGCGATGGCGAGCCGGACGAGGGCAGCGGACTTTCTGCCGTACCCGCACAAACCGCCATCCCTGTACCCCACGGGCTGCAACGCAAGCTGGACAGCTTGGTGGACCTCCTCCTTTCCTACAAGAGCATGGCAATCGGGTTTTCCGGAGGCGTCGACAGCACATTTTTGGCAGCCGTGTGCGCGCGCTTTGTGCCCGCCTGCCGCGTTACGCTCATCCACTTGGATACGCCGCTGATTGGCACCCCGGAACGCGCGTCCTTTGAGCGTGAGCGCGAGCGCTTTGCCCGTATGGGCCTACAGACCATTTGTCTCACCGAAAACCCCTTGAGCACGCCTCCGTTACCGCCAACCCCGCAGACCGCTGCTACCACTGCAAACGGGCGGCATTTTCAAGCGTTGTTACCGAGGCGCGGCGGCAAGGACTTGCCGTGGTGCTCGAGGGCAGCAATGCCGATGACGCCGGCGACTACCGTCCTGGCATGCGCGCGGTGCGCGAGCTGGGCGTTCAGTCTCCCCCTCATGGAAACCGGCTGGCACAAGTCGGAAGAACGCGAGGTGCTCAAGCTGTGGGGGCACGAGGTGTGGAGCCTGCCCGCCGGCGCGTGCCTGGCCACGCGCATCCCCTGTGGCGAGACGCTCACCCAGAAGAAGCTCAAGGTTGTACGCGCATGCGAGGACTATCTGCACGAGCTGGGCATTGCGCAGGTCCGCGTACGGCTGGACAACGGAACCGCGCGGGTAAGCACCGACAGCGCGGGACTCAATGTGCTCCAACGCCTTTCGACCAAGGAGGCGGACGTGGAGGGTGCAACTAGAGGAGTTGCCGCAGGCAAAGGGAACGATGCGGAAGTATGCACGGGCGCTGTCGGTGAACGTGCCGACGATGGGTGCGACGGCACGACCAACGAACGCACCGACGGTGAACGCGACGGCGCAACCGGCAGCGAGCCCACGAGCTCGAGCATCGCTGCGTGCAGCAACGGCGTTTTGCACGCGGGCAATCCGTGCACGCCACTCCCCCCGCCAGGTAATGGACGCTCTAATCGCCAACGGCGCAACCGCCGTCGACCCCATGGCACGCCTGTATCTCCACGGCGAAACAAGCGTCGTCCTGCCCCTAGCGAGGGCTAAGCGCAAGGGCTGCATCATCGCCTGACTGTCTAACTGTAATCGTCGACCCCAGCCAATCCGCAAAATATTCCACCAAAGAGCAGTGCCTGCCCTCTCGAAATGAAACCGAAGGGATGCTTGAACTGGTTATTTCTTTTAGGGACACAAATGCCTACAATTATTGATGATTGTAGGCATTTGTGTCCTTTGAAGAAGGAGCTCCTTGATTCTCACTTACCAAGAAGCGCTAAAGGAGTGTGGGAGTAGATACCGCGTGCGCAAAGCGCTGTCGACAGGAACGCTACACTCCATCGGCCGAGGGATGTACTCGACCAGCAGGGACGAGGACGCCCTCGCCGTGATCGCGAAACGGTACCCCGGCGGCATCCTGACCGGGCAAACCGCCCTCTACGCCCACGGCCTCGTGACCGCGCCGCCCGACCGAATCGACCTGGCCACGAAGCGCGGGGGGGACCAAGATCCGCGACGCCGCCGTACGCCAGCACTTCATCCCGGAGGAGTGGCTGGGCGTCGGGAGGTCGACCGTCTCGATGGATGGGATCGAGCTTGCCGCTTACGACCTCGAACGCATGCTCCTCGAACTCATGCGCTCGCGCAACAAGCTGCCCTACGACCTCTACAGGGGGAGGCCGTCGCCTCGTTCCGCAGACGGTCGGAGCGGCTGGACATATACAGGCTGCAGGACTACTCGGAGGCGATCCCGCGCGGCGGGGCGCACCTCGAGCGCGCCATGGAGGAGGTATTCTGATGGACCTGAACGAGATGAGGGCACGCTACGAGCGCGAGGAGGGCTACTCCCGCCTCAACGCGACCGCGCGCGTCTGCCAGGACGTGATCCTCTCGAAGCTGGCGGCGTCGAGCATACGCGACCGGGTGACGGTCAAAGGCGGAGTCCTGATGTGCGCGCTGTCGGGAAGCAGCCGCCGCGCAACTCAAGATATAGACCTCGACTTTGTGCGCTACCCGATGACCGACGACTCCATTCGCTCCTTCATCTCTGCGCTCTCGAACCTCGGAGACGACATCACCGTCCGCATCGCCGGCGAGATAGAGGAGCTGTCGCAACAGGACTACAAAGGGAAGGCGCGTCAACCTCAAAATCAGCGACGGCCGCAGCGCGTTCGACACCAAACTCGACCTGGGGGTCCACGCGAGCGCTGCGATGGAGCAGGACGAGCTGTGGTTCGACGTGGCGTACCGGCGGAGGAGAGCATCTGCCTGCTCGCGAACTCGAAGGAACAAGTGTTCGCGGAGAAGCTCAAGTCCCTGCTCCGCCATGGCATCCGCAGCACGCGCTTCCGCGACCTCTACGATATGTACTACATTGGCCACAGAAATGATCTCGACAGGGAGAGGCTCGCGCGCTACATCGACGAGACCATCGTCGAGGACCAGGACATGTGGGACGAGAGCATCGAGGGCGTCGTCAGGCGCGTCGAGCGGACGCTCTCCAACCGGCAGTTCCTCGCCCGGATGAAATCCTCCCACAGGGACTGGATAGGCCGGAGCGCCGACGAGGTCACCCGATGGCTGCCCAGGTTCCTGGGCAGCCTCCGCCGATAGACACGACCCAAACCAGGAGTACGCATGAACCCGCTCGATGACACGTTTCCCCAAGCCCGGTGTACTTCCTCCGCAACCTCCCCATGGCCAAGATCACATGGGAGTTCGATTTCTTCAGGTGCCTCTCCTTCGACCCGAAGCTCTACGGGAGCACCGTCAGTGAGCTCCATGCCGGGGGGGGTCGGAGGGTAGCAGGTACGCCCCCCTGTTCCCCAGAGACAGGGTCTCGTACTGGTCGAACGACTCCTTAACGGCAAAGGCGGAGGCCAGGAAGTACAACCCGGGGCTCGACCTCATCACGTTCCACGCATACGACGACGCATCGAGCTTTCCCCGCTTCCGTCGACAACTCATCCTTCTCTTATTGATGAAAATAGTATATATGTTTTTCATCATGCTGATCCACCAGTCCCATTCCCACGTGTTGTCCCCACCGCTGCGCAGTGCTTCGGAACTCCGCAGGTAGAAGCTACGTAAAGAACTCTTGACGCGCGTTTCTCATCCCGTAGCGCCCTATGTCGGGACCCTTTGATGGTACGATTTCGCGGGACGTGTCATGGTCTGGCCCGTAAGAGGCCGCGCCGAGAAGGACGGAGGGAGAGTGGGCATGAAAATCGGCGGGAGGATACGCGAGCTGCGCGCGACTCGCGGGATGTCGCAGGACGACCTCGCGGCGCGCGTGTACGTGAGCCGCCAGACGATATCGTCCTGGGAGAACGGCAAGACATATCCCGACGTCCAGAGTCTGCTTCTGCTCTCCGAGATCTTCGGTGCGTCCGTGGATTCTCTCATCAAAGGAGACGTGAACGCAATGAACGAGACCATCGACCGTGACGCCAAGACCATGAAGCGCCTGACCTACGCGATGCTCGCCTTCCTGCTGCTCATGATAGCCGCGCTGGCATGGGCCGTCGTGCAGCTCGTCGCCTGGGATTGGCCGCTTCCACAAACGGCACCCACCTTCATCCTCGCCTTCGTGCTGTGGGGCATCGCCATGTTCGCCGCCTGCTGGATTGAGTGCATCAAGCGCGACCACAACCTCGTGACGTATCTCGAAGTGCTGGATTTCTTGAACGGTGTCGAGCCAACCCGCGACACCGAGCGCGGTCGCCACGAACGGTCGATTCCGAGTTGGATGCGCGTCGTGCGCTCCGTCGGCATGGGGGTCCTCGCCGCCGCGGTCGGCTACCTGTGCGGCCACTACGGCGCCCAGCTTTTGCAGGGGCTTTTCGGCTGAGGACAGGCCCTCAAAGATGCGCGATGCTGGGCGAAGTTCAAACGACTCCCCTCCGCCTTACCAGCGCATTCGAGCATACAATACGGCGTTCCACAAAAAAGGACCGCACGGTCTACGAGCGCAACCTCGCTAACCTCATAGCCCATACCAAGAAGGGCGAGCTCTATGGCGAATGGAACGACTATGGCAGATTGCTCGACTATTAGTTTGACAAAGCGGTTGGTTTTTGGTGCGGGGAGGGCTTGATTTGAACCAATGCCCTCCGGTGCATGAGCCCGTTTACAATGGCGTTCATCAGCAACCGCTCCTCGCACTCCCTTGTTTCCGCAGGTGCACTTGCCTGATCTCACCCAATTCTTCCTCGTAAATTCTTCACGGCAATGATTCGAGGCGGATTCTTCGCGAAGAATCCGCCTCCAGTGTCGCTGCGACAAAGGTGCGAAATTACTGCGAAATAGGTGCGAACTCTATCTTAAAGAGTAGTACTGTCCCGGGTCGTTAACGGCCGAACCATGCCACTCAAGCGGACCAACAGGGCCCGAAATCCCCTTAAGAACATTGCCGGCGGTGCGACGCGTGCGCCCAATGTGGTCGGCAAACGCTCTCTAGCAGTCACTTTGCCATTCGTAAAAGCCAGCCGAACCGCGGCGAGCTCGTATTCGTCGAGGGCAGCCAACCTCTCAGCCGAAAGCTTGTCCTCAAGCGCCTTGCTCCCTTCTGACAGTCCTGGCCACGATGTTGTTCTCGAGCGTCAGCTGGACCTTCGCCCTGCCGGGCTCTGTGTAGACCGGGTCGTTGAGCAGCGAGTCCTGCATCTCGGTGTAGATGCGTTTGACGCCCTCGTTCAACTCCCGGACCCAGCCGAATTCGACCAGCGTGCGTGCGATGCGCGGGTTGCGCGAGTAGCGGGTGGTCCTCATGTTGTCGAGCGTCACGATGTTGGGGAGCGCCCCGGGCTGAGGATCTCCAGGCGATCGTCGAACATCGAGACCCGGATGTAGTCGCCCCGGAACGAGTAGTCGCGATGGGTCACCGCCTTTTCCATTGAGCTCTAATACTTTTCCGCGAAGTGAACGTCTGCTTTTGGACCCCTGGAGCATCCGCATTTTTGACAGCAAAATCGCAGGATTTCAGCTTCAAAACCGCAGGAAACGGCACCCGGAAAGTGTCGATGCTTCGGGGGCTCGTTTTTGCTCGTTCACTTCGCGAAAAAGTATTAGACCTCGCTATCAGCTGTCCCAAAGATCAGACCGCCCCTCCTTCACGCCACGCAAAACCTGCCTTTTCCGCCCTTTCCCACCGCCACCCAAAAACTCATCCAACATTAATCTTGGCTCAAGAATCGCTTAATCTATAACCTCCACTATAGAGTTCGACCAAGAGCGGGGCGGCGCCGCGCAACGCAGGCCGCCGAACGCAACGCTCGCGCCCGGGCAGATCGCCCGGCGTCGCGCCCATCGAACGAAAGGACAGGTCATGGACGACCTTGAAAAAGTTGAAACCATCCGCACCAAGTGCAATGTGAGCTACACCGATGCCAAGGCCGCGCTCGAAGCCGCCGATGGCAACGTTTTGGACGCCATCATTTGGCTTGAGTCGCAGGGCAAGACCCAGACCACGTCGGCGCACGCCGCCACCGAGTCCGAGCCGGTCGATGAGCCCTCGGCCGAGATGGTCGCTGCGCAGGCCGCCTACGAAAAGTCGAGCGAAAAAACCGACTTCTCCAAGAAGATGGACAGCGTGTGGAAGTACCTCAAAAAGCTCTTCTGCCTGAGCCTGGACACCAAGTTTATCGCCACGCGCCGCGACGCGATCATCCTCAACATTCCCATCCTGATCCCCATCGTCGCGCTGTTTGCCTGGGGCGCCACGATATGGCTGATGCTGATTGGCCTGTTCTTTGGCATGCGTTACCGCATCGATAGCGACGGCGACGTACCCGGCAGCATCAACAACCTTATGAATCACGCTGCCGATGCCGCGGACAACATCAAGCAAAATCTCAACGACGACAAGTAATCGCAGACGGGGGCATGCATGGCACGGATCCTGATCGTAGAGGACGAGGAAAAAAATCGCCCGCTTTATGACGCTCGAGCTGGAGCACGAGGGCTACCAGGTGGAGCACGCCGCCGACGGCCGCACCGCCGTGGACCTGGCGCTGGAGCGCGACTACGATCTGATTCTGCTCGATGTGCTGTTGCCGCAGCTCAACGGCATGGAGGTCCTGCGACGTGTCCGCAAGCACAAGGATGTGCCGGTGATTATGGTCACCGCGCGCGATGCCGTGATGGACAGGGTTGCCGGGCTCGATGCCGGCGCCGACGATTACCTGACCAAGCCATTTGCGATTGAGGAACTGTTCGCCCGGATCCGCGTGGCGCTGAAGCGCTCGGAGGCCGTGCGGGTGGCTTCGGGCGTTGGGGCCGGGGAGGGCGCTACGGGTGCCGCTGCGATACCCCCGACTGGCGCCTCGGCCAAGACCTCTGCCGTGCCCTCCCCCCCGCCGCGCTCACCGTGGGTTCGGTCACGCTCGACCCCGACCGCCGCGAAGTCAGGGTCGGAGGCTCGCCCATCGTGCTGACCACCCGCGAGTTCGACGTCCTCGCCCTGCTTATGGCACATACCGGCACCGTGCTCACGCGCGGGCGCATCGCGCACGAGGCGCTAGGCTACGAATACGTGGGCGACACCAACAACGTCGACGTGCACATCGCGCACCTACGCGCCAAGATCGAAGACGCTGGCGGCGCTCGCATCATCAGACCGTGCGCGGGGTGGGCTATGCCTGCCGTGCGTAACGCCGAGGCCAAGCGCGTCACCTCCATCGCCCGCGCCATCAACTGGAGCTATATGTGGCGCCGCCTGATGAGCTACGTCTGGCTCGACCTGCTACTGCTGCTTGTTTCGGCGGCGATCCTCGTCTATGGATACAACCAGACGCTGTCCGACAGCGCGTTTGCCGCAGGATGGATCCCCCGGCGACACCGTTCACGGCATGTCGCTGACGCCCGCACGCGGCTGGGACCTGGCCACGCTCACCTATACCGTCGAGCTTGCGCGCACCAGCAAGACCTTCCCCTCGCGCAGGACCTCGTCACGCTGTGGCCCCTCTATATCGTTGTTGTAGGTTGGCAGGCCATCGGCGTGCTCGATATGCTCGGCGGCGCCCGCCGCGTGCGCCGCACTATGGCGCCGCTCAACGACCTGGCCTTACGCGTGGACGAGCTCGGCCGCATGCAACTCGCCGGCGGCAAGATGGAAACGCTGGAGCAGGCCATCGAGCGAGCAAGCGTCGACTCGCCGAGCGTCACCACCGGCGACGCCGATCTGGCGAGTATCGAGGTCGCGCTCAACCGCCTACTGCGCCAGATGCAAGAGGCCAAGCTGCAGCAGATGCGCTTTGTCAACGACGCGAGTCACGAACTGCGCACACCCATCGCGGTGATTCAGGGCTACGTAAACATGCTCGACCGCTGGGGCAAGGACGACCCAGCCGTGTTGGCGGAGTCCATCGCCTCGCTCAAAGCCGAAAGCGAGCATGCAGGAGCTCGTGGAACAACTGCTGTTTTGGCACGCGGCGATGCCGGCCGCACCGCGCTGCATCGTGTGGATACCAATCTGGCAGCGCTCGTCGGAGAGGTATGCGAAGAATCGCAGATGATCGATGCCGGGCACACGTATCGACTGGCTTTTGACGCCGCATTTGCCAGCGACCCGCGCTGCGACGCGTCCGTCGATGTCGCGCTCGTAAAGCAAGCTCTGCGCGTGATTGTGCAAAACGCCACCAAGTACTCGGATGCGGGAACGACCGTCACATTTGGCATAACGCCCGATGCGGGCTCGGGCACGGTCGACATAGCCGTTGAAGACGAGGGCATCGGCATGAACCAGGAATCCGCAGCTCACGCGTTCGAGCGGTTCTACCGTGCCGACAACGCATGCGATGCCGGCGCGCGCAGGGCTCGGGCCTGGGGCTCGCCATCGCCAAGTGGATCGTCGATAGCCACGGCGGCGTCATCGGCGTGACCTCGGTCGAGGGCGTCGGCAGCCGCTTTACGATTCGCCTGCCGCGGCAGGAAGCCCCTCGTGAAGAGTGGCGAATCACGGTGTCCACGGTCGCCGATCTCCTGGAGATCCAGCGCGGGGCGGGCGCGCCCATCACCATCGATGGGAGCCGAATCACCGTCATGGCGAGGGAGGCTTAGGGCCGACATCGCCACGACGAAGCGCACCCCCTTCCCTAACATCAGTATCATGAGGGCGTTTGTCGCCATGCGCCACCTCCTCGCCGAAAATGCCACCCTGTTTGAGCGGCTGCGCGGTGTCGAGTTGAGTCAGGCGGCGTTTCAGCAATCGACCGACGAGCGCTTCAACCAGGTGTTCCGCCTGCTCGAAGGCGAGGTCGAGAAACCCCAGCGGATCTTCTTCGCCGGGCAGATGTTCGACGCCTTCAGCCTGCTGACAGATCTCGTGAGCCGCGCCGAGCGCGAAATCTCCCTCGTGGACGGCTACGCAGACGTCCACACCCTGAACATCCTCGCAAAGAAGCGCAAGGGCGTCGCGGTGACCGTCTACACCTCCGGCAACCGGCAGGACTTGCTCTCCATCGCCGCGTTCCACATATGATCGGCGCCAACTGGAACCAGAAGACCATGCCGGTTGTATTTCTGGAGCAGAGCGAACACCCGGTTGTTCCTGGGGTCTGCTGGGGGCATGGCGTCTGTTCTTCCCTCGTCCCTTGGCTCATACGACGCGTCCATCCTGTATTCATAGTCCTCTGTTGGGAAGAGCTTTTTTTCAGCTTCCGCAAATCATCGGGTGAGATTGCGGGATCGACTTCACGCAGCGACACGAAGCTGTCCGTGTTCGTTTTGAAAACAGGCCTTTGGCCCCACATGCCAAGCGATTGATCGATGCGCGCATAGGCACTGCCCGGCGTGATACTGCCTGTCAGGTTCGACGCAGCGCCCTCTAGGGCGTTTATGAGAAGACTTGTAAAACGCCATGCCCCTTACGCTCAAGCGAGGGCTGATCGCTTCGCGAGGCGGCGAGGATGGTGACACCCTCCGCGATTGCGGCATGGTTCTCCATACCCGCGACCGATCCCGCCGCCACCGAGAACCATCCGAGCCGCCGCTAATTTGAACTGTCGATCGAAGCGCTTCCCTTTCTGGCTCACATAGAGCACCCTTTTGTCCTCAACTCGATGTCCAAGAAATCTTTCCCACTCCAGAGGTTCCCGGGGCAATGCGCTAGGCCTATTCCTCAATAACGAAAATTTTTCAATTTTGAGGAATAGACTCGAGTCGGCGACCTTGTTTTCATTCGGCACCGTTGCACCTCAGAGAGAGACGAAGCCGTATCATGTCGATCGCCAACAAAAAGCCCGGAAGCCGTTAAGCTTCCGGGCTACAAAATTCTTGGTCGCGGGGGCAGGATTTGAACCTACGACCTCCGGGTTATGAGCCCGGCGAGCTACCAGACTGCTCCACCCCGCAATGTCTGGACGCACCGTGTGCGCAAGGAGTTATATTACGCAGGAGCTCACCTTCCTGCAAGAGCATACTTCCGCTTCTCCACAATTCCAACACGCAACCCATACCGCCGGGCTCATAACCCGGAGGTCGTAGGTTCAACTTGCCCGAAGCTGCCATAATACTAAGGTCAACACATTCACACAGCGCCGACGCAAGGAGAGCCCATGGCGTCCACGTCCCCCCAACATCTCACGCAAGGCATCGCACGAGTTCTACGCCAGCTGCCCGGAGGGCTTCGAGGTCGCCCTTGCCGACGAGCTGCGCGGTCTGGGCCTGCGCCAAGTGCGCCGCCTCAAGGGCCGCGTCACCTTTGTCGGGCCCGCTGCGGACGCATACCGCGCGTGCCTGTGGTCGCGCCTGGCCAGCCGCATCTTTGTCACGCTCGCGCGCTTTTGACGCCCGCGACGCCGACGAGCTTTACGAGAACGCCGCCGCCATCGCGTGGGAGCACATCCTGCGTCCCGGCGCCACGCTCGCCGTTGCGGCGCGCGGCACCTCCGACGAGCTGCGCAACACGCGCTTCTCCGCCCTGCGCGTGAAGGATGCCGTCTGCGACCGCCTGGCGCGCGTGCTGGGCGAACGCCCCTCCGTGGACACCGATTGCCCCGACTGCCGCCTCTCCCTCACGATCCGCGGCGACCGCGCCAGCCTGCAGCTCGATCTCTCCGGCGACCCGCTCTTCAAGCGCCTGCCGTGCGAGGCCACGCGCCCCGGCGCGGCCCACGTGCTGCGCCCCGACTACGCCGCGCTCGCGCTCGCGCAGGTCAACTGGCAGCAGACGTGCGCCAACGCGCTGGTGAACACCGGCGACGCCGCGGCGCCCGCCGCAGAAAACGATGCCGCAACTGCGGCCAATCGCGCTAAATCCGACGAACCAAACGCAAGCGCCAACTCCGGCTGCGACCTCGACGCCGCAGCATCCGAAGAGGCGAGCGCTCACAGCGCTCAGCCCATCGACCGCGACTCCGCCCCCACCGCCTTCCCTGTCCTCATCGACCTGTGCTGCGCCGGCGGCGGCATCACCCTCGAGGCGGCCTCCGTCCTCGCCGGGCGCGCCCCCGGCATCGACCGCGAACGCTGGGGCTTTTTGGCTGGGCCGAGCACGACGAAGCCGCGTGGACCGAGCTGCACGCCGACGCCCTCGCCCAAGCCGAGCGCGCCCGCGGACGCGCCGCGCGCATTGTGGCCACCGACCTTTCCGGCGACGCCGTCTCCTGCGCCCGCCGCGTGCTCAAGGCCGCAGGCCTGGCGGACCGCGTGATCTTTGCCCAGCCCGACGCGGAGAAGATCCTGCGCAAGCTGTCCATCCCCGTTATCAGTGGCGCCACTGCGACAGGCGGCATCGTGCTCGACACCACCGAGGTCGCCCTCACCAAGCTCCCGCGCCTGCTCGCACTCGTCAACGACGTGCGCGACGGCTCTCCGCTCCCCGGCAGCGGCATCGCGCTCGACCTGCCGATTGCGACCCTCACGCGAGACGCGGTAATCGAGCAGACCCTGGGCACGGCGACCAACCGCATCGCCGTCATGCCCAACAACGAGGAAGCCCAGCTCCTCACCTTTGCCGAGCGCACGCCTGCGGGCAGCGCCCCGAAAGGCGAAGGCAACGACGTGACAGAGCCCCGCGACAACCGCGTCGCCCTCGATTTGGGCGACGGCGCGCCCTGCCCGGTGTTCCTGCCCGAGTCCGAGCAGTTCGCCCGTCGCCTCCGCAAGGTCGCCAAGAAGCGCCGCAAGTGGGCAAAGCGCGAGGGCGTGAGCTGCTACCGCGTCTACGATGCCGACCTGCCCGACTACTCCGCCGCCATCGACCTGTACGAGGGGCAGCACGGCCACGCCGGGCCGCTGGCTCGTCATCGCCGAATACGCCGCGCCGCGCTCGGTCGACCCGCCTTGGCCGAGAAGCGCCTGCTCGACATCCTCGCCATCGCACCGCGCATCCTCGACGTCGAACCCGAGAACGTGTTCGCCAAGGCCCGCATGCGTTCGCGCGGCGGCTCTCAGTACGGCAAGCAGGCCGGGGGCACTTCCGTCGCCGGCGTGGGCGATACCAAAGAACGCACCCGCAACGCGTCCAAGGGCGGTCGCCCTGGCAAGGCGGCGGCGCCCGCCACGCCCGCGGACATCCGAACGCGCTACCTTCCCCTCATCGAGGAGGGCGGACTCACCTTCGAGGTCAACTTCGACGATTACCTGGACACCGGCATCTTCCTGGACCACCGCGTCACCCGCAACCTGGTGCGCGAGCACGCCAAGCAGGCGCGCCGCTTCCTCAACCTGTTCGCCTACACCGGCACCGCCACCTGCTATGCAGCAGACGGCGGCGTCGAGGAAACTGTGACGGTCGACCTTTCCAACACCTACCTGGACTGGGCCGAGCGCAACATGCGCCAGAACGGCTTTGTGGGTCCGCAGCATCACTTCGTACGCGCCGACGTCGTGAGCTGGATCCGCGACATGCGCGAGACCCGCAACCGTTGGGACCTCATCTTCTGCGACCCGCCCACGTTTTCGAACTCGTCCAAGATGGGCCGCCGCACCTGGGATGTCCAGCGCGACCACGTCGAACTGCTCATCGGCCTGTCGCGCCTGCTCACCCGCCAAGGCGAAGCGATCTTCTCGTGCAACCTCCGCACGTTCCGCCCCGACACCGAGGAGCTCGCGCGCCGGCGTGGTGCTCACCGACATCACCGAGCAGACGATCCCCGAGGACTTCGCACGCAACCAGCGCATCCACAAGTGTTACCTGGTGCGCCGCTACACCTCCGAGGAGGCCATGCGCATGGTCGGCATGGACGAGAGCGCCATTCGCGAGCGCACGCGCGAACTGCGCAGCAACGCCGAGCGCCACGGCGGCCCGACGCCCAAGGGCCCCTCGCGCAACGTCCCTCGTCGCGACGGCGCCGGCCACGGCGGGCCTCGTAACGGAAGCCCACGCAACGGCGTTTCTCGCAACGGAAGCCCTCGCAATAACGACCCACACAACGGCAATCCTCGCAACGACCGTCCGCGCGGCAGGCGCATAACCCCTGCAGCAGCCCCCTTTCGCCGTTCCGCATCCCCGCCAGGCCGCGATGCCCCATTCCACCGCCACCCCATGGCCGCTTTCCAGCCGCCGCCCATGCACCTCGTGGGCGGCGGCTCTTTGCATTCCGCAGCTTGCGGACCATAGCGCCCACCCTGCACAATCCCTATAATGGCAGACACGTTAAGATGGCATGAAGATGCCTCTCGGCGGCGATGCCACAGGCGTCCCCGCCGGGTCACACTCGCCAAGGAGCAACACCGCAATGGCACAAGCAACTGAATCCACCGCGGCGGAACACGGTTCGCACGCGATCCCCGTGAGCATCGGCGCGATGCTCGTCACGCTGGGCGTGGTGTATGGCGACATCGGCACCTCGCCTATGTACGTCACCAAAGCCCTCCTCGCTGGCCAAGGCGGCATCATGACCGTCACCGAGGAGTTCATCCTCGGCGCGCTTTTCGCTCGTCATCTGGACGGTCACGCTGCTGACCACCGTCAAATACGTACTCGTCTCCAAGGCCGACAATCACGGAGAGGGCGGCATCTTCGCCCTCTATAGCATCGTCCGGAAGTACGGCAAGTGGCTCATCATCCCCGCCATGCTGGGCGGTGCGGCGCTGCTCGCTGATGGCATCCTGACGCCGGCCGTTACCGTGACCACGGCCATCGAGGGCCTGCGCACCATTCCCGCCGTCCATCACATCATGGGCGACAACCAGATGAACGTGGTCATCATCACGCTCATCATCGTGTGCCTGCTGTTCGCCGTCCAGCGCGCCGGCACCTCCAAGATCGGCCGCGCCTTCGGCCCCGTCATGACCTTCTGGTTCCTGTTCCTCGGTGGCGCGGGCCTCGTGTACGTGCTCGGCAACCCCGTGGTGCTGCTCGCGTTCAACCCCATCCGCGGCATCAGCTTCTTGCTGTCGCCCCACAACCATGCGGGCATCATGATCCTGGGCAGCTGCTTCCTCGCTACCACTGGTGCCGAGGCGCTCTATTCCGACATGGGCCATGTGGGCCGCGGCAACATCTACGCCACCTGGCCCGTTCGTCAAGATCTGCCTCATCCTCTCCTACCTCGGTCAGGGGAGCCTGGCTGCTCGCCAACGCCGGCAACGCCGACCTCGCCGCCATCCCCGACCTCAACCCGTTCTTCCAGATGCTGCCAGAGGGCATGCGCCCGTTCGGCGTCATCCTGTCCACCTGCGCCGCCATCATCGCCAGCCAAGCGCTCGTGACCGGTGCGTTCTCGCTGGTTTCCGAGGCCAGCCGTCTGGACCTCATGCCGCACATGCAGGTCT